>ERZ857922.3950-NODE-3950-length-11879-cov-4.622124_pt1 | contig 11879 bp, 8 predicted proteins | sample MGYA00519579_ERZ857922 | MGnify/ENA primary metagenome ERZ857922 (study PRJEB31778, sample SAMEA3449375) | human gut metagenome | biome: human gut; feature: human-associated habitat; material: faeces | place: United Kingdom | collected 2010/2012 ... | reverse complement strand
ACACGCGGGGATAGCCTGTTTTAGCTTTGCCCTGAAGGGCAATTGAGCAGGAAGCTCCCACTTCAAAATCTGTAAGATTTAAGTGGCGAGAGCATGTCACCAAGTTTCAGATTTGTCTGTGACTGGCCATGAAATAAAATTTTGAAAAAAGTTATTTTCTTAACACAGATTTTATTTCTCAGATGCTATAATGTGTGCATATCAATAAAACGATGCCTGTTATGCGGGGACAAAATCCAAATCTGCGGACAGACATAAGGAATTAACCAATTAAACTGTGAAGCAGTTATTTGGTTAGGAGCAGGTAGAGAAGTGTATGTTTTTATCGGCTTGGCTTAAAAGTAATATAAAAATCATAACAGTAAAAAATGAAGGGAGCTTACTTATAATGAAAAACAGAAGAATGAGATTAATGGCGATTTTTGCAGCAGGTGTATTAAGTGTGACATCTATGGGAGGTATTGTAACTGCACATGCAGAGGAAACTCTTTCAGTGCCTGCAGAGGAAGCCGGTGCAGGTGCGGTTCAGATGGATGGAAAGGATGCTCAGGCAGCAGAAGATGGCAGTGTGGCAGCTTCCGAGGGCTTGATCGCAGGATCTTTCAAACCGTCAGAGATTGCTCAGCCGGCACAGGATACTTATGAATATCCATTCCTTGGAATGAAATTAGGGATTTCCAAAGATCTGAAAGAGCAGATGGAGAAGAAGAACATTTCCATGTTTACAGATGAGAGATGGAATGACAATGCAGATGCAGTCACATATGCTACAGCAAGCTGGTGCACCCTGACAGATGAGCAGAAGGATGCAGAGGTGGATAAGATGGGCACCGGATATGACGATTGGCTGAAAAGTCTCAGCAGAGTAGGTGTGATCGGAATGTATGATGAGGAATCCCAGAAAGATCTGGATACGATTACTGGCTGCACAGAGCATAAAGAACTGGGCACCAGCAGTGATGGCAAATATAAATATTATCTCAGCACAAACAAGGATGCGGATGCAGATCTGTTAAAGGACGTGGAGGGGATTGAGGTAACACTTACAGAAATGACTCCTTTCCAGATGCTCTCTGCATTTGACCAGCCACAGGATACTTCTGATAGTACAGAGGCGACTGAAGGAACAAATGTAGGTAAATTTGAAACAACAGGAGTTGATGGAAAAACTTACACACAGGATATCTTTAGCAAATATGATCTGACTATGGTAAATATTTTCACCACCTGGTGTTCTCCATGTGTCAATGAGATTCCTGATCTGGAGAAACTTTATCAGGAGATGAAGGATAAAGGTGTGGGAGTAGTAGGCGTGACACTGGATACAGTAGGCAGTGATGGAAAGCAGGATGAGGAAGCAGTGAAAAAGGCTCAGGTACTTCAGGAGAAAACAAAGGCATCCTATCCATTCCTGATCCCGGATTCCGGAATGATGAACGGACGTCTCAATGGAATCTCTGCTTTCCCGGAAACCTTCTTTGTTGACAAAAACGGAAATATTGTAGGTGAGACCTACTCCGGAAGCCACAGTCTGGACGAGTGGAAAGAAATCGTGGAAAAAGAGTTGGAGAATGTCACAGAGGGAAAATAAATGAATAAATTAAAAACCAGCAAAATATGGAACAGTAAATGGCCGGCTGTGATTCTTATGCTTGTGGGAGTCTGCTTTATGGGATATGGGATTTTCCGCGGAGAGCTGGCAGTGGTGTTTACAAAAGCCATTAATATCTGTATGGAATGTGTAGGAATAGGATAAATGAGTAACAAAAAGAACAGCGATAACAAAAGTAATAAGAAACAAAACACAAAAAATATGAAGATCAATGAGTGGCCCCGCCACGGAATCCAGGCACTGTGGGCGTTCATTACAAACAGTCATGTTACCGGCTTTGTCACAGGCAAAATTTACACAGGCAAATTGAAAAATGCCTGTGTTCCGGGCCTGAACTGCTATTCCTGCCCCGGTGCTGTTGGTGCCTGTCCTATCGGTTCTCTTCAGGCTGTGATAGGGAGCTGGAATTTCAAAATGGCTTATTATGTGGTGGGATTTCTTATCTTCATCGGAGCTATGGTGGGAAGGCTGATCTGCGGTTTTCTCTGTCCCTTCGGATTGATTCAGGATCTGCTGAATAAGATTCCGTTTCCTAAGAAAATCCGCACATTCAAAGGCGACAAGCTGCTTCGTAAGCTGAAATATGTGATTTTCGCAGTATTTGTAATTCTGCTTCCATTGTTTCTGGTGGATATTATGGGACAGGGGGCACCCTATTTCTGCAAACTAATCTGCCCGGCAGGAACACTGGAGGGCGGACTGCCACTGGTACTTCTGAATAAATCCATGCGCAGTGCACTGGGCTGGCTGTACATATGGAAGAATGTGATCCTGATCATAACGATTATTCTCTCCATTTTGATCTACCGTCCGTTCTGCAAATATATCTGTCCTTTGGGAGCACTTTATTCCATCTTTAATCCTGTTTCCCTGTATAAATACAGAGTGGATAAAGATAAGTGTATAAAATGCGGAAAATGTGCAAAAGCATGCCAGATGATAGTAGACCCTGTGGAAAACTCCAACAGTCCGGAATGTATCCGCTGTGGCAGATGCCGAAAAGCCTGTCCGACAAATGCAATCCAGTGTGGAATCAGAAGAAAATCACAATCATGAAAAAAATAAAGTGATACCAGAGGTATGTATAGAACTGTTATCAGTCAAAATTATTCAGATCCAGCCCATAAAATGATTGATAACAACAGATATGGAAAAGGGATACCTGGCAGATTATAAAAAGTAGTCTGTCAGGTATTTTTGTATGTTTTTATTGGAAAATGTACAAAAATATCGAAAAATATATAAAAAACTGGTAAAATCATATTGTGAAAATACAGAACAGAAAATGAGGTGACTGTATGGCAAAGAAGAGAAAAAAACCGAAGATGGAATTCCGTTATTATCAGATGCCTGCCGGAAGTCCGATCCTGGCTCTTCTGGGACAGAAGTGGGTTCAGAATTATGGAAATGATGTGGATTATCTTCATTTTCATAATTATCTGGAGATTGGTTTCTGTTACGAAGGGGATGGAGTTATGGCGTTTGGTGAGGCTAAAATGCGGTTTTCGGGAAGAGAATTTACGGTGATTCCACCCAATTATGCTCATACGACTAACAGTGATCTGGGTACGGTCAGTAAATGGGAGTATCTTTTCATAGATGTGGAAGGTTTCATGAAAAAATTTCTGAACAATCCGGTAAAGGCTGAAAAAATGATTCAGAGAATATATTCTAAGGCTTTATTTCTGAAAGAGAATGAGTCCCCCTCTATAGCTGCAAAAATTCTTAAGATCATGAATATCATGCGTGAGGGAGAAGAATTTTATATTGAAGAATCCAGTGGAGTTCTTGCGGCATTACTAGTAGAAATTGCCAGACTGAACCGGTTTTCACCGGAAGACAGGGTGGAAGAGGAAACAGGGAAACTTACAAATATGATCACCCGTGTACTGGATTTTGTTTCTTATCACTATATGGAGGACATTCGGATTGAGGACCTGGCGAAAATCTGTCACATCAGTGAAACTCATTTCAGAAGAGTATTTACATCGCATATGAAAGTAAGTCCTTTGGAGTATATTAATTCTGTGCGGATTCATACTGCCTGTGAATTTCTGCAGAAAACAGATATACCGGTGGCAGATATTGCGCACAAATGTGGTTTCACGACCAATTCAACGTTTAACCGGAACTTCAGACAGATAATGGGAGTGACTCCGGTTGAATGGAGAAAACGGCCGGAGAATTATGAACAGCAGCTTTTGGATTTCGATATTCATTCAGAGGAAGGATGGTAAAAAAGTTATGAACTATAAGATTGTGGAGCAGGTATCAAGAAAGAAAAAGAGTATGTCCGGAGTCCTGCGTGTGGTAATGATTATTTTTGCAGTGCTTTTTGTGGTTATGGGAATCACGATTTCCCAGGCATTTATGCTTCCGGGATTTCTGCTTGCAGGGCTGTATTTTGTCTTTGATATATTCAGTCAGAAGGATTATGAATACATGATGGAAAACGGTCAGTTTGAAATAGATGTGATCTATGGCAAGAAGTATCGCAAAACAGCTCATATACTGGAACTGAGTAATCTGGAGACAGTGGCACCGCACTGGCATGAAAGTGTTGCAAGGTACAAAAAGAATGGTGGAACGGAGAAGCTGAAAAAATACGATTATACCTCTTATGATGAAGATACTCCTTATTATACAATGATCATCCGGGAAGACGGGCACAAAATAAAACTGCTTCTTGATCTTAATGAGGAACTGCTTCATGCGATGAAAACACAATATCCTGAAAAAGTCTATTTTGCATAAAATAAATTAAAAACTGTAAAATATGTACAAAAATTGAACGGAAAATTTATGAAATAAGAACAAAAGCCATTTTTAAAGACAAAAATATATATTTTTTTGTCCATGAAAGTGGCCTTTGTTATTAAAATTACATAGTAAAAACATAGTAAATGAGAAAGTGAACAAAAAATATATTTTTAAATATTTTTAATAGTGCAAAATACATAAAATGGTCGAAATTGCACATTATGTGTGCGGTTATGCAAACTATACCTGAAAATCGGATGCTATAATCAACTTACAAGCGATTCGGAAGAAAGAATAAGCTTAATAAAGGAGGATATAAATATGAGAAAAAAATTACTCGCAGTATTAATGACCGGTGCTATGGTAGCATCCTTTGCAGGATCAGCTACAGCTGTTTTTGCGAAATCTGATGATGACAACAAGTTAACTGTATGGGCGTGGGATCAGAACTTTAACATCAAATCCATGCAGATCGCAGCAGATCAGTATGCAAAAGATCATGAGGGATTTTCTGTAGATATCGTAGAGACATCTTCTGATGACTGCCAGACTAAACTGACAACAGCAGCAAATGCAGGCGATTACAGCACACTTCCTGATATCGTTCTTATGCAGGACAACAGCTATCAGAAATATCTGAAGAGCTATCCGGATGCATTCACAGATCTGAAAGATATCAACATTAACTGGGATGATTTTGGTAAACTGAAACAGTCCTATTCCATGGTAGATGATACACACTATGGTGTTCCGTTTGATAATGGTGCTGTTATTGCATGCTATCGTACAGATATCCTTGACGAGGCAGGATATACTATTGATGATCTGACAGATATCACATGGTCCAAGTTCATGGAAATCGGTAAAGATGTTCATGAAAAAACCGGAAAATATCTTCTTACAAGTGAAGCTACAGGTGGCGATACTCTGATGATGATGATGCAGTCCTGCGGAGCTAACTTCGTAAACGAAGATGGCGAAGCTTACATCGTAGGCAATGAAGTTGCAGAGAAATGCATCAATCTTTATGTAGATCTGGTTAAGAATGACGTTGTTAAACTTGTGAATAACTGGGAAGAATATATCGCTACTATTACAGGCGGTGAGGCAGCAGGTATTGTAAATGGTAACTGGATCACAGCTACTCTGATGTCTACAGAAGATCAGAAGGGTCTGTGGCAGATCACAACAATGCCTAAAGTAGACGATGTTGATACAGCTACAAACTATGCAAACAATGGTGGATCTTCCTGGTATGTTACATCCAACTGCCAGAATGTAGAACTTGCAGAAGATTTCCTTGCAAGTACATTTGGTTCCAGCACAGAGTTCTATGATACAATCCTTCCGGAAGCAGGTGCAATCTCCTGTTATCTGCCGGCAGGTGAATCTAAGGTTTACAACGAGCCAAATGAATTCTTTGGTGGACAGCCAATCTTCTCCACAATTGTAGAATACTCTTCTCATATTCCGGAGTTCACAAAAACACCGTATCATTATGAATCAAGAGAATGCGTCAACACAGCAGTTGTAAATATCGTAAACGGCACACCTGTAGAAGATGCCCTTCAGGAAGCTCAGGATACTCTGGCATTCAAGATGACTGAATAAATTCTGATCGCAGGATCAGATGATGTCAGGATTGCGGGAACAGTGAAACTGTGAAGCAATCTGTAGACAGTGATTAAGTGAATGAAAACAGGTAAGTGCGGGGGACTGCCAGCAGTCCCCCATCTTACTGCAAAGAGTTGGTAATTGTCCGGCAAAATGCTGAACAGTTACAGAGTTTTTTGAAAGGAGGAGTTCACGTGAATTCTAAGAAAAAAGGTATGTCTCTGCTTGGCAAGCAGAGGGCAGCAGGATGGACGTTCCTGGCTCCTGCAACTATCATGATCGCGATCATGAGCTTTTATCCAATGATACGTGCATTTATCATTTCCCTGCAGACCGGAGCCGGAGCAAATATGAGATTTGCAGATCCGATCTTCAGCAACTATAAACGTATTCTGGCAGACAAGGTATTTCAGCAGTCTATTGCAAATACATTCCTGTATCTGATCATTCAGGTGCCGATCATGCTGATACTGGCAATTCTTCTGGCACAGCTTCTGAATAACAAAGATTTGAAATTTAAGGGATTTTTCCGTACTTGTGTATTTCTTCCATGTGCGACATCCCTGGTATCCTATTCATTGATCTTCCGTTCCATGTTTGCTACAGATGGTCTGATCAACAGTATTCTGATCAAACTTGGAATCTTATCTACCGGCTATAATTTCCTGGGGAATTCCGCCAGTGCCAAGATTGTAATTATCCTTGCGCTGATCTGGAGATGGACAGGATATAATATGGTATTCTATCTGGCAGGACTTCAGAATATTGAATATTCTGTATATGAAGCAGCAAAGATTGATGGCGCCAATGGCTGGAAGACTTTCTGGAAGATTACTGTTCCGCTTCTGAAACCGACAATTATCATGACATTTATCATGTCAATTAATGGTACACTGCAGCTGTTCGATGAGTCTGTCAACCTGACAAAGGGTGGACCGGCAAACTCAACAATCACAATGTCCCACTATATTTACAATACATGTTTTATTAACGTACCAAACTTTGGATATGCAGCAGCAATGTCATTTATCATATTCATTATGGTAGCTGTACTTGCATTTATTAATTTGAAAGTAGGTGATACACGTGACTAAGAAAAACAAATCAGCCATTCAGAGAAGATTGATTCCAACCTATATTTTTCTGATCATCGTGTCATTTATTTCAGTATTCCCGTTATACTGGATGATCTCAGCTGCGACAAATACATCAACAGATGTATCCCGTGGACGTATCCTTCCGGGAAGTCATTTTATGGAAAACTTCCATAATCTGACAGCTCAGCAGCCACTGTGGAGAGCACTTGGAAACTCCTTCTTTTATGCAATCCTTACTACAGTGATCTGTCTTCTGATCTGCTCTATCGCAGGTTACGGATTTGAAGTTTACCATGATAAGTGGAAAGACAGAGTATTTTCAATCCTGCTTCTGGCTATGATGGTTCCGCAGGTTGCAACTATGGTTCCGTTATTCAAAATGTTCTCCAAGGCAGGACTTTTGAATACAGCAGTAGGTTTTATCCTTCCGATTATTTCCACGCCGTTTATGATCATGATGTTCCGTCAGAATGCCAGATCATTCCCGGTTGATATTATTGAAGCTGCACGTATTGACGGACTCAATGAAGTAAGGATTTTCTTCCAGATGTTCATTCCTACAATGAAATCTACATATGCAGCGGCTGCTGTTATTACCTTTATGAATGCATGGAACTCTTATCTGTGGCCAAAGGTAATCATGACAGACAACAAGGCAATGACCATGCCAATGCTGATCGCCAACCTGATCACAGGTTATGTGACAGATTATGGTATGCTGATGTGCGGTGTATTGTTCTGTTCTATTCCTACAATGATCGTATTCTTTGTATTACAGAAACAGTTTGCAGAAGGTATTACCGGAGCAGTCAAATAAAAAACTGAAAAAGAAAAATATAACTTCGACCGTCTGGAAGACATTATCAATAATCTATACAGAGAGGGCGAAAGAGAACACCCGGCAGATTATGAAAAGTAATTTTGCCGGGTGTTTTTGATGCCTGTTTGGAAATTTATAGCAAGCCTCTTAATTAATATGCATTACTGCAACTATACAGAACCATATGGTTCCGAAAAGGTAGCATTATTTTATGGAATCGATATAGTATTAATAAATTTGTGGTAGGCATAACGGAAAAAGTACGGTAAAATAGTTAGAATGCGGAAAGTATTTTTCCAAAATAAAACAAAAGGGGGAGGGCCATGTCCGAAGTAAAGAATAAGAAAAAGAAATCAAGTATTATTCAGGTCAGTATTGGTGTTCTGGCAGTTATTATGGCTATCCTTATTATCATAATGATGGGAATTGTCTCAGATATTCAGGGAACGGCCCGTATTGTAAATTATACCGGTTTAGTCAGGGGAGAGACACAGAGACTCATAAAACTGGAGCTTTCCATGCAGCAGGAAAATGAGATGATCCATGATATAAGAACTTTTATTGACGGTTTGCGAAATGGAAATGATGAATTAAATCTTGTACGTCTCAATGATGTTGATTTTCAGAATAAAATGCAGGAACTGGATGATAAATTCTCTGACCTGTATAAGAAAATTTATCTTGTGAGGTTCAAAGGAGCCAGAAACACAGATATTATTCCGGAAAGTGAGGAGTTTTTTGTGATCTGCGATGAAGCAACAGGCCTGGCTGAAAAATATTCGCAGAAAAAAGCCACATCCTTATCATTGCTTGAAAAATATATCACAGCAGATATTGTTGTGCTGATGCTGTTGATCGGATATGAATTCATCAAAGCAATACAATATGCTGCAATGAACCGCCTGCTGCAGCGAAAGGTATATCTGGATGATGCGACGGGACTTCCGAACAAAAATAAATGTGAAGAATTACTGAGTGAGGAAGAACCGGATGCAGATACCGGTGTCTGCAGTTTTGATCTTAATAATCTCCGGCGTATTAATGACAGCAGAGGTCATGAAGCCGGTGATGCCTATATCCGTAGATTTGCCATCTGCCTGCGGGCTTCCATGCCGGCAGAGCAGTTTGTGGGAAGAGCAGGTGGAGATGAGTTTCTTGCAGTTACCCATGGACTGGACAGGGAACAGATGACACAGTGCCTTGAAAAGGTGCGCAGAGATATGGCAGAGGAATCCAGAGTGTATCCGGATACTCAGCTAAGCTATGCGGTAGGTTTTGCACTGGCCTGCGATTTTCCCGGAAGTACAATGAGAGAACTGTTTAATTGCGCAGACAAAAACATGTATATCAATAAGAATCATGTAAAAAGGGAAGAGGCTGCAGCAGAAAAGAATCAGGGATATCAGCTGTTAAAGCTGCTTAATCAGCACGGCAGTAATTTCTCAGATTGTCTATATTGTGATGCCGGGATGGATACCTATCGGGCGATTCGTTCCAGTGAAAATTTTTTCCTGGCCTCTGATGGTGCATATTCCGGTGCAGTGGAACAGATCATAGAGGAACAGATTGAAAAGTCCTGTCAGGCAGATATTCGCGAAGGGCTGCAGATTTCGGAACTTCAAAAGAAAATGCATACGAAGAAAGATGTGCTGGAATATGAGTATAATATCGGGAAACAGGGGGCATATAACCGCCTGACACTGATTCCTGTGGACTGGGATGAGGACAAAAAGCTGCATCATTTTCTCCTGGCATTTGAAACCATCCGAAAGACTTCAGAAGGTCAGACAGGGGCAAAAGAGCAGCTGCAGCTTTATTATGAACAGCTGAAACAGTCTATCCTGGAAAATGACAGCTATGTGGATGCGCTTCTGGAATTGTCAGATGTGATCTATACAGTAAATCTGACAAAAGATGTTCTGGAAAGAAGGATTGTACTGAATGGAAAAGAACAGAAGAGCCGGGAACTTTTTATGGATTATTCACTTCCATGTTCTTATCAGGATTACTGCTGGGAATATGAGAAAAAAATCACCCAGGAAACAATTGCCGGTTACTGTATGACAGATAATTGTGAAAAGCTTCGTAAGAGGTTTGAGAACGGAGAAACAAATATGTCTGTGGAGTATTGTGCCCGCGAAGATGATGGAAGTATCCGCTGGGTACAGAAAACAGTTCTTATGACCAGAATGGTGGTGTTTGATACAGAAATTCTTGCTGAGATCCCTATGATTTATGCAATCATTCTGTTGCAGGATACCACACAGAGACATGAACGGGATGAGCAGGAACAGGCACGCCTTCAGGCTGCATTTAATGAAATGCGTGCCGAGAGCAGGGCGAAAACGAATTTCCTAAGCCGTATGAGCCATGATATCAGGACACCTTTGAATGGTATTATTGGTCTGTTAAAGATTGATGAGACCCATTTTGAGGATAAAGCACTGATACGGGAAAATCATAAAAAGATGAAGATAGCAGCGGATTATTTACTTTCCCTTATTAATGATGTTCTGCAGATGAGCAAAATAGAGGAAGGTCATATTGTTTTGACTCATGAATATATCTGTCTTAAAGATCTGGTCTATGAGATTGAGAGCATTATCACACACAGGGCAGCAGATGAGGATATTCAGTGGATTTATGAGAAAAATAAGGAGGATATTCCCTATCCTTATGTCTATGGAAGCTCACTGCATCTTCGCCAGATTTTTCTGAATATCTATGGAAACTGCATTAAGTATAACCGGCCGGGAGGAAAGATTACCACGGTAATGGAGGCTGTAGATGTACATGATGGGATCTGTACATACAGATGGACAATTTCTGATACAGGTATAGGGATGAGTGCAGAGTTCCTGAGCCGCATTTTTGATCCGTTCTCACAGGAAAAAACAGATGCCCGTAGTGTTTATCAGGGAACTGGTCTGGGAATGGCGATTGCCAGGGGATTGATTGAGCAGATGCATGGAAGTATTGAAGTGACAAGTCAGGTGGGAGTTGGATCTGTGTTTGTCATTACCATTCCTTTTGAGATTGCAGAGAAATATAATATTCGTGGATTGCATCTGTTGGCAGCCGAGGATAATGAGCTTAATGCTGAAATCATAGAAATGTTGCTGACTGATGACGGTGCGAAGGTTACAGTTGCAAAAAACGGCAGACAGGCGGTGGAGTACTTCGAAAGTAATTCTCCGGGAACCTTTGATGCCATATTGATGGATGTCATGATGCCTGTTATGGATGGCATTGCAGCAACAAAAGCCATACGTGCCATGGACAGGGCAGATGCAAAAACAATTCCGATCATTGCAATGACTGCAAATGCATTTGAGGAAGATGCCAAAAGATGTCTCGCAGCCGGCATGACTGCACACCTGGCAAAACCTTTCCAGATAGAAGATATGGAAAAAGCCATTGTGGAGTGCTGTGGAAAGTGATGCCATCTGTAAGATCTGTTGCCATCAGTAAATTATCATAAGCAGAGTTAAAAGTCTGGATGACGAAAATATAAGTAGAGAAAGGCGTGAGTCACAGAAATGTGGGTTGCGTCTTTTTTGAGTAAAGGTAAAAAAATGTATATGTTTTGTCATAATCTGACGTATGGAAAAAGGAGGCAGAGGTTGGTATTATATTGTTAACAAAAGAAGTACTTCTAAAATAACAAAAGGACAAAGCAGGTAAAAGAAAGGAGTTTTTATGAGGAAAAAGATGATTAGCCTGATGATGACAGTCGCTATGGGGACAGTCATGATTAGTGGAGCAACAGTTGTAAAAGCGGATTCAGACGAAAAAGAAACCGTTAAATTAGCGGTGTGGTCTTCTGGAGCAGCAGATAATTTTCAGAAAGGTGCAGATGAATTTAATAAGCGCCAGGATAAAATTAATTTTGTAGTTGAAATGCAATCAGGAGATTATAGTCAATATCTTGGAGCAAAGGTGGCATCTAATGATCTTCCGGATATGTTTTTCCTGA
>ERZ857922.3945-NODE-3945-length-11892-cov-5.475543_pt1 | contig 11892 bp, 7 predicted proteins | sample MGYA00519579_ERZ857922 | MGnify/ENA primary metagenome ERZ857922 (study PRJEB31778, sample SAMEA3449375) | human gut metagenome | biome: human gut; feature: human-associated habitat; material: faeces | place: United Kingdom | collected 2010/2012 ... | reverse complement strand
ACAAGGCCGATTTCTACGAAACAATCGAGAAGTACAAATAGCCGGATGCTGCGCAAAACCGCCGTTCTGGCTTTAGCCCTTTGCTTCGCGCTGCAGGGAGCGGCCCAAGAGGGAGTGTATATCAACGGCAGCGACACGCTGCATTACAGCTATACCCCGCTTCCGGAACAGCCCCAGCCGCAGAAACGGCTCTCGTTCCCGCGGCGCGTGGTGAAATATTTCGAGGGATCGACGCGCGACCGCACGTTCGAGAAGAAAATCGACTTCACCTTCGCCGGAGGCCCCAGCTATTCGAAGAATACGAGTCTCGGCATCGGACTGCTGGCGGCCGGACTCTACCGCATAGACCGTACGGACTCGGTCACTTCGCCGTCGGACATTTCGATCTTCGCCAACGTCTCGATTTCGGGATTCTATGCGCTGGGCGTCACGGGCAACAACATCTTCTCCCGCAACGGCAAGCGCATCGACTATACGGTGATGTTCGCTTCGGCGCCCCGCGACATGTGGGGCATCGGCTATAACGACGGCCGCTACAACGAGGAGAGCTCCTACAACGAGAAGCGTTACCTGATAAAGGCGCGCTACCTGCACCGGGTGCTGCCCAACACCTATGTGGGCGGCATCCTCAGTTTCGAGCATACGCAGGGCAAGAAGTTCAAGCCGCTGGGCGAGAGCTACCTCTACGGGCAGAAGACGCACTACACCGCCACGGGCGTCGGGGCGATTCTGGAATACGACTCGCGCGACTTCATACCCAACCCCTTCCGGGGCGTCTACGTCAGTCTGCAGGAGACGCTGTTTCCCAAGGGACTGGGCAACTGCGGACGTTCGCTGTGGCGCACGACCTTCACGGCCGACTACTACAGGCAGGTGTGGAAGGGCGGCATCCTCGCGGCGGACCTCTACGCGGAGTTCAACTCCGAGGGAACCCCGTGGCCGATGCTGGCCCGCATGGGCGGTTCGCAGCGGATGCGCGGCTATTATCAGGGCCGCTACACGGACAACGACATGATAACGTTTCAGGTCGAGCTGCGCCAGCGCATCTGGCGGCGCATCGGCTGCACCTTCTGGGGCGGCGCAGGTAACGTCTTCAGCGATCTGGAGCGGTTCGACTGGTCCGAGACGCTACCCAACTACGGCGTCGGCCTGCGCTGGGAATTGAAGAAACGGGTCAATGTGCGACTCGATTACGGCTTCGGCAAGAAGACGAGCGGCTTCCTGCTGAGCATAAACGAAGCTTTTTAGGTTAGTGTAACGATATGAATGCTGATCCGAACAGGGTAAACCGACGACGCACGGTCAAAACCCGCAGCCGTTTCACCACGCTGCTGACCGTCTATTTCTTCGTCGCGCTGATTATCCCCAACTGCGTGCTGGCCAATACCGAGCCTTACTCCGGCTGGACGGTCGAGGCGCTGATTCTGATGCCGCTGGGCTTCTACATGATGTGGAGCGTGGCGCTGAGCCGTTCCGGCGTGATGATCTGGCTGGGATTTCCCTTTATCTTCCTCTGCGCGTTCCAGATCGTGCTGCTCTATCTGTTCGGCAACTCGATCATCGCCACGGACATGTTCACCAATCTGGTGACGACCAATCCCGGCGAGGCGGGCGAACCGCTGAGCAACATCTACCCTTCGGTCATTCTGGTCTGCGTGATGTATCTGCCGCTGTTGTGGTTCGCGGCGCGCGAGATCGGCCACAAGCGCTACATTTCGCGCACGACGCGCATGAACGTCGGCCTTTCGGGCGCCGCGCTCATGGCGCTGGGCATGCTGGCCCTGTGGCCGGCCTATCATGTGAGCGAACAGCGGCACGTGCTGCGCGACGAGATTTTCCCGCTCAACGTGGCCTACAACGTCTACCTGAGTGCCTCGGAATTCCGCAAGGCCTACAACTTCGAAAAGACCTCGGCGGATTTCACCTACGAGGCCAGCCGCGAAGCCGAAGCGCCCGGACGCGAGATTTACGTATATATTATAGGTGAAGCGTCGCGCGCCATGAGCTGGGAGCTTTACGGCTACGAGCGGGAAACCAATCCCCGGCTCTCGCAGGTGGACGATCTGGTGATTTTCCGCGACGTGCTGACGCAGAGCAACACCACGCACAAGAGCGTGCCGCTCATCCTCTCCTCCGTCTCGACCGAGGAGCACGACCAGCTCTACCGCCGCAAAGGGCTTCCGGCCCTCTTCAACGAAGCGGGCTTCGAGACGTGGTTCATCTCCAACCAGTCGCCGCAGGGCGCCATGATCGACAAGCTGGCCCGCGACGCCGACCACCTGATCTATATCCGCTCGCCGCGCCACGACATGCAGCTGCTGGACGAAATGCGCCGCATCGTCGAGACCGCCCCGGCGCAGAAGATGCTCTTCATCCTCCACTGCTACGGCTCCCACTTCAGCTACCACCAGCGTTATCCGCGCGAATTCGCACGCTTCAAACCCGACGACGACGTGGCGATCTCGCGGGAGCATGCGCACACGCTCCGCAACGCTTACGACAATTCGATCTGTTACACGGACCATTTTCTCGCCGAAACGATCGCTTTCCTGCGCGGACTGCGGCAAACCTCCTCGGCGCTGCTCTACTGCGCCGACCACGGCGAGGACATTCTGGACGACGACCGCGAACGCTTCCTGCACGCCTCGCCCACCACGACCGCCTATCAGCTCTACGTGGCCTCGCTGGCGTGGTTCTCCGACGCCTACCGGCGGAATTTTCCCGCCAAAGCCGCGGCTGCCGGGATCAATGAGACAGCGCCGGCCACGACCCACGCCCTGTTCCACACCATGGCCGACATGGCCTCGATCCGGGGCCGCTTCGTCGATCCGACGGTATCGCTCGTGAACCCCGGCTACGACCGCAAACGTCCGCGCCGCTACCTGAACGACCACAACGAGGCCGTTCCCTTCCGCAAAACCGGTCTCGAACCGGAGGACATGGAGGTTTTCGCCCGCTTCGGCATCAAACCTTAGGCAAGTTCACGGTCCGTATGAAACCAACAAAGGCTGCCCCCTTGGGACAGCCTTTGTTGCGTCATTGCGTCTGTAATTATTTCGCAGCGTCTACGGAAACCTTGCGGAACTCCTTCATCAGCTTCGAAATTTCGAGAGCGGACTTGCGGGCGCGCGTACCGGCGGCCTTGTTGCCCTTCTCTACCTGTGCTGCTGCATTAGCTGCGAATACTTCGTACTCTGCATTGATCTTTGCTACTAATTCTTTCATAACTTTTTTTATTAATTGGGTTTGTTATCAACGCAAAGATATAAAAATTATCTAAACAACATCATTTATTGCCAAAAAATTCAACGTTTTTTAGCATAAAACCCCCTTTCCAAGAGCCTGTCACCCGGTTCGCGGTACGTTTTTTGTCCCCGCAAGAGCGTAAAACATTCCGGTATGAACAGACTTTTAATCGTGGCGGGACTCGTTTCCGCGCTCCTGCCCGCCGGGTGCGGCCGGCACAAGCCGAAACCCGCAATGCCGCCCCTGCAGGTCGAAACGGCCCGCGCCGTTACGGACAGCATCCCCAACCGCATGAGCTTCATCGGTTATCTTTCGAGTAATTTCGACGCCGTGATCCAGCCCCGGATCAATGGCTTCCTGTTATCCAAGCAGTATGCGAACGGCATGCCCGTAAAACGCGGGCAGCTGCTTTTCACGATCGACCCCGACCAGCTCTCGACCACGATGCTCGCCGCCGAAGCCGCGCTCCAGTCGGCCAAGGCGCAGGCGCTGGAGGCGCGGAACAACTACGAGCGCGCCGTGCCGCTGGCCAAGATCAACGCCATCAGTCAGGCGCAGCTCGATCAGTATACGGCGCAGTACAAGGCCGCCGAAGCCTCGGTGCGCTCGGCCGAGCAGACGCTCAGCAGCGCCCGCATGAACGTCGGTTACACCGAGCTGCGCTCGCCCATCGACGGCATCATCGAGCACACGGCGGCGCACGTGGGCGACTACGTGGGTCCCGGCACGCAGTTCAGCGTGCTGACGACCGTGTCGAACATCGACACGCTGACGGTCGACGTGGCGATTCCGATGTCGCAGTACCTGCGCTATGCGGGCGACCGGACTTCGATCTACGACAACGAAGGGCTGCTGTCGGACATCCGTCTCGTGCTGGCCGACGGCTCGCGATACCCGCTCGGAGGAATCTACGACTACACGCGCAAGGATGTCTCGTCGACCACCGGGACGCTCGTCGTGGTGGTGATGTTCCCCAATCCCGACGAGACGCTGAAACCCGGACAGTTCGCCCGCGTGGAGGCCAGCGTGGGCCCCGTGCGGCCGCGCGTCGTCGTGCCCCAGCAGGCCGTGAGCCAGACGCAGGACATCGCGTCGGTGTGGGTCGTGGAGGCCGACAGCACGGTGCACTACCGCCGCGTCACCCCGGGCGACACCTACGGCGCGATGTGGTGCATCGACGAGGGACTCGACCGGGGCGAACGGGTCGTGGTCGCCGGGCAGCAGAAACTGCACGACGGCGCAAAGGTGATCCCCGAAAACCCGACTGCGCGGAGGACTGAACAGGCCGCCGCTGCGGAGCAGGCGGGCAAGCGTCTCGAAAAACGGTAGTCCTATGGAAAAATTCTTTGTTTCGCGCCCGATTTTCGCCATTTCGCTGGCCATCGTCATCGTGCTCGTCGGCCTGATCTCGATCATGGGGCTGCCCATCGAACAGTACCCCGACATCACGCCTCCGGTCGTGGAGGTGTCGGCCACCTACGACGGCGCCGACGCCGAGACGGTCAACAACGCCGTGGCGACGCCCGTGGCCCAGGCCGTGATGGGCGTCAGCGACATGCTCTACATGCAGGCCACCTCGGCCAACGACGGTTCGATGGTCCTGCAGGTCACCTTCGACATCGGCTCCGATCCCGACCTCGACGCCATCTTCACCCAGAACAACGTCTCGTCGGCCACGGCCGAACTCCCCGCGACGGTCACCCGGCAGGGGGTCACGACACGCAAGACCATGACGGGATTCCTGATGGTCTACTCGCTGCACAGCGACGGCCGCTACGACGGGGAGTTCCTCTCGAATTACGCCTACATCAATCTCCAGAACGAGCTGCTGAAGATCGACGGCGTGGGCAAGGTCTCGATCATGGGCGCGGGCGAATACGCCATGCGGGTGTGGCTGCGGCCCGACGTGCTGAAATACTACGGCATCGCCGTCGGCGAGGTGACGGCCGCCATCGAGAAGCAGGGCGGCATCTACCCTGCCGGGCAGTTCGGCGCCGAGCCGGCTCCCGACGGCGTGGCCTACACCTATACGGTGACCATGCCGCCGCAGATCTCCACCGCCACGGAGTTCGCCGACATCGTCGTGCGGACCACCTCCTCGGGCGAACAGATCCGTCTGGGCGACATCGCCGAGGTGTCGCTCGGCAGCCAGACCTACGGCGTAAGCTCGTCCTACGAGAGCGACCCGACGGCCATGATCGTCATTTACCAGCAGCCGGGCAGCAACGCCGTGGCTGTGGGCGGCAAGGTCAAGGCCGCGATGGAACGCCTCTCGCAGCGGTTTCCGGACGGCGTCGAGGCCGCCACGATCGTCGACAGCACCACGAGCATCGACGCCGGCGTGAAGGACATCTTCCGCACGCTCGTCATCGCCCTCATACTCGTCATCTTCATCATCTTCCTCTTCCTCCAGGACTGGCGCGCGACGGTCATTCCCCTGGTGGCGATCCCCGTGTCGCTCGTCGGCGCCTTCGCGCTGTTCCCGCTGCTGGGATTTTCCATCAACATCATCTCGCTGCTGGGACTGGTGCTGGCCATCGGCCTTGTGGTCGACGACGCCATCGTCGTCGTCGAGGCCGCGCAGGTCAATATCGAACGGGGCATGAAACCCCGCGAGGCGGCGCTGGAGGCCATGCGCAACGTGGCCTCGCCGATCGTCGCCACGACAGTCGTGCTGCTGGCCGTATTCATCCCCGTGTCGTTCACCGGCGGCATCACGGGGCGGCTGTTCCAGCAGTTTTCGGTGACGATCGCCGTTTCGGTGGTCATCTCGGCCTTCAACGCCCTGACGCTCTCCCCGGCGCTCTGCGCCCTGCTGCTGCGACGCCGGGAGCCGTCGCAAAAGGGATTTTTCGCCGCCTTCAACCGCTGGTTCGCACGGCAGATGGACCGTTACACGGCCTTCACGCCGACGCTGATGCGCCACGTCGCCCGCACGGGCGTGTTCGTGGCCGTGGTCCTCGGGGTGATCTTCGTCGTGTGGCGCAAACTGCCCGCGGGATTCCTCCCCGAGGAGGATCAGGGCTACGTGATGGTGATGGTCTCGACGCCCGAAGCCTCGTCGCTGCAAGTGACCCGAGAGGCGATGGCCGACGCCGACGCCGTGATCCGCACGCTTCCCGAGGTCGCCTCGACGTCGTTCGCCGCGGGATTCAACATGATGGCCGGCATCGCCTCGACGTCGAGCGGCATCATCTTCGTCAAACTCGTCGACTACTCCGACCGCAGGCTCTCGGCCATGCAGATCGCCCAGCGGCTCACCGGAGAACTTTACGTCGCGGTTCCGGGGGCCGAATGCTACGCCTTCATCCCGCCTTCGATTCCCGGACTGGGCGTCACCTCGGGCGTCTCGGTCGAGGTGCAGGACCTCGAAGGGCGCGGCACGGCCTACCTGATGGAAAACGCCGGGCGGCTGATGGATTCGCTGCGCAAAAATCCCGCGATCGCCTCGGTCACCACGCAGTTCGACGCCGGGGTTCCCCAGCGGCGGCTGCGTATCGACAAGCAGCAGGCGCTGGCCGCCGGCGTGGACCTCGGGACGCTCTACGGCGAGCTGACCACCCTGCTGGGCGGCGCGTACATCAACAATTTCACACGCTTCGGCAAACTCTACCAGACCTACATCCAGGCCGCGCCCGACTACCGCCTCGACCGGCGGTCGCTGGACAGCTACTACGTCACCTCGGCCTCGGGCGAGAGCGTTCCCGTGGCATCGCTGATCGACGTGGCGGACACCGTGGGCGTGGAGTACGTCTCGCAGTTCAACCTCTACCGTTCCGTCTCGCTCACCGTCACCCCCGCGGCGCGGGCCTCGACGACGACCGTCATGCGGGAAATCACCACTACGGCCGCCGAAACGCTGCCCGACGACATCGGCACGGCGTGGAGCGGAACCTCCTATCAGGAGGCCAACGCCTCGAAGACCGGCGGGCTGGTCTACGCGCTGGCCCTCGTGTTCGTGTTCCTCGCGCTGGCGGCCCTCTACGAATCGTGGGGGCTGCCGCTGGCGATCCTGATGAGCGTGCCGGTGGCGGTGCTGGGCGCGGTGCTGTTCGTCGGAGGCTCGCACCTGATGAACAGCCTGTACGTCAACGACATCTACATGCAGATCTCGCTCGTCATGCTGATCGGGCTGGCGGCCAAGAACGCCATTCTGGTCGTCGAATACGCCGACCGGCTGTTCCGCGAGCAGGGCGTCTCGCTGATGGACGCCGCCATCGGAGCCGCGAAACTGCGCGTGCGACCGATCATTATGACCGCCTTCGCCTTCATCCTGGGCGTCATGCCCCTCGTCTTCGCCAGCGGCGTCTACGCCACGGCCCGCAACATCATGGGCGTGGCCCTCGTGGGCGGCATGCTCTTCGCCACGCTGCTGGGCATCTTCGTCTACCCCGCGCTCTACTATTTCGTCGGGAAGATCGGCCGCTTCGAACAGCGCCGCGAACTTAAAAAACAGGAGGAGAACGCATGAAAACGCAACTTACGATAGCCGCCGCCGTGCTGACGCTGGCCGCCTGCACCCCGAAATTCTACCCGCCGCAGATCGCGACGCCCGAAAGTTACGTCTACGGCGCGGGCTTCTCGTCCGACACGACGGGCGTGGGCGAACGCTGGTGGGAACTCTTCGGCGACACGACGCTCGACGCGCTGGTCGAACAGGCGTTGGCGAACAACCGCGACGTGGCCGTAGCGGCCGCGCGCGTCCAGCAGGCCCGGGCCAACCTCAAGACCGTAAGGGCGCAATACCTGCCGCAGATCGGCGCGGAAGCCACCGCCGAGGGCGAATATACGCCCGAGACGAAAATCGTGCAGTCGTATGCCGTCGAACCGACCCTCTCGTGGGAACTGTCGCTGTTCGGGGCGCTGCGCAACGCCAAACGGGCCGCAAAGGCCGAAATCGCGGCCTCGGAGTGGGCTTTGGCGGGCGTCAGGCTCTCGCTGGCCGCCGAGGTCGCCACGACCTACTTCACGCTGCTGGAGTATGAACGCGACCTCTCGATCGCCCGCCAGACCCTCCGGCTGCGGCGCGAATCGGCCGCGCTGATCGACTCGATGTTCCGCTACGGCATGTCCGACGGCGTGGCGCTGGAGCAGGCCCGGAGCCTGGTCTACACCGCCGAGGCGGACATTCCGCAGTACTGCCGCGCCGTGGAGCAGACGTGGCTTTCGATGGGAATTCTGTTAGGCGAGACGCCCTCCCGGGCGCGGCTTTCCGGAGCGGGGCTGCGACTGCTGACCGACTACCGCCCCGCGGACATTCCCGTGGGACTGCCCTCGGAGCTGCTCAAACGCCGCCCCGACATCCGCCAGGCGCATTTCAACATGTTGCAGGCGGCGGCGCAGGCCGGGCAGGCTCGGAGCGCGCGATTCCCGTCCATCTCGCTGACTGCCAAAGGAGGAGTTGTATCCAGTTCAATCAAAGGTTTAACTGCGGCGAACCCCTGGGCGTGGGATGCGCTGGGTTCCGTCGCCGAGCCGATTTTCGGATTCGGGAAACTGCGCAACGCCGAGCGCGCCGCGATGGCGGCCTACACCCAGTCGGCCAAGACCTACGAGCAGACCGTGCTGACGGCGTTCGCCGATGTGGAAAAGGCGCTGGTGGCCATCGCCACCTACCGCAGCCAGACCGAGCGCACGGGCGAACTGGTGCTCTCCAACGACCGCATCGCCACGATGACCCGCGCGCTCTACCGCAGCGGACTGTCCGACTACCTCGACGTGATCGACGCCGAGCGCAGTCTCTACCAGTCGCAGATGTCGCACGTCAACCTCGTCGTGCAGCAGTATATCAACTACGTCACGCTCTGCAAGGCGCTGGGCGGAGGATGGGTTGCCGCAGTGCAGAATTAAGGATATACCTACTTATGAGGATTGCGCAAGTCGCCGCAAAATCGTATCTTTGGGCGCAAAAATACAGTAGAAAAAATGCGCTTATCCGAACTGAAGACCGGCGAATCGGCGACGATTGTCAAAGTGATGGGCCACGGAGGCTTTCGCCGCCGCATCATGGAGATGGGTTTTGTCCGCGGACAGCGGGTCGAAGTGATTCTGAACGCCCCCCTGAAGGATCCGATCGAGTATAAAATCATGGGCTACGACATCTCGCTGCGGCGCAGCGAGGCCGATATGGTCGTCGTGCTCACCGACGACGAAGCCGGGGAGTACCTCGCGCGGCGCGAACACCACCGCCATCACCGCCACGCACACTCCGGGGAGTGCGGATGCCCCGCGGCGGAGACTGCGCCCGCGGAAATCCGGACGGAGGAGTTCGGCGCGACGGAATCCGACGAGGCGTGCTGCGCGAGCATCGACGAGGTCGTGGCGCGCCACTCCCGCACCATCGCCGTCGCGCTGGTGGGCAACCCCAACAGCGGCAAGACCTCGCTTTTCAACGCCATATCGGGCGGCCACGAGCATGTGGGCAATTACAGCGGTGTGACCGTCGGGGCCAAGATCGGCCACCGCACCTACCGCGGCTACAGTTTCGAGGTCACCGACCTGCCCGGAACCTACGCCCTCTCGGCCTACACGCCCGAGGAGCGTTATGTGCGTCACCACCTCGCCACGAAGACCCCCGACGTGGTGATAAACTCGGTAGTCGCCTCGAATTTAGAGCGAAACCTATACTTAACTACCGAACTGATTGATATAAACCCGCGCATGGTCGTGGCGCTCAACATGTTCGACGAGTTGCAGGACAGCGGCGCGAAACTCGATTACGACAGTCTGGGCCGCATGCTGGGCGTGCCGATGGTTCCCGTAGAGGCGCGCAACAACCGCGGCATAGAGGCTCTGCTGGACACGGTGATCGACGTTTTCGAGAACCGCGACGAGCGCGTGCGCCACATCCATATCAACATGGGCCCCGTGATCGACGAGGGGCTGCGCAAACTCAACGGCGACATGAGCGCCTTCCGCGACGAACTCCCGAAAAACTTCCCGCCCCGCTACTACGCGATGAAGATGCTCGAGGGCGACCGGCAGGCCGAAGAGAGCCTCCGCGGCTGCGAGCGTTACGGGGTGTGGGCCGAAATCCGCGACCGCGAGGCCCGGCGCATCGCCGGAGAGCTGGGCGAGGATGTCGAAACGGCCTTCGCCAACCAGAAATACGGATTCATACAGGGCGCGCTCAGGGAGACCTTCACTCCGGGCAAGCGCGAGGAGGCTTCGACCACGGCGCTGATCGACACCTTCGTGACGCATAAGCTGTGGGGATTCCCGATCTTCTTCTTCCTGATGTGGTTCATGTTCTGGTGTACCTTCAGTCTGGGCGCCTATCCGCAGGAGTGGATCGACGCGCTGGTGGGCTGGATCGGCGGCGCGATCGACTACATGATGCCCGCCGGACCGCTGCGCGACCTGCTGGTGGACGGCATCGTGGGCGGCGTGGGCGCCGTGATCGTCTTCCTGCCCAACATCATGATCCTCTACCTGTTCATCTCGTTCATGGAGGATTCGGGCTACTTGGCCCGTGCGGCCTTCATCATGGACCGCGTGATGCACCGCATCGGCCTTCACGGCAAATCGTTCATTCCGCTCATCATGGGCTTCGGCTGCAACGTCCCGGCGATCATGGCCTGCCGGACGATCGAGAGTCGCAGCAGTCGGCTGATCACCATACTGATTACCCCTTTCATGTCATGCAGCGCGCGAATTCCGATCTACCTGCTTTTGGCCGGCACCTTCTTCGCCGAAAACGCCGGACTGGTGATGATCGGACTCTATGTGCTGGGCGTCGTGCTGGCCGTCTTCACGGCGCGGCTGATGCGGCGGTTCATGTTCCCGGTGGATGAAACGCCGTTCGTCATGGAGCTGCCGCCCTACCGCCTGCCGACGTGGAAAACCACGCTCAGGCATATGTGGGACAAGTGCGCGCAATATCTGCGCAAGATGGGCGGCATGATCCTGATCGCGTCGGTGGTCGTATGGTTCCTGAGCTACTACCCCCGCACCGACGCCGGAAATACGCCCGAACATTACGAAAACTCCTACCTCGGACGTCTCGGACGCACTTGCGAGCCGGTGTTCAGTCCGCTGGGGCTGAACTGGAAAGCGGGCGTGGCCCTGTTGTCGGGCGTCCCGGCCAAGGAGATCATCGTCAGTACGCTCGGCGTACTCTATTCCGAAGGGGCTCCTGCGGCGGCGAATACGGCGGCGCAGCCTTCCGGGACGATCGAAATAGTTGCCGAATCGGGTGAGATGACAGACACTGCGAAGCTGTCGATCAACGATTTGCAAAACGGCAAGGTCGCCGTGATCGGCGGCGCGGACGGTCCGACGGCCATCTATATAGCGGAGACGGCCGACGGCCGGCCGGGCCTAAATCCGGGAATACCCGCCGAAGATGCCGCGGCGGACCGAGACGAAGAGACGGCGAATCTCGCGCAGCGTCTGACGGCGAGCGGCGATTTCACCCACGCCTCGGCGCTGGCGTTCCTCGTATTCATCCTGCTCTACTTCCCCTGCATCGCCACGGTTGCGGCCATCGGTTCGGAGGCAGGCTGGCGATGGGCCGTCGCCAGCGTGGCGTACAACACCCTGCTGGCATGGCTGGCGGCATGGGCCGTCTATCATTTGGTCATCTGGCTCTGATATGGGATGGCAGGATTATACGGTATGGGCGATCGGAGCGGCGGTCGCGGTGTT
>ERZ857922.3934-NODE-3934-length-11932-cov-4.121243_pt1 | contig 11932 bp, 3 predicted proteins | sample MGYA00519579_ERZ857922 | MGnify/ENA primary metagenome ERZ857922 (study PRJEB31778, sample SAMEA3449375) | human gut metagenome | biome: human gut; feature: human-associated habitat; material: faeces | place: United Kingdom | collected 2010/2012 ... | reverse complement strand
CAAGATGTGCGTCACAATTTGTGGGAGATTTCGCCCGGATGAGGGCGCCGTAGCGAGCTACGGCAACTGAATTCGGGTGAAATATACCGCAAAGTGGGGCGGGCAGATTGCGGGAATGATTTTTCAAGCAGGCTCTAAGGATTTTATAAATCCTTTTTGATTTTTTGTCAACAGGAGCATTGTTGAAAAAGCCGCTTTCACACCATTTTCACAAAGAAATGCATGGGAAAAGCCCCCTTTCGTGGAGGGCACATGAAGTGCTTTTCCAGAAAGGGGGCTAAGGGGAAGCCTTATTTCATTATATCTTTTTCATCTTTCTTTTTGAGAAAAATGATAAGAAGGATTGCAGCGGAGGCTGCGAAGAGCATAAATGCAAGCTGGGTAAGAGGTGAATCGTCACCGGTCTTGACACCATTTGTTGTAACTGCCCTGTCCTCTGGCTGCTGTGTGATCTGAGGAGCCTGGGTGGGCTCTGCAGGAGCTTCTGTAGGTTCCTGGGCCGGCTCTGCTGTCGGTTCCGGTTCTTCCTTTCTGGATGTGTTGATAATAAGGACTGTTGCATCTTCTGATGTCTCAGAAAGTGTTACAAAGCCGTCATTGATTTCCACATCATATTCAAAGGTATCGTTCAATGCTACCGGTGTACCATCTGCTGTAACCTCCGTTACATACAGTTTTATTTCTTCGCCGCCTACAGGAACTGTAACTTCTGTTTTTGCTGTTGCAGTGGATTCACCGTCCATAACAAGTGGAACAATGTTCTGGCTTACGCCGTCTGCAAGCTGTGTACAGTCTTCATCTTTGAAAATTCCTGCATAGAAGGTCTCTTCAGATTTCAGGTCTTCGCCATTTTTCTTAACAACCGTCTTATTAATTGTGATTGTTTTCACAATATAGTACTCGTCTGGCAGAAGCAGGAACTGATTATCAAACTGGAACTGTGCTGCTGTTCCGTTCTCCGTAATCTCTACTTTATTACCTGCCTGATACTGTGCTACATAAGAACCATTGTTGTAGGTACCCTCTGCAACGACTTTGCCTTCTGCGTCGGTCTCTGCTACATAGTAGGTACCGCGTTTCAGCTGGTCAAATGTTACCGAAGAGGTTCCCTGATTTTCATCAAAGTGAATCATCTTTGTATCAGCTGCCTTCTGAGTCATTGCCTCGTCGGAGAACAATGTCACATAGAAGTCTGCTGCACGGACTGCAAGGAGTTCACCCTGGATATTTGTAAGCCGTTTAGTTACTGTAATACTACAATTTGCCGGATCTTCTGTTGGAACTTCTTTCTCATCTTTGCCTTCCGGTTTCGGGGTGTCGGCCGGATTCTCCGGTACATCACCTGTTGCGGTTGCTGTATTGAGAATGGATTTTCCAAGGTCAGATTCTTTCACCTGATAGGTGTAGGTTACGGTCTTTGCCTCTCCTGCTTCCAGGATGCCAAGGTCAAAGCTCTGGCCTTCTGCAAGCTGGATTCCTTCCAGACTGTCTGTAATCTTCACATTTGTGAGTTTCATGTTTCCGGTATTGGTTACAGTTACGCTGTAGGTAATGATGTCGTTCAGGTCTGCTTTTCCTGCTTTGTCTTTCTGGGTTCCATCTGCTGCTGTGATGGAAACAATGTCCTTCTTCACTTCAAGCTTCGGATTTTCTACCGGGTTATCTGTGTTGTCTCCTGGCTTCTCGCCATCTGGATCCTCTGGGTTTGCAGGAGTTCCTACTGCTGCGTTGCTGATCGTATTGCCTTTATCCGCTTCCTGTACCACGTAGTCATAAGTAATGGTTGCTTCTGCTTTTGGTGCAAGGCTGCTGATTGTGAAAATTGTTACCTTTCCATCCTGCTTACTGTCTGCGCCCTGGATGTTGGAAATCATTCCGGCTGCATTCAGAGTATCTGTGATCTCTACATTTTCCAGAGTCTGGTTTCCTGTGTTGGTCACGGTGAGGGTGTAGTGGATGGTTTCGCCTGCTTTGAACATTCCGTTTTCGTGAGTGCTCTCACTGGATTTCTTGGTGAGTGTATAGCTTCTTACCGGATCAACGGTGGTTACTGTATCAGTGTTCTCAAATGGCTTACCGCCCTCGAATTCCACTTTTACCGTATTTACAAAGCTTCCGTTGGCAATGTCTGCCTCTGTAATCTTATAGGTTGCTGTTGCTGTAACAGTTTCACCTGCAGGAACCTTCTCAACTGTGAGAACGTTCGGAGTCTCCTGCGGTGCACCTTCGATCACAACACCAGGAAGTTCAATGATCCTTACGGTTTTCGCTTCGTCATAGATATTCTTTACATTGATTGTAAAGGTAACAGTCTCATCCAGATCATAGGTTTTATCCTCATGGGTCTTTGTTACAACCTGGCCTGGATCTACCGGATCTTCTTCACTTCCGTCTGTAACCTTCAGAAGTCCTGCAAGAAGAATAATGGAATAGTTCTTTGTCACATCCTGTGCTTCTGTCTCGCTGCCCTCAGCTTTCTGGCTTGCTGCATTTGCAAAAATCTTCAGATCTGTGATCTTATTCTCGCTTTCGCCAACCAGTGTCTGGCTTCCTTCTACATGTGCGATTTCCTGCTGGCCATCTGCCAGAGTTCCATCTTCCAGTTTCCATGTAGGAACCGCAAGCTCCTCGCCGTCATATTTCTTCTCGCCGCTGTCAGCCTGGAAGGTTACCTGGCGTCTGGTGATTTCAAGAGCTCCGTCCTCCACCTTAAACACAACGTTTGTAAAGTTCGGGTTGATGTTCTGGAAATCTTCTGCCTTCAGCTCCATATCGTAGGTTCCGGCATCTGTTCCTTTTACCTCAGCATTTCCAGTGAATGTGAAATCTTTGTCCGTATACAGCTTGTTGCTGATGTCTGCTACCGTGTAGCCGGTAACTGTTTTCTCTGTTCCGTCATAGACTTCTGTACCACTGTTTTCTTTCAGTGTTACCACAACCTGATCTGTTACAGGTGTAACAAGCAGGCTGCCATTCTTAGTTTCAATGGTGTAGTTGTCAGCGTTGGTATTTTCATTCAGCTTATAGGTGAATGTATTCTCGCTGTCACCTACAGTTGTCTGAGTTCCAGTTACATCATAGGATGCACCTTCGCCCTTGACAAATCCATCGCCACTTACCGTTACATCCTTTGCTGTTAACTCTGTTCCATTGTAAACCTTCTGGGCACTTGCACTGGTAAGAACCAGATTACGTTTTTCGATTACAAGAGAGCCATCAATTACATGGAAGGTAACTTTTGCAAAGTTCTTATTGGTATTTGTGAAGTTCTCTTCACTCAGCCCCATCATATAAATATCTGCATTTGTTCCTTTTACAAGAGCTATACCATCAAAAGTGAAATCGCTTTCTTTATACAAAGGACTGGTGATGGATACTGTGTAGCCTTTTACTGTTTTCTCTGTTCCATCGTACTTCTGAGTGCCTTTGTTACCTGTGATTGTTACCACTACTTCATCTTCGCTGGAGGAAACAGTAAGGATTCCTTCAAATGGTGTGATGTTGTAGTTATCCGGTTTGGTATTATCTTTCAGCTCATAGCTAAAGGTATTGTTGCTGAAGCCTGCCTCTGTCTGACTTCCGGTTACGTTGTATACTGCACCTTCTCCTTCTGCAAAGCCGTCACCGCCAACTGCCACATTGTCATTGGTCAGTGGCTTTCCATCGTATGTCTTGCTGTCTGTTGCACTGGTCAGAGTCACATCTCGTCTGGAAATATTCAGAGTTCCGTCTACGATTTTGAAGGTAACACTTGCGAAGTTATGGCTTATGTTGTTAAAGTCAGATGGTTTCAGTTCCATGTTGTAAATGTCTGCATCTGTTGCTTTAATAACATCATTTCCACTAAATGTAAAGTCATTTTCTGTATACAGTTCATTGTCTATTGCTACGTCATAACCGGTTACTGTTTTCTCAGTGCCATCATATTTGGCGCTGTCACTGTGTTCGGTAATGGTGACAATTACGTTATCTGTAACCGGGGTTACCTTAAGGGTTCCCGGAGTAGTTTTGATATTGTAGTTGATTGCCTTGGTGCTGCTGTTCAGTCTGTAAGTGAATTCATTATCACTTGATCCTGCATTTGTCTGGCTTCCGGTTACATCATAATCTGCGCCTTCTCCAGGAACAAACTGGTCACCTGCAATCAGAATGTGATTCTTAGTCAGCGGAGTTCCGTCGTAAACTTTCTCGTCAGAACCACTGATCAGTTCCACATCTCGTTTGGTAATCTCAAGCTGTCCGTCTACAATTTCAAATACTACATTTGCAAAGTTTTTATTCTTGTTTGTAAAGTCTTCTGCTTTCAGATTCATCGGATATGAACCAAAGTCAGTTCCTTTCGCTGTGGCATCTCCGCTGAAGGTGAAATCAGTTTCTTTATAGAGGGTGTTGTCAATTGCTGTGTCATAACCTGTAACAGATTGTTCCGCTCCATTGTATTTCAGGGAAGCGCTGTGCTCTGTGATGGTTACGGTGACTTTGTCTGTAACTGGTGTTACTGTAAGTTCTCCTGGTGCAAGCTCAATGCTGTAGTTGGAAGCTTTGGTATTCTCATTCAGCTTGTAGGTAAAAGTATTATCGCTGCTTCCCTTATCGGTCTGGGTTCCGGTTACCTCATAGGCTGCGCCTTCGCCGGCTGCAAAGCCGTCACCGCTTACGGTTACGTTGTGGTTGGTCAACGGGGTTCCGTCGTAGACCTTTTCATCGGTCGCACTGGTAAGGGTTACCTGTCTCGGGATGATGGTAAGGGCTCCGTCCGTTACTACGAATTCCACGTTTGCAAAGTTCGTGTTCGTATTTGTAAACTGTCCTGCTGCCAGTCCCATCGGGTATGCAGTTTCTGCTGCATCTGTTTTCTCCACTTCTGCAGTTCCACTGAAGCTGAAGTCAGCCTTTTTATACAGGTTACCACCACTGGTAATATCTACATCATAGCCTTCCGCTTTCTTAGGCGTTCCGTCATATTTCTCCGTATTTGTATGTCCGGTGATGGTTACGGTTACCTTTTCCTGGGATGCTGTGATGCTCAGCTTGCCTTCTTCCTGGGTGATGTTGTAGTTATCTGCATTAAACTTCTCACCTGTTGTATAGGTAATGGTATTAGTTACTTCACCTTCACTTACATTGGTAACACTTCCGGTTGCACGGATATCGGTTACCTCTCCTGCTACAAATCCGTCTCCTCCTGTCACATCCGGTCTGGTCAGGGCTGTTCCGTCATACGGTTTGCTTGCACTTTCGCTGGTAAGGGTTACCTGTCTTGGGGTGATGGTAAGGCTTCCGTTCTCGGTCTTCACCTCGAACTCGCTGGTTACCACGTTTCCTTCTTTATCCGTTACCACCGGGGTTCCGGTGATGTTGTTGGTGTAGCTTCCTGCGTCCTTCTGTTTCGGGTCCTCCGTACTCAGCCCGCTGACTGTGTAGCTGTTCCCTTCCACTGTGAACTCATAGGTCTCCACTCCAACGGCTTCATGCTCTTTTCCGTCATAGGTTGCAGTTGCGCTGTTCGCCTTTACCGTTATCTCATACTTCGCCTCGCGGTTTGTGACGGTCAGCGTTCCTTCCTGCTTGCTGATCGCATAGTTGTCTATGTTGGTGTTGCCGTTCAGTTCATAGCTGAATGCATTTGCGCTGCTTCCCACTACGGTCTGGCTTCCGGTAAAGTTGTAGGTTGCACCTTCTCCTTCTGCAAACCCGCTCTCTATCTCAAGAGCCGTGTCCCCGTTCACAAGGGCGTTCCCGTCATACTTCTTGCTCAGGGTTGCACTCTTTAAGGTTACGGCTGCCTTACCGATCTCAAGCTTTCCATCTATCGCTTTCGATAAAATATACTTTCCAGTACCATCAGTCATTCCAACAGTACCTCTTGCAAATGCTGCAGGATATTCTCCGGCATTCGTTCCGGTTGCACCAACCGTAATGCCTGCGAAGCTTACGCCTTCCGGAACGCCTGTGTAACCACTAACGCTATGCTCCTTTCCATCATAGGTTGCAGTTTCGCTGTTTGCTGTCAGTTCTACATTTTTAAAGTAGTAAAAATTAATTTCATTAGTTCCGTTTTCTGAGATAACCAGCTTCTTCTCTTCGTAAGAAACTGGTGTATATCCATTAATCTTTTTTGGGGTTTCGGTTATAACTTTTCCAGGTTCCCCACCAAATCCTGTTACCGAATCCGCTACTTTCTCTGTCGTTCCATTCCAATAATAATTTACTGTGTACTTAATATCTGAGCGAACGTATTTTGCATAAAAATTAACATTAGATTCTCCAATTGAATATGGAAATGTCACTGTTTCACCTTGAAGTGACGAATTGCTGTACCATGCTTTCAATGTGTAATTCTTTCCATCAGCCGTTTTCGTCAAAGGCAACGATAATTTGTCACTATCGCTTGGTTGTGTCGTACCCTTGTTTATAACAAAGCTCTTAGCATAAACCTGATCATACTGAGTTACATTTGTACCTGCATCCCATAAGAAATATTTTGCAGTTACAACCCGCTTACATTTTATATCAATCGTACAATCCACATGATAGGTCGCATTATCTGAAATTTTGTACGGTATAAGTGTAATGCTTTCTATATCGTCATTCGTAATTTTTATGCCTAAATTTTTCTGAACCTGATCTTTCCAGTAGCTCAGAATTTCATTCCAAGCAGTCGAATTTTTACTAACATCATAAGTACTTCCATTAACAGTACCACCCGCTGGCCAGGATATAACTCTTGCAGGAACATTATCGAATGTATTTTTGTTGTTTTTATCCCAAATTGCATCCGTAAGATCTATCGTTCCAATTCCTAAACATGTTCCCCACTGACTTGTTTCGTTCGAATTCTTATCAGATGTAGGCGTTTTCAGATAATAGAATTCAACATTATTCCAGGTTTTTCCTGTAGTAGCGCTGCCATTGCTCTTTGCCTTAACTGTAACAGTTGTAATAGCTATCTTATCTCCAGACTGTGCGGAAATTGTAGCTGTGCCAGGCTTCTTGCCTGTAACTATACCTTTACTATCTACTGTTGCTACTGCTGAATTATCGGATTTCCATGTAAGAGTAGCATTTTCAGGTTTAAGACTGATTGGTGTAATTGTTACTGTGCTGCCTCTCTCAACGGATACCGTTTCTGGAAGTGACAGTTCAGTTGCGTAGACAGGTGCTGTTACGGTTACTTCAATAGATTCTGAATTTTCTTGATGCGACCGATGATTCTTTTTCCACTTACTACAATAGGTATGAGTAATTGTAACCTTTCCTTCCTCAATACCAGTTACCTCTGCACTATTGCCTTTAGCTTTGAAAATGACTGCTTTACTTGAGTCTGTTGATTCCCATTTTTGTTCATAGGAACAATTCGTATTGCGACTTCCTGTTAACGTAATTGTCTCGCCAACAGCAACAGTTGTATTACCAGTAATTGCAGTTTCACTCGGCTGTCCATTCAGCTCTGCCAGATTTACCAGATAGCCTGAGAAGCTATCTGTAGTAAAACCCAGGCTGCTGCCCTCCTGACTGGCTGCTACTTCGTTGACTGCTCCGTCATCGCCTACGTGATAAACAGAAGTTACATCCACGTCTGCAATCTCTGCTGCTGTAAAAGATACTGCTACATTTCCGGAAGGCTGAATTTCTTCGCCGTTATAGATAAATGTAATATCCAGACCAAGAATGTCAGATACTTCACATCCCAGTACGCTTACTGCTGCTGCAATCTGAGCATCGGATAAAGGTGCCAGTTCCACGGTAGTTCCTTCTGGCAGTACACCTTCTTCTGCATAGATTGCTGCGGTAACACCAGCACAGGAACCTGAATAATCAAATACAGGCATTTCCAATTCGTCTGTGTTTTCCTCAATGGGTTCTTCTGCCGGTTCTTCTTCCGATTCTTCTGTACTTCCGGTATTCGCAGCAGGCTCCTGTGGAATCTCTTTGTATGTAACCAGGATATTCTCAGCCTTGGTTACAGCCGGAATTTCATAGAATCCTTCTGCATTTTTAACAAGCTGGGTACCATCTGCTTCAAGAGTAACCCGCTCCGTTTCGTATCCCTGTGCTGCTGTGATGGAAAATTCAAATTTTTCATTTTCCTTCACTTCTTTATTATAAGAAGCAACATCTACAGGAGCAGTTTCCCCTTTCACCTGAATCGTTCCGTGAGCTGCTGCATCTCCATTGAAAGTTATACGATAGAGAACTTCCTTTCCCAACTCTGGGGACGGATTCTCTGCAGGAACTGTATTTCCATCGATTTCTGCTTCAGCTGCTGATGCTTTATCCGCATCTGCTGCTGGTTCCTGAGATGCACTACCTGAAGAAGTTTCTGCTGAAACTGACGGTTCCTGCTCAGCCGGAGTCTCTGGCGTTTTTGCCACTGTCTGACCCGCCGGTTCCGCTGGCGTTTCCACCACTTCCTGCGCTGCCGGTTCCGCTGGCGTTTCTGCCACTGCCTGCGCTGCCGGTTCCGCTGGTGTCTCTGCCACTGCCTGCGCTGCCGGTTCCGTTGGTGTTTCTGCAGCCGGTGCCGATTCCTGAACTGCCGGTGATGCAGCCTCTTCAACCTGAACCTCCGGTTCCTGAGCCTGCTCTTCTGCAACCACAGCTGTATTATCAGCCACGTAATTCTCAGCGGTGGTCATCACTGTATTCTGCCCGATCATTGCTACAGCCAGCAACGTTGCCATCGCTCTCCTGAACTGTAAAAACTGCTTTTTCCTCATAATGCTTCCTCCTTTTCGCAACCTTTTTTTGTTGGCAGTTGCTTAACAGTTACTGTCCACTGATAACGTTTTGTATAATCTAAAGCGAACAATAACATTAAAACATTTGAGATCCAGTGAACATTTACGGTCCTTCACCGGATGCTCCGGAGCGTGCTTGAAAAAGACTTTCTGCAAGGATTACGGGAATGATTTTTCAAACAGGCTCCAGCCTGTATAGCACTGTGCGCCATACGGCTAAATCTCTACTATGTTCCAATTATAGCACCTCCTTTTCCACTATCCTGATTTCGGGGAATGAACTGCACGCTTAGGGAACGAAATGCACAAAAATTTACGAAAATGTGCATCTTATATTCGTAGCTAAGGACAGATATCCGCCTCCGAACTTATATATGCATATATTTTCTGAAATATTCATCGCTATCCCAGAATATATTTGAAAAATATTTTCTAAAAGATGTGCATCACAATTTGTGGGAGAACATCCTCCACTTTACAAGAAAAACGCTCAATGCTACAATATTCCCCAGATATTTGACAAAAAAAACCCCTGTGGGGGAATACATAAGGAGAACACCATGGAATTAAAGCTTGAAAACGGACGTCCCGCAGATACCACGGGCAGACTTGAAAAAGAGATACGTACTTATGATTTTCTTGATGCACTTCAGGTGCCTTATCAGAGAATTGACCATGAAACTCTGATGACCATTGAAGCTTGTAAAGATGTGGATAAAGTGCTTGATGCAGTAATTTGCAAAAACCTGTTTCTCTGCAACCGCCAGGAAACGAACTTCTATCTGCTGCTTCTGCCAGGCGACAAGAAGTTTAAGACAAAGGAAGTATCTTCCCAGCTTGGCGTTGCCAGACTTTCCTTCGGCAATGAAACTTATATGGAGAAATTCCTTGATATTACACCTGGTTCTGTCAGTATACTTGGACTTATGAACGATAAGGAAAATCATGTGCAGCTGCTTATTGATAAAGACCTCCTGAAGGAACCTTACATCGGCTGTCACCCTTGTATTAACACCTCCAGCCTGAAAATTAATATGAAAGATATGATGGAAAAAATTATTCCGGCTATGAAGCATGAACCGATTTTTGTGAAATTGGGACAGGAAGAATAAAATTGCAATTAACTAATTTGTATGTTACCCTTTATTCCATTATGCCAAAATAAAACAGACAGATACATATTTCAATTATGTACCTGCCTGTCTCATTTCATTCTTTATTCAATTTTTATTTGCTCTTCCGCTCCTTTACCAGTGCAAATACACTCTGAAGTACAATGAAGAAGCACAGCAGGATTGCTGTTACAATGTTGGACCAGGAGCTGATCAGTTTTCCATTGGTTTTAACCAAAGTAGAAATCGTACCATTGATCAATACACCAAACAAGGAACCAAGTACATTTCCTACACCACCGGTAAGAAGTGTACCACCGATGACTGCGGAGGAAATAGCGTCCATTTCAAGGCCGGTTGCCTGGGTGGTGGTACCTGCCATGGTATTCAGACAGTAGCAGATTCCGCCGATGGAAGTAAGGAAACTGGAAAGAATATATGCCTTCATCTGTGTTTTCTTAACATCAAGTCCCATCAGGGTTGCAGACTGCTGATTGCCGCCTACTGCGTAAATACTGCGGCCGAAGCGTGTGTATTTCAGCATCAGATAAATAGCAAGAATTACGATCAATGCAACTACAACAGTTACACGAAGGTATGGAAACTGCATAATTCCCTTTTTGTTCAGATACCCTCCAAATGGAAGGGAAATCTTAAAGCTGGAAAGAGTGGTAAAAATCTTGTCAGAAACAATACTTACCTGCTCTTTACAGATCACAGCTGTCATACCTCTGGCAAAGAACATTCCTGCCATAGTAACGATGAAAGGCTGGATTTCCAGATAGGAAATACAGAAGCCCTGAACAATACCAAATATAATGCCAATTGCAAGAATCAGAAGCATAAGTACCGGGCTGGACCATCCCCACTGCTCGATTCCCACTGCCAGGATCATACAGTCCATAGCAACCAGGGAACCTACGGAAATATCAATACCGCCAGTAAGCATAACGCATGTCATACCAGCTGTGATGCAGATCAGACCTGCATTGTTGATCAGGATGTTCAGAAATGTCTGGAAACGGGTAAAGCCTTTGTCCGCATATACGATACATCCTGCAGCATACATTACAAAGAATAATACAATGGTGATCAGCAGCAACAGGTTATTGCTGTTTATTTTTTTCTTTTTCATGCCCGAGCTGCCTCCTTTCCGGATTTCTTTGTCAGCTTCTTAAAGAAGGCTTTGGCTGGCTCAGCCTGAATTACTACGATAATAATAACTACGATTGCCTTAAATACCGGTGCCTGTGCAGAAGAAACACCAAGTGCATACAGAGTTGTGGTAATCGCCTGAATAGTGTACGCTCCGATGATGGAACCTGCCAGGGAAAACTTACCGCCGCCAAGGCTGTTGCCGCCAAGTGCTACAGAAAGAATTGCATCCAGCTCCATGTTCAGACCGATGTTATTGGTATCTGCTGAATAGATTCTGGAGGTTGCAACCATACCTGCAAGACCTGCACAAAGACCGCAGATTGCATAGCACATAAGGATGATCTTTGCGGAATTAAAGCCTGCGATACGGGAAGCTTTTTTGTTAATACCAACACTCTGGATGTAAGTTCCAAGTGCTGTGTAGCGAAGTACAATAGAAGCAATTGCCACACACACAGCTGCCACAATGATCGGTGTTGGAATGATTCCGCAGTAAGCACCAAGCTTCTGGAAGGACGGAACACGCACATAAACGATCTGGCTGTTGCAAAGAAGAAGTCCCACTGCACGTCCTGCCGACCATAGGATCAGGGTAGCGACCATAGGCTGAATATTCATATAAGCAACCAGAAATCCGTTAAAAACACCACAAATCAAAGTGACAAGAAGTCCGGCTCCAATGCCAACCAGCAGCGGATGCGCATATTCCTGCACATTTACATTTCCGTATCCTGCAAGAATCATACAGCAGACACCTGCGTAAAGACTCATTACAGAACCAACGGAAATATCAGTACCGCCGGAAGCAGATACAACAAGTGTCATACCGATTGCCAGGATGGCGATTTCACTTCCACGGTTCAGGATGTCGATCAGACGTCCGTAAAGTACACCATTCTTAATGGAAATCATAAAGAAGGA
>ERZ857922.3927-NODE-3927-length-11946-cov-4.742242_pt1 | contig 11946 bp, 10 predicted proteins | sample MGYA00519579_ERZ857922 | MGnify/ENA primary metagenome ERZ857922 (study PRJEB31778, sample SAMEA3449375) | human gut metagenome | biome: human gut; feature: human-associated habitat; material: faeces | place: United Kingdom | collected 2010/2012 ... | reverse complement strand
AGGAGCTGGAGAACTATATCAAGGAGAAGGAGCGTGCACGCGGCTACCTGCACGTTATGACTCCCTGCATCGGCACTGTGAACCTGTATAAGACCTCCGGTCACTGGGATCACTACCGTGAGAACATGTTCCCCGCCATGGAGATGGAGGGCGAAAGCTATGTGCTGCGCCCGATGAACTGCCCCCACCACATGATGATCTACGCAAACCGTCCCCACTCCTACCGTGATCTGCCCATGCGCATCGGCGAGATCGCCCACGACTTCCGTTACGAGTCCTCCGGCACCCTGAAGGGCATCGAGCGCGGCCGTCACTTCTGCCAGAACGATGCTCACCTGTTCTGCACCCCGGAGCAGATCAAGAGCGAGGTCGCAAACGTGTGCGACCTGATCTTCGAGACCTACAAAGACTTCAACATTACCGATTACCGCTGCGTGCTGAGCCTGCGTGACCCCGCCGACAAGAAGAAGTACCACGACGATGATGCCATGTGGAACCATGCAGAGCAGGCCCTGCGCGAAGTGCTGACCGAGCTGGGCATCCACTTCACCGAGGAGATCGGCGAGGCTGCCTTCTACGGCCCGAAGCTGGACGTGAACGTGAAGCCCGCCGTGGGTGCCGAGTACACCCTGTCCACCTGCCAGCTGGACTTCTGCCTGCCCGCAAAGTTCCACCTGACCTATGTGGACAAGGACGGCTCTGAAAAGACCCCTGTGGTGCTGCACCGCGCAATTCTGGGCTCTCTGGACCGCTTCATGGCCTACCTGATCGAGGAGACCAAGGGCAAGTTCCCCACCTGGCTGGCTCCCACGCAGGTCAAGGTGCTGCCCGTTTCCGAAAAGACGCTGGACTACGCCGAGGGCGTGACCGAAAAGCTGGTGGAAGCCGGTGTCCGTGTTGTGCTGGACGACGACAACCAGAAGATCGGCTACAAGATCCGCGAGGCACAGCAGGTGGACCGTGTGCCCTATATGCTGGTTCTGGGTGCCAAGGAAGCCGAGGCCGGCAACATCTCGGTGCGTGACCGCAAGGGCGAGACCACCACGATGGAGCTGGATGCCTTCATTGCCAAGGTGACCGACGAGATCAAGAACCGCACCTACAACGCCTGATAAAGGCTCATAACAATGCAGAGGCCCCTGTTCCGGTTGGAACAGGGGCCTCTGCTGCATTTATCGGAGAAAAATAGGAGAACGTCAGGCGGTCTCGCTCTGGGTGCGCTGCACGCTCTTTACGGCCAGTGCCTTGGCGGGCTTCATCAGCAGCACGCACACGCCGTTGAAGGCCAGCGAGCCGAGGATGTAGGTGGCAAAGAACAGCGGCAGGTTGGCCGCGAAGGTCTCGGCGTCGATGCAGGCCACCGTGAGGTAGGCAAAGCCCACATTGTTGAGCACCTTGGGGGCGTAGGGGTGCAGGATGATCAGCACGAACAGCACGACGGCCAGCGGGATGAGGAAGCTGAAAAAGCTGCCCAGCACCGGGGTGAGGAAGGTGATGGCCAGCAGGGCGATCACGGTGAACACCATGCCCACCAGACCGCCCAGCTCCACCGAGACGAAGCGGTCCTTGATATCGCCCTCCATGGTGAACAGCATGATGTTGCTGAGGAAGATGAGCCAGCTGTACGCAAAGCCCACCACATGCAGGATGGAGTTGACGATGAGGATCCAGACCAGCAGCATCAGGCGGAAGTAGAGCAGGAAACGCTTGGTGACGGCTTCGTTCATGAGAATGTCCCTCTTTCTTGATGATTGGAAAGTGCTTCTTGACAAGTAAAACTGGAAATTGACAGGCAAAACTTGCACTTAATGAAGCAAGTATACACGAAAGTGAAGCCAAAAACAAGACTTTGACAAGAATAAATTGCATATTTTGGAAATTTACGCTTGCGAAACTGTGCGCGGCCCCGCAGAACGGCCTGCGGCGGCCTCTTTGCACTTGCTCCGGAAGTGCAAAGGGAGTATAATAAAAGCGTGAAATTCCCACCGCGCAGGCGGTGCTTGCGAAACAGAGGAGGAACTTGTTATGAACAAACCGGTATTGGTCGTGATGGCGGCAGGCATGGGCAGCCGTTACGGCGGTATGAAGCAGATCGACCCCGTGGGCCCCAACGGCCAGGTCATCGTGGATTATTCCCTTTACGATGCACGCCGGGCTGGCTTTGAGACGGTGATCTTTGTGATCAAGCACGAGATCGAGGATGCCTTCAAGGCCGCCATCGGCGACCGGGTGTCCAAGACCATGAACGTGAAATACGCTTTCCAGCAGCTGGATGAGCTGCCCGCAGGCTTCACCATCCCCGAGGGCCGTGTCAAGCCCTGGGGCACCTGCCACGCCGTGCTGGCCGCAAAAGACCTCATTGATGGTCCCTTCGCCGTCATCAACGCGGACGATTACTACGGCCCCGAGGCCTTCAAGGTCATCTATGAGTATCTGTCCACCCATCAGGACGGCGCAGTTTACGATTACTGCATGGTGAGCTACCTGCTCAAAAATACCGTCTCTGAGAACGGCACCGTCTCCCGTGGTGTCTGCGTGGTGAACCCGGACGGCACCCTGCACAGCGTGACCGAGCGCACCGGCATCGAGACCTATGAGGGCGGCATCCGCTGCACCTCCCTCACCGGTGAGGGCACGGATGACCTGCCGGTGGAAGCACCTGTCAGCATGAACCTGTGGGGCTTCGGCAAGAGCTTCCTGGGCGAGGCCGACCGCCGCTTTGCAGGCTGGCTGCGTGAGAATCTGCCCAAGAACCCCCTCAAATGCGAGTATTTCCTGCCCACCGTGGCCAGCGAGCTCATCGATGAGGGCAAGGCAGCGGTCACCGTGCTCAAGAGCACCGATAAGTGGTACGGCGTGACCTACCGCGAGGATAAACCCACCGTGGTGGCCGCCATCGCCCAGAAAACCCAGGAGGGCCTGTACCCCGAGGATCTGTGGGCGTGAGCAAAACAAAATCTGCTTGACTTTTTGAGCGATACAGCATATAATAAAGCTGTAAAAGAGATTGGTTGCAGTTCATAAAACTCACCAAGTAGCAACAAGAAGCCCCCGCGGTAGTGCGAATACCGAGGGGGCTTCCTGCTTGCTAAGGATTAGTGCTTACCGGCCTTGAACTGGTCGTCAAGCCACTTGCAGATGTAATAGCTGACTACACCCGCTGCGACGGACAGTGTAAAAGAGATTATAAAGTTCATAAAACTCACCCCCTTCCTCTTATAGATCGAGGTCGGAAGGCCGACAAGTACAGTATAACAGAAAATTCGACTCATTACAACGTAGAAGCACTGATATCCCAAGGGGCTGTGGGTATACGAAAAACGCTTGACTTTTGGCATTCCAACGCATATAATAGGAGTGCGAAAGAGAATAAGGTGATATCCATAGGATCACCAAAGCAACAAGAAGCCCCCTTGACATTGCGACTGTCAAAGGGGCTTCCTGCTTGCTAAGGGTTAGTGCTTACCGGCCTTGAACTGTTCCTCAAGCCACTTGCAGATGTAGTAGCTGACCACACCCGCTGCGACGGACAGGATGAAAGAGAATAAAATATCCATAGGAATCACCCCCTTCCTCTTATAGATCGAGGTCGGAAGGCCGACAGGTACAGTATAACAGAAAATTCGACTCATTACAACGCAGAAGCGCCCCATCCGGTGAAGGATGAGGCGCTTCTACGTATATTTGGGAATATTCGGGGATGGCGTTAGTTGTTCTTGAGCTCCTGTGCTTTCTGCCATGCATTCAGCACATCAAGCTTGCTTACGGGATTGGCCGGGAAGAACTTCATCTCTTCCGGAGCCGTGCCCTCATCGTTCAGGTCAGGGATAAGCTCGTTTTCCATGGCCCAGCGGGCGGCGTGCTGCAGGTCCATATCCCGCTCTTCCTGACCGACATCGGGGTAGAGCAGTTCGGATTCGGGCATGGGCTTGCCTGCATCCTCCCACAGCATCATGGCAAGGGCGCTGCGGTTGCTGGGGAAGTAGGGCAGAGCCATCAGCTTGCCTGCAAATTCAGCGCCCAGAGAATAGGCCTGATAGCCCAGCACTGCGGTGCCCACAGCGGCAGTACCAATGATCGCAGCAGTGCCCAGCACGCCGGGCCCATCATCTTCAATGGATGCATCGCGGTACTGTGCGGCAATATCCGCATCACTGCTCATGGTGTTCATGGTAAAGGTGATGGTCTCTGCCTTGTAATCCTGACCCAGCGGCAGGGAGAACTTGCCGGTAGACCAGATGTCAAACACCATGCCCTCAGGGATCAGGGTCTTGTCCAGCGTCACGGTCACTTCTGCGCCGTCCGGTACAGAGTAGGTCTTTTTGCCGGTGGTCTCGTCAGTAGTAACAGTCAAGGTATCGGTCACATCCTTGTCACCGTTTTTCACGGTAACAATGCCGCCGGTCACGGTCAGCGGGTGGCAGACTGCGGTAGCGGGGGTGTGGTCAGCGGCGGCATCACGGTACTTTGCAGACACATTCACACCACTGCTCATGCGGAAAGTGATGCTCTCAGCCTTGTAGTCCTGACCTGTGAGCAGGGAGAGATTGCCGGTGGTAGACCAACCGTCAAACACTTTGCCATTGGGCACTGCGGTCTTGTCCAGCGTCACGGTCACTGTTGCGCCTTGCGGTACATCGTAGGTCTTTTGGCCGGTGGTTGCGCCAGGAGTAACAGTCAAAGTATTGGTCACATCGCTGCCGTCGTATTTCACAGTAACAGTGCCGCCGGTCACGGTCAGCTGGTGGCAGTCCAGAGCATCGGGGTCGAACTTCCAACCGGCATAGAGGGTGATGTCATCCGTAATTGCGGTATCTTTCACATTAAAGAGCTTGCCATTTTCGAGCTTGCCATCTTCGGTGTACCAGCCGGTGAACTTGTAACCCGTACGTTTGGGAGCATTGATGGCATCCAGATCGGTTTCCTTCAGATCGTTTGCCTTGGTATCAGTGATTTTTTCGGTCTTATAAACCGGCACCTCAGCGTGGTCTGTCAGGTTATCGGTCAGGTAGTTGGTCAGGTTGCCGCCCTTGCCGGTCAGGTCGCCGCCATTGGCATCAAAGGTCACCTTGCAGAGGTAAAGAAAATTGTGTCCTGCCAGTATATCGTTTTGCAGTACAACATTGTTGTCACGCAGAGCATCTGCGGCGGTCTTGTAGTCCTTGTAGTAGATGACACATTCAGGCCGACAATTTTCCAGACTGTCATCGAAAGTAGTCAATCCAGCAGGGAGTATAATGTATTCCAGTTTGGAGCAATCTGCAAAGGTCTTAGGGTTAATGGTTTTTACATTTTCCGGGATGGTGATGGACTCGAGTTCTGAGCAGCATGCAAAAGCATATTCTCCGATGGAAGTCAGATTTTTGGGAAGAGTGACGGTCTTCAGAGAAGTACTTCCTAGAAAGGCGAAATTGCCAATGGTTTGAATGTCGTCATACAGCGTAAGCGATGTGAGATATGTGCTGCCTGCAAAGGCATAATTTCCCATCGACGTTATAGGACCCTTGATGGTAAGAGGGTTCAAGTTGGTGCAACCTTCAAAGGCATAATAGCCGATGGAAGTGACGCTTTGTGGAATGGTGACGGAGCGAATTTTGCTACAAAGTGGGTTCCCTTGGTGGCCATCGTAAGGGTTGGCGGCAAATGAATATTCTCACAAACCGGTTACAGGGTGGCCGCCCAACTCTGAGGGTATTTTGATGTCGTAGAAGTTAGGGTTTGCTGAACCAACAGGGCCAAGAAATTTTGTGATGGTTGCATTACCGTCATTTACCGTATATTCATACTTGTAAGTGTCAGTGCCATCGCTGGCTGTACCACCAGTTGACGATGACGTGTCTTCTGCAAATGCCGTGACTGCCGACAGGGGCAGCATGGTGATCATCATGCAGACCGCAACCAATAAGCTGATCAAACGCTTTGGTCTCATAATTTTTTACTCCTTTTCCATGATTTTTCCCAAAAAACTCTCTCTATTTCAGCCAAAACAAAAGAGCGCCGCACCGGCCAAACGGCTGGTACGACGCTCTGAACCCTTGTAGGCCCGCTGTGCGCTCGCTCTCCTGAAGGGAAGCCGACGCATCTTCACAAGGAGGTGCAAGGTTTCGTATTACCTTACCCGGAGAGAATAACGTGCAGCTGGCTGCCATGTTACAGGCCCTGTAGCTTTGCGTCGCAGCCTTTCGACTGGTTTGCCGATTCTTCAGTTTTAGCGGAAATGGCATTTTGCACAGAACAAGATACGCTTTTCTTTTTTTTTTGTCAATATGACGAAAGAAAGTTTGGAGAAGTATACAAAAGAAGTGTACAATGTGAAAAACATAAAGAAAACAAAATCGTGCGGCGGCGCAAGATCTGCCTGATCTTATGGAGGACGCGGCAAAATGAAAATGCCCCTGACCGAAAGAAGCCGGTCAGGGGCATTTGGGGTTGCTGCAACGGGCAGAGTCAGTGCCTGCGCTCGTACTTCAGGCGCTCCCGCAGCTCGTCCAGAGAGCGGTGCTTTTCGCCGTGGCGCAGCTTGGGGTAAGCGCGGAGCATACGGCCCTTGCCAAAGTACTTGGAGCTCCGGGTGCGGGCGCGCATCTCCTCGCTGCGGGCCTGCAGCTCTTCGGCCAGCTGTTCCAGACGGAGCAGCTCTGCCGTGCGCTCTGCGGTGCCCCTGGCAGCCAGCTTGACGGCAGTGGCGGCCTCAGAGGCATTGAGCCGGGCCTCCTGGGAGGACTTGCGGGCAGCTTCCATGGCCTCGTCGGCCTTGGCGCGCAGGGCGGCAGCGGCATCCCGGGGGCTCAGTTTGGCGGCATTGTCCCGGGCTTCGGCGGCAGCCAGCTTGAGCTGCAGGCGGCTCTCGTCCATCTTCTGGTCCACATCCATGGCGGTGGTGCCCAGCAGCTCGGTCATGGCATCGGACACGGCGTGCATACTGTCGGCCACCTTTTCCAGGGCATCCAGCTCACGGGCCAGGTCAGAGGCCGCAAAGGCGGTCACCACCACGTCGGCGGCGTAGCAGGCGTACAGGATGCACATGAGGACAAAGCCCACCATCTGGGGGACCATCTCCACAAAACCCGCGATCACGGGGTGAACGGCCTTCATCACCACAACGGTGCCCACGCCCCACAAAAGGGAGAACTCCAGGCAGATATATCCGCCGATGTTGAAGGGGAAGTCGCTGTAATCCCACCATCGGGTGTGGTAGAGCTTGTAGAGCGCCCAGCCGCCCACCAGCTCCAGCACGCTGGGCAGGATCACGCCGCCGAGATAGAGCAGCAGCAGGTTGTCTGCCAGCGGCGAAAGGGTGAACAGCACGATGATCATGCCAAAGCCGTAGATGGGGCAGACCGGGCCGTTCAGAAAGCCGCGGTTCACCAGCTGACCGGTGGAAACGGCGGCATAGATGACCTCCAGGCACCAGCCCAGGCAGGAGTAGATCAGGAAAAACGCCAGGATCTGATACAGCGAAAAGCCGCAGACCATGGTGTTGACAAAAAAGGACATCTTACTCCTCCTTTGCGGCGGCAGCGGCTTCCTCCGCAGCCTTCCTCTTTTTCAGGACCTTGGGCTCGATCCAGGTCACGGCGGCATCGCCGGGCAGCTTTTTGGCGATCAGGGCCTTGATCTTGATGCCCATCTCGGTGAACATCCCCTCGTGCTCGGTGCGGATGTTCCACTCCGGCTCGTTTTCGTGCAAGTCAAAGGTCTTCCAGGTGATCTCGTAGCCGGAAGCGGGGAAATACTCCAGGCTGTCGCGGAACAGGTCGTCGTCATCGGTCTTGAAGTAGATCTCGCCGCCGTCCTTCAGGAATTCGCGGTACTGGATGAGCTGGCGGGGATAGGTGAGCCGGTGCTTGTTGGAGGAGGCGTTCTTGCTCCACGGGTTGCAGAAGTTGATATAGATGCGGCTGACGGTATCCTCGGCGGTGAGCACACCCTTGATGCGCTCGATGTCGGTGCTCATGATCTTCACGTTGTCGATGGGGCGGCCTGCCTCGGTGTAAGCGGCCTCGATCTTCCGCTTGGCAAGGATCAGCACCTTGTCGGTGATGTCGATGCCCAGATAGTTGTTTTCCGGGTGGGCACAGGCCAGCTGGGAGATAAAGCCGCCCTTGCCGCAGCCCAGTTCCAGCACAAAGGGCTGCTCCGGGCGGGCATACTGTGCGTGCCACTTGCCGCCCCAGATCAGGGGCTCGTGGACGTGGAAATCGGCGGCCATCAGCTCATCGTGGGCGTAGGGTTTGAAACGCATTCTCATAGTTTGTAATTCTCCTTGATGTTGTGTGACTCCTTCAGCCGCCTTCGGCGGCAGCTCCCTCAGCGAGGGAGCCACTGGCGAAGAGGAAAGTTTTCCGTACAGCCAAAGCCTCCCTCATTGAGGGAGGTGGCATCGCGCAGCGATGACGGAAGGAGTTATTTCGTCTTTCTCAAAAATTCTTTCACCTGTTCCGGCTCTGCGGCGCAGCTTCCCTGACAGATGCCGGGCTTGCCGCCGCCGCGGCCATTGAGGGCGGCGTTCAGGGCTTTGGTCAGGGCACGGACATCGCCGCCCGCCTGGGCAAGGCAGTAGCCGGTGCCTTTTTCGTTGGGGGTCAGGGCTGCGCACAGGCCGGTGGTGGCTTCGCTCAGGCGGCTAGCCAGCCGGTGCAGGCCGTCCGGGTCCAGCCCCGGCACGATGCGGATGGCATCCGCACCGGGCGTTACCTGCGCGGCCAGCGCGTCAAAGAGCTGGCTGCACAGCCCGAAGTGGGTGAATTTCAGGGCGGTGTACTCGTCATACACCCGGTGCACGGCGTTGGCCGTCTCGCTGGCCTTGGCGCTGAGCAGGGCACCGATCTCTGCCTGCCGTGCCCGCATGGCCTGTGCGGCTTCCAGCGCGCGCCCGCCGCAGACGATGCTCAGGCGCACGCCGCCCTTATAGTTTTCGGCGGCCAGGATCTTGATCTGGCCCACCGCACCGGTAAAGGCGGTGTGGGTGCCGCAGCAGGCACAGACATCCGCCCCGGGGATGGTCACGATCCGCACCTGCCCCTCGATCTCCTTTTTGGAGCGGTAGGTCAGGGCGGCCAGCTCCTCCCGGGTGGGGTAGGTGATGTTCACCGGTACATTCTCCCAGATGATGCGGTTGGCGGCAGTCTCGGCCGCTTTCAGCTCCTCGGCGGAGATGGGGATGTTCGTGTCCATCCGCACGGCATCGGAGCCGATGTGGAAGCCCACGTTCTCGGCCCCGAACATGCTGTGCAGGATGCCGGAGAGGATGTGCTCGCCGGTGTGCTGCTGCATCTTGTCAAAACGCCACGCCCAGTCGATGGCCTGTGCTGCTTCGGCCCCGGGCACCGCCCCGGCGGGCAGGGAAGTGACCATGTGCCAGATGACACCCGCCTGCTCGTGGACATCGGTGACGGTCAGCACCGTGCCGTCGGCAAGGGTCAGGGTGCCCCGGTCGGCAGGCTGGCCGCCGCCCTCGGGGTAAAACACCGTGCCGTCCAGCGCGATGCGCCCGCCGCCGGTCCGGCTGTCTGGCTCTGCGGCTAAAATATGCCCCACCGCCTCCCGGCGGTAGGCATTTTGCTCAAAATATTTCTCAGTGCGTTGCATAGAACCTCCAAAGGAAAGGTTCCGTCTTTGTCCAACCCCTCAGCCTTCGCTGACGCTCGACAGCTCCCCTAGTAGGGGAGCCCTTGGCAAAAACGGAAACTTTGCAATTACTGCCAAGGCCTCTCCTACTAGGAGAGGTGGCATTGCGGAGCAATGACGGAGAGGTTGTACGAAGGCCAGCCTACCCAGATACACGCTCGCTCATGGTCTAAAACCAAGTATACCACGTTTTTTGCCTGTGGAAAATAGTCTGCGGTTATGTTATGATAGAAAACAGACAAGCCCCAGCAAAAAAGTTTGAGACGAGGAAGGATTTACAATGCGTGAAAGTGGTATTCTGATGCCGGTGTCCAGCCTGCCCGGCCCCTACGGGATCGGCTGCTTTGGCAAAAAGGCAGAAAAATTTGTGGATTTCCTTGCGGCGGCAGGCCAGAAGATCTGGCAGATCCTGCCCCTGAGCCCCACGGGCTATGGGGACAGCCCCTACCAGAGCTGCTCTGCCTTTGCGGGCAACCCCTATTTCATTGATCTGGATGCTCTGAAAGCCGAGGGGCTGCTGACAGCCGCCCAGCTCAAGGCCGAGCCTTGGGGCAAGGACCCGCTGAACGTGGATTACGGCACCCTGTACACCAGCCGCTACAAGATCCTGCGTGCCGCCTACGCCGCCTGGCGCAGGCAGTGCGCGGGCCAGCACGGCTGTGCCCATTACTATCCGGATGCGTACTATGCCTTCACGCTGGAAAACGAGGGCTGGCTGGAGGATTATGCCCTCTACATGGCCCTCAAGACCGCCAACGGCATGAAGAGCTGGACCCAGTGGCCCCGGGAGTACCGCAAGCGGGAGCCGCAGGCGCTGGAAGCTTTTAAGGCAGAGAACGAGGAAGAGATCGGCTTCTGGAAGTTTCTGCAGTACGAGTTCAGCATCCAGTGGAAGAAGCTGAAAGCCTACGCCAACGCCAACAACGTGCAGATCATGGGTGATATCCCCATCTATGTCTCGGCAGATTCCGTGGATGCCTGGGTGGGCGGCCCGCTGTTTGAGCTGGATGCAGACGGCGGCTTTGCCCGGGTGGCAGGCTGCCCGCCGGATTATTTCTCGGCAGAAGGCCAGCTCTGGGGCAACCCGCTGTACAACTGGCCCTACCATAAGCAGACCGGATATGCCTGGTGGATCCAGCGTGTCCGCCATGCGCTGGGCATCTATGACCTGCTCCGCATCGACCACTTCCGTGGTTTTGACACCTACTGGGCCATCCCGGCAGACAGCACTACCGCCAAGACCGGCAAGTGGGAGACCGGCCCCCGGATGGAGCTGTTCAACGCGCTGGAAGCCGTCCAGCTGAACGTGAACCACCGCAACGCGGACCTGAAGCTGTACGAATACGGAAACTGCTACTTTTACGACCCGGCCAAAAAGGAGGAAGGGGGACTGGCTCCGTACTCCGAGCGGGCCAAGGTGTCGATGACCGTCACGGGAAACGACCGTCAGCCCTCGTGGAACGTCGCCGCGCAGCCCGCCGGCTTCTTCACGCTGCGAGCCATGGCGGAAAAGACGATGCTGCGCTTCGGACTGGACCTGAATGCGGCCGAGACCGAACCGCTCGAAAGCGACCTTTACTCGGAAGCGATCGCCTGCCGCTGGAACGGAAAGAAACTTCTCGAAATGGGCGTCGTGTCGAAAAAGATTCGCAGTATCTTCGACATCAAAGCCGACGTGTATTATGCGGAACTCGACTTCGACACGCTGGTCTGGATCACGCGGAACCACTCGGTCACGGTCTCGGAACTGTCGAAATATCCCGAGGTCCGTCGCGACCTGGCCCTGCTCGTGGACAAGGAGGTAACCTTCTCCCGACTGTACTCCATCGCCCGGAGCACGGAGAAAAAGCTGCTCCGCAGCGTCTCGCTGTTCGACGTGTACGAAGGCGACAAGCTGCCCGAAGGCAAGAAATCCTACGCGCTGAGCTTCATCCTCGAAGACACGACCAAGACGCTGACCGACTCGGCGATCGACCGCGCGATGAGCAATCTGATCCGCGCTTTCGAGCAGCATGCCGGAGCCGAAATCCGCTCGTAAACTTCCGGCGGAAAGAGCGCAAACGAACCGAAAAAACTTAAACGAGAGAATATGCAGGAAAAAATACTGATTCTGGACTTCGGATCGCAGTACACGCAGTTGATCGCCCGCCGAGTGCGCGAGTTGAACGTATATTGCGAAATCCACCCTTTCAACCGCATTCCGGCGCTGGACGCATCGGTACGAGGCGTCATCCTGTCCGGGAGCCCCTATTCGGTCCGCGACAAGGAGGCCCCGCGCGTCGATCTGTCAGCGATCAAGGGCAAGCTGCCGCTGTT
>ERZ857922.3926-NODE-3926-length-11952-cov-4.854501_pt1 | contig 11952 bp, 7 predicted proteins | sample MGYA00519579_ERZ857922 | MGnify/ENA primary metagenome ERZ857922 (study PRJEB31778, sample SAMEA3449375) | human gut metagenome | biome: human gut; feature: human-associated habitat; material: faeces | place: United Kingdom | collected 2010/2012 ... | reverse complement strand
CGCCGAAGATGGCTGCCGCCGCCAGCAGCGCCGCACCGACGGTCAGCGTCCTGCGCCGCAGAACAAGAAAGCGCGGCTTCGCCGCCTCCCGCTTCCCACGCTTTTTCCTCAAGGCAAACCGCAAAAACATCCGCATATCCTCCCCATTTTGTTTTGGTAGAGGGTATGCGGCGCTTTTCTTTTTCATACCGGGCGGAGCCCCGTGCGCGTCACGGGACAGGCCCGTCGTCCGCCGTCCGCACACCGATTTTCGGCAGAATTTACTTTTTTCGTTGAGAAAAAGCCGCGCTTGTGTTACACTGGATACAGCTATCATAGAAAATGAAACGCGCGGCCCTTCGCCGCACACTGAAAATTCAATCGTTTTTTGGAGGAGAAAAATCATGGAGATCAGAAAAGAAAAGAAGGATTCCGCGCTGTCATTGGCCATTGAGGGCCGCATCGACACCACCACCGCCCCTCAGCTGGAAACGGAGCTGAAGGCCGACCTTGACGGCGTCACCGAGCTGCGTCTGGACTTCGGGCAGGTCGAGTACATCTCCTCGGCGGGACTGCGCGTGCTGCTGTCCGCGCAGAAGCTGATGAACCGTCAGGGCAAAATGGTGCTCACCCATGTGAGCGAGTCGGTGATGGAGATCTTTGAGGTGACCGGCTTCTCCGATATTCTGACCATTGAGTAACACCATGCGGATGATGAGCCCCGCCGCACATCGGACGGCGGACCGCTTTACCGCTCGGATGTTCCGTGGACTGTGGGTCCCTGCCATGCTCTCGTCGCTCGGCTGGGCGCTGAGCGATATGGCGGACGCCGTGGTGGTGGGGCAGCGGCTGGGCGCCGTGGGACTTGCCGCCATCGGTCTGATCCTGCCGGTCTACATGATCAACTGCATGTTTGCCCACGGCCTCGGACTGGGCGGCTCCGTTCGCTATTCCCGTCTGCTGAGTCAGGGCAAAACGCAGGAGGCCGCGGACAGCTTTCACGGTGTGCTCGCGCTGGCGCTGCTTTTCAGCGTCACGACCGCCGTGCTGGGCAGCGTGTTCATGGACCCGCTGCTGGCGCTGCTGGGCACGCGGAGCACAGACGGCGCGCTGTATGCCGCCACAAGGGACTATCTGCAGATCCTCGTCGCGGCCACGCCGCTGTTCTACCTGTCCAACGTGTTCAACTACTATCTGCGCAACGACGGGAGTCAGCGCCGCGCCGGCGCCGGCTCGGTCATAGGCAACCTTTGCGACATCGCGCTGAACATCACGCTGGTGCTGGCGCTGGACATGGGCACGCGGGGCGCGGCGCTGTCCACCGCGCTGGGACAGATCATCACCATCGCCATCTATCTGCCGGGCTTTTTCGGTCAGAAGCACACGCTGCGCTTCGCGCTGCCGCGCGGGCGCTGGCTCGTCCCTGCCCTTTCCGCGCTGAAGGCGGGTATGGCCACCTCGGTGCAGTACCTGTACCAGATGATCTTCTTCCTCGTGTGCAACAATCTGCTGATCCGTCTGGGCGGCGAAACGGCGGTGGCGGTGTTCGATGTCATTCAGAATACCTCCTACCTGATCCTGTACCTGTTTGAGGGAACGGGGCGCGCCATGCAGCCCATCCTCTCTACCTATCAGGGCGAGCACAACCGGCAGGGAATGCGGAACACGGTGCGTCTCGGCTTCACGGCGGGACTGACGGTGGGCGGCGCGCTGATCGCCCTTGTGGAGCTGTGGCCCGCGGGAATGTGCCTGCTGTTCGGCATCGCCGGTTCGGCGTCGGAGGCGCTGGCGTGTACCGCGCTGCGGCTCTACGGTGCGGGGGCGCTGTTCGCCGGCATCAATATCCTGCTGTGCAATTACTATCAGGCCTGCGAGAATGAGAAGCCGTCGTTCCTGCTGGAGACGCTGCGCGGCGCGGTGCTGCTCATCCCGCTGACGTTCGTGTGCTATGCCTTGGGGTTGCAGCGCTTCTGGCTGCTGTTCCTGCTGACGGAGGCCGGCTCGCTGGCGGTGTTCCTGCTGCTGGGACTCGGCGGCCGTTATAAGAAAGCGGAGCTGCCGGAGGAGCGCATCTTCCAGCGGACGATCCTCAGCAACGCGGAGGATGTGATGGACGTGTGCCGCGAGCTGGAGGCCTTCTGCGAAGTCTGGGGCGCGGACATGAAGCAGCAGATGTTTTCGACCATGACCGTGGAGGAGCTCGGCATGGCCATCTTGAAGCACGGCTTTCAGGGGCGGACGGACGGCTATCTCCAGCTGACGGCCATCATGGACGAGAGCGGCGTGCTGGAGCTGCATCTGCGGGACGACGCCACGACCTTCAATCCCTTTGCGTTAGATACTTCCCGCGCCAGCCGGGACGAGGATTTCGACATGGACGGCATGGGCGTGCTGGTCATCAAAAAGCGGGCGAAGGAATTTTTCTACCGGCGCTATCAGGGCTTCAACACACTGATCATCAAGATCTGAGGACAAAGAGGGAAAAGCGATGAAGGTCGTTTATTTCGGCAGCGACGTGTTCCTGTCGTGCTTTGAATATTTTGTGGAAAAGCATCAGGTGCTGGCGCTGTATACCTATCACAACGACGAGGACTATTTCACGGAATATGCCATCGTAAAGCGGGCGGGGGAGCTCGGCATCCCCGTCCACTACGAGGCCATCTCGCCGGAGGAGATCCGGCGGTACTTCACGGAGGAGGGCTGCGAGCTGTTTTTCATCGCGGAGTATGACCGCATCCTGACGCTGCCGGAGGAGCTTCCCGCGTTCCGCGGCATCAACACCCACAGCTCGCTGCTCCCGCAGGGACGCAGCTATTACCCCATCGAGGGAGCCATGGAGCGGGAGCTGTCATGCACCGGCGTGACGATGCACAAGGTGGCGCAGCGATTGGACGGCGGCGACGTTCTGGCGCAGCATACCATTGACATAACCGCGGACACGGACAGCATCGATGTCTATCTGCAAAGCGCGGCATGGTCGCGCGCGACGGTCGAGGAGCTCCTCGAGCACCTCGACGACCGCTGGGCCGCCGGCCGGCCGCAGGCGGAGAAGCAGCCCTACTGGAAGCGTCCCGCGTCCGAGCTGCTGACGCTGCATCCCGAAATGAGCCGGGTGGAGGCCCTGGCGATCTTCCGAAAATACAATTCCATGACTCAGGTGGAGCTGGGCGGCGCGTGGTTCTATGTGACCGCGGTGGAGACCGGCACAGTCTCCCTGCCCTGCGAGGTGCAGCGTCTGTCCCCCACGCGGGCGCTCTACCGCGTAAGAGACGGTCATTTGCGGCTTCATATCCATCCGATGGAGGTGCGGACATGAAACGAGCAAGGAGCATACGGTTACAGCCCAAGCTGCTGCTGGGACTGGTGGCGATGGCCGCCGTCCTCGCGGCGATCCTGGCCCCCTCGATCGCTCAGCTGTACCGGGCGCGGATGGAGGAGCAATACGCCTCTCTCGCGTTCGGTCAGGCCTCCGTGGCGGCGGATCTCATCGACGGAGACCGCGTGGAGCAATACTACCGGACCGGCGAGAAGGACGCCTATTACGAGGAGATCCACCGCTACCTGCAGGATGTCAGGGAGAAGCTGGGACTGAAATACTTCTATGTGGTCGTGCCGGAGGATGAGGTCATGTACTACATCTGGGACGCGGGCGTTCCCGGCGAGGACGGCGTCTGCGACCTCGGCGACACCGACGCCTACTACGGCGGCGGCAACGAGCTGATGCACGGTGCCTTCGCCGTCGACGCGGAGCAGACCATCCTCATCACCAACAACGAGGAGTACGGCTATCTGGCGTCGGCCTACGTCGCCATTCTCAACAAAGCCGGCACACCGGTGGCGCTGGCCAGCGTGGACATCTCGATGGACATGATCGACCAGCAGATCCGGCAATTTCTCGTTCTGACGCTGTGCGTGGTACTGGCCGTTCTGCTGCTTTCCATTTTCGCGTACTACTACTATGTGCGGCGCATTCTGATCCGTCCGCTGAGGACTCTGCACCACGCCGCCATCGGGCTGGTGGAGAGCAAGATGGCGGCCTTGTCCGACTTTCGGGTGGAGGTCAACACCGGCGACGAGCTGGAGGAGCTTGCCCATTCGTTCCAGTACATGGTGTCGGAGCTGAATGAATATATTCAAAATCTCAGCCGCGTCACCGCGGAAAAGGAGCGCATCGGCGCAGAGCTGGACGTGGCGCGCCACATTCAGGCGTCCATGCTGCCCTGCATCTTCCCCGCCTTCCCCGAGCGTCACGAGTTTGACATTTACGCCTCCATGACTCCGGCGAAGGAGGTCGGCGGCGACTTCTACGACTTCTTCCTGGTGGACGACGACCATCTGGCGCTGGTCATGGCGGACGTATCCGGCAAGGGCGTCCCCGCGGCGCTGTTTATGATGATCTCCAAAACGCTGCTGAAATCCGCCGCGCAGAGCGGTCTGTCCCCGAAGGCCGTGCTGGAAAAGGTGAACGATCAGCTCTGCGAAAACAACGAAGCGGAGATGTTCGTCACCGTCTGGTTGGGCATCCTCGAGATCTCCACGGGAAAAATGAAGTGCGCCAACGCAGGCCACGAGTATCCGGCCATCATGCACAAAGGCGGCTCCTTTGAGCTGTTCAAGGATAGGCACGGCTTCGTGCTGGCCGGCATGGAGGGCGCCCGATACCGCGAATACGAGCTGGAGCTGGACGCGGGAGACCGTCTGGTGGTCTACACGGACGGCGTGCCGGAGGCCACGAATGCCTCCAACACGCTTTACGGGACTGACCGGATGCTCCGTGCGCTGAACGCCGCCGAGGGCGGCTCGTGCCGTCAGCTGCTGGAGGCTCTGCACCGCGATGTGGACGAGTTCGCGGGCGGCGCGGACCAGTTCGACGATATCACCATGCTCTGCATCGAGATGAAGTCGTCGGGCATGAAAAAAATCAATCTCGCGCCGACGCTGGAGCAGCTGCCGCAGGCCACCGACTTTTTTGAGGGCATTCTCGCCGAGGCAGGAGCCTCCATGAAGGCGATCGCTCAGGTCAACGTGGCGGTGGATGAGATCTTCTCCAACATCGCCCGCTACAGCGGCGCGACCGGCGTCGTGCTGGGCTGCTCGCTGAAGGACGGCAGGGCGACGCTTCGCTTTTCCGACAACGGACGGCCCTATGACCCCACCGAAAAGCCCGATCCGGATACAACGCAGTCGGCGGAGGAGCGGGAGGTCGGCGGTCTCGGCATCTTCATGGTGAAGAAGCTCATGGACGAGGTGACCTATGAATACGCGGACGGGTCGAACATCCTGACGCTCGTGAAGAGCCTTTGACCGATCACGCCGGGCGGCCTCCCGCCCCGCAGCGGAGCATTTCCGGAAGAGTTTTGACCGAGGAAACACGATGAGCAAATACGATGCACAGCTCAGCAGGAGCTGAGCCGCCGCGAGATACAAAGAGGCCCATCTGCCAAAGCAGATGGGCCTCTTCTCTTTGTTTTGTCTGAGGGAGCGCGTTCCCGTTACTTGTTGTATGCTCTGTAGAGGAACGTCACGATCTGGCCGCGGGTGCAGTCGTTGTCGGAGCCGAACAGGCCGCCGCCGATGCCCTCAGTCACGCCGTTGGCCGCCGCCCAGGCGACCGCGTCCGCAAAGTAGCTGCCGGTCGGGACGTCGGAGAACTCCGCCGCACTCGCCGCCTTGGCCTTCAGGGCGCGGGCGAGGAACGTCACCGCCTGCGCGCGGGTGCAGGTCACGTCGGGAGAGAACGTGCTGGTCGTCGTGCCGGTGGTGATGCCGTTTTCGATGGCCCACGCCACGGCCTTCTCATAGTAGCCGCCGGAGACCACGTCGGTCATGCCGGACGCAGCGCCCTTCGGCTCGGGAGAGCCGGCGGCGCGCCACAGGAAGGTCACGATCTGCGCGCGGGTGCAGGGCTGCTCGGGAGCGAACAGGTCATTGCCCACGCCGGTGGTGATGCCGTTCTTGACCGCCCACTTGACGGCCTCATAGAAGTAGGCGTTGTTGGGCACATCGTAGAAGAAGTTCAGCATGGAGTTGTCCTCCATGAAGGTGGCCTTGACCTCGACCTTGCCGGCGGGCATGGTGAAGGTGTACTTGCCGTTGCCCTTGTCCTTGAGCGTCAGCTCATTGCCGTTCTTGTCGGTGACGGTCAGGGTCTCGAGGACGTAGCCGCTGTCGGGCTTGACGGTGACGGTCACCCGGTCGCCCTTGGAGGCACTCTTCGGGCTAACGGTCACGGTGCCGTGCTCGGTCTTGCTCGGGGTAGAGACGGAGTAGGTCGGGTCGTAGGAGCTGCTGCCGCCGGAGTAGGGCGCAGAGTAGCTGACCGTCCAGACACCGTTCGCGGTGCTGCTCACATAGTAATTGTTTGCCAGAGCGCCGGAGGGGTCTGTCAGATACACGCCGGAGGTCAAACCGGATTTTGCAAGAACCGTGTAGGTATAAGCGCCCTCGCTGCCATCACGCTTGACGATGTTGGTGTTGCCGTTGCCCACAACGTAAGCGCTCGGATCGCTGCTGAACTTGCCGCCGGAGATGGCGATGGTTGCATTAGACGTACTGCTCTTAATAATCGCAGCCTTTGTTCCAGCAAACTGACCGCCGGAAATGTTCACAATCGCATTTTGGCTGCTGACTTCGGCAACAGCATATGTGGCACCGGTGAACGTACCACCGGACACGGTAAGAGTACCAAGATCAATCTCAGCACCACAACCACAGTTGTAAATGCCGTATGTCTTAGCGTTAGCGTCACTTGCAGCAGTAAAGGTACCGCCTGTGATTTCTGCAATATTGTGATTCTGAACAACGGCCTGATAATAGTTGCTGAACGTACCGCCATTGATCGTTAACTTTGCGTGGTCATCGTTCTTGATCGTATTCAGACCGCCGCGGAACGTACCGCCATCAATCGTCAGGATAGGCTGCTCAAGTCCCCTATTATTGGTGTAGTCACCAGCGTTAAAGTATCCATTAGAAACAAGGCTGGAGAATTTACCAAGAGTGGTATTGTTCCCGGCAGTTTGCACGGTTGCGCCATCATGGATGGTCATGGAGCCGACATTCTTGATGGTGTACCAGGAGTTGGAACCGCTGTCATTTGAAGTCTTACCGTTTTCTTTAGAACGATCAAAAGTACCGCCATTTACAACAACAGTTCCCTTATTGTACAGCGCGCCTTTAGCATGAGAAATATTATCAACCTTACCCGTTCCCGTGATGGTCAAATTACCATTGTTCAGAATGGTGTGATCATTCACGTTGGTCAAGGTCTTACCGTTCAGATCGAGTGTCATAGTCTTGCCAGCAGGAATGGTAATATCCGCAGTCACATCTTTCAGCAGGGTGACAGTGTTGTTGTCTGCTGCCGCGACAGCATCGGCGAGGGTCTTATAATAAGTATCGCCGACCTTGGCAACTGCGTTGGTCTCGCCCAATTTCTCCACGGTGCCATCGGCAGACTGCACATAATCAGTGGGGATGTACTTGGAAATGTCAGCATCAAATTTGCCGCCGGTTACCACTGCGTTACCTTTGTTGGTTTCATCGTAATGGTCCACAATCATTTCCTGGGTATCGCTGGCGTGCTTAAATTCGCCGCCAGAAATGCTCAGCTTGCCGATGGTATTGGCATCGCCACCATAAGCAGAGGTGAACAGTACCGCGGAAGCGGTATCCAAAGTCCGGAACGTGCCAGCAGTGATTTCAGCCTTGTTCCAGTTCATAATGACGTACTGGGCAGTATTAGAGAAATTACCACCATTGATGGTCAGTACACCAAAGGAATCATTCTTGACCGTGTTGATGCCGCCGGCAAAATTGCCGCCCTCGATCGTCAAATTGCAATCGGCAGTTACATCGCCGCCATTGCGGATCATGCTGGAATAACCGCCAGCGTTTTCAACGGTAACGCCAGTGTTAATTTCCATGGTACCGTAGTTGGCAATGGTGTACCAACTGTTTCCGCCGTTGCCATTGAGGGAATAGGTACCCTTTTCGGCAGAACGCTTAAAGGTGCCGCCATTCAAGGTAACCTCGCCGGAGTTGACGATTGCGCCCTTTCCGTGCGACACATTATCTACGATACCGTTGCCAGTGATGGTCAGCGTTGCACCATTTTCAACAATAATGGTGTGTTCACCCGTTTTGTTCGTCAATGTCTTGCCGTTCAGATCAAGCGTAGCATTCTTACCATTTGGAACCTTGATAGTAGCAGTTGTGTCCTCAGACATAACATAGGTGCCATTTTCCAACGTGATAACGCCGTCTACTGCCGCAGGCAGCGCAGTCCCCGCCGCCGCGGACACTTCCGCCAGCGCAGGCGTGCCTTCGCCGTCCGCCAGGGCAGCGGTGGGCAGCAAGCTGAACGCGAGACAAAACGTCAGCAAAACGGATAGCAATTTACGTTTCATAAAAGGTCCTCCTACAAGTATATTTTCCGCGGCTCCCCGCGGGCGAGCACAGCACATCTGTTCCCGGTCGGGAACAGAAAAGGGGCCATGGCCCCTTTTTGCACTTTACGGCGATATCATAGCACGCCCGTGTAAAAAAATCAACCTTTTTCCTGTAAGGAAATGACAAATTTCGCGCGACATTTTTCGAGAATCCGTGCATTTCGCCAAAGCCGCCTTGCCGCTTCGCGTCGCTGCTGTATTTACTTGGCAAAGCGCCCGCTCTGCACTATGTTAAAGCGTCCTAAAACGGTGGCGCAGAGCGGCAGAGAGCATAAATATTCTGTTAAGCGGTCGTCTCGTGCCTTTTCGCGCGCTTTTGCCGCGCATAAATAACCGTGCAAATGGTAAAATCCTACAAGCCGGCGAGGATTTTCGGCGCAAGATTGTCAAGAATTTGAGAACCGCTCCGCGGGGGCTTGACATTTGCGCGCCGCCGTAGTATCTTCACGTCAACAATTGAATAGGCTCAATTCAGTTGAGCGAGATAGAGGCGCGGCCGACAAGAGTACCGAGTCCGTACGGAGCAGAGATCCGGGACAAAGGGAAAGGGGAAGCCGCCGAAGTGGGGAACGGTTCCTGTGCCGTTTTCTGCTGGCTCGTCGGAGAAGATCCGCCGGACTGTCACAATTTTGTGGAGCGCTATCGAAGAGTCGGCAGGCCGTTTTCGGTTTTGCCGGTATTGCAGATCATTTGCCGTAAATGCTCCACACGAGCATTTACGGCTTTTTCTGTTTCCGAACTCGTTGGCGCGGACAACGAAGGGCCGACTCCCCCCACGGAGCCAATTTCCATTCAGAAAGGAAGCAACACCATGAACCTCAGAAGAACCATCGCTCCCCTGCTCGCAGCCCTCATGCTGCTCGCCCTCACCGCCTGCGGCGCGGGCACGACGCCCCCCGCGCAGGACGCAAACGACCCGGCAGAGGAAACAGCTCCTTCCACGACCGAAAGCAACCAGCTCCGCGTCGGCATGGAATGTGCCTATGCGCCGAGCAACTGGCAGGAGAGCGCCGCGACCGACACCAACGTTCCCGTGGAAAACGTCGCCGGCGCTTACGCCGAGGGCTACGACGTGCAGATCGCGCGCATTCTCGCCGACCGGCTCGGCAAGGAGCTGGTCATCGTCAAGCTCAGCTGGGATGGCTTGATCGACGCGCTCAATCAGGGTCAGATCGACGCCATCATCGCCGGCATGATGGACACCGCCGAGCGCCGCGAATCCATCAACTTCTCCGACCCGTACAAGGAGACGATCTACAGCATGATGGTGCTCGCCGGCTCGCCGTATGAGAACGCGACCTCCATTCAGGACTTCTCCGGCGCCGCCGTGCTCGGTCAGCAGGGCACCGCGCTCGACGACGTCATTGACCAGATCGAGGGCGTCGAGCACCTCAGCCCCGTCGGCAGCGTACCCGACATGATCTCCCGCCTGCAGCAGGGCACCTGCGACGCCATCGTCATCAACGAGGAGAGCGCCCCGGGCTACCTCGCCTCGAATCCCGATTTCCGTCTCATCACCTTCAGCGAGGGCAACGGCTTCACGCTTCCCGCCAAGGGTTCCTGCGTGGGCCTGCGCAAGTCCGACACCGAGCTGCTCGCGCAGATCAACGAGATCCTTGCCACCATCGACAGCGACGCGCGCACCGAGATGTGGAACACCGCCGTCGCCAACCAGCCGAAGTAACCGGCGGCTCCACGCCGCATAAGGAGGAAGCACCATGAGAGGAACCCCCGCGTCCCGCGGTCAGAGCTTCATCGCACGGGACCACCGTTATGTTTATCTGGGCGGCAGCGTCATCGCCCTCGTCGGCCTGAGCCTGTGGTATTCCGCGCCCAGTCCGTACAGCTTTCTGCCCGCCGGCTCCGTGCCCGGTACGGCGCTCGCCGCGGTCTGCTATTTCTTTTTGGTCGTCAGCACGCTGGCGCTGCTCGTGAAATGGACGCACTGGAGCAGCTACGGCGAGACCATTCTCAAGCGCCCGGCCCTCGTGCGGCTGAGCCGCTATCTCTCCTATCTGGACGCCGCGGCTGCCGCGCTGCTCGCGCTTGACCGCTTCGTGCTCAAGCTCGCCTACGTCGTCCACGCCGCCGTCCACGCCGAGAGCAACCCCACCGGCACGCTCTCCTCCATGGTCTACATGGCCTACAACCAGCGCTCGCTCTTCGTCACCGGCGTGTGGACGACCGTTCAGCTCGCGCTGGCCGGCACGGCGATCGCGTTCGTGCTGGCGCTTCTCATGGTCTTTCTCCGCATTCAGGAACCCGACAAGCGCAACAACGACTCTGTGAAGATTATCAAGATCGTCGCGAACAAATTCGCCCGCTTCTACATCTTCGTCATCCGCGGCACGCCGATGATGGTGCAGTCCCTCATCTTCTACTACGCGATCTTCAATCTCTTCAAGCGCACCGGCATGAGCGTCACGGAGATCAACCGCGTCTGGTCGCTCTTCATCTCCGGTCTTGTCACGGTCTCGCTCAACTCGACCGCGTACCTTGCCGAGGTGCTGCGCGGCGGCATCCTCGCCGTCGACGCGGGGCAGATGGAGGCCGCGCGTTCGCTCGGCATGACGCACTGGCAGGCCATGCGCAGAGTCGTTTTCCCGCAGGCCATCAAAAATTCGCTGCCCGCCATCGGCAATGAGTTCATCATCAACATCAAGGATTCCTCCGTGCTGTGCGTGCTGGGCGTATCCGACCTGATGTTCATGACCCGCTCGGTCGCCGGCATTTATTATAAGGGCACCGAGTGCTACCTCATCGCCGCCACCGTTTACCTGTTCCTGACGTATCTTTCCTCGCTCCTGCTCAAGGCCATCACGGGAAGGATGACCGCGCCGGACAACACGAAGCGGCGTCAGGGCAATCAAACCGTCGATCTGGGACTTCCCAGCTCAAACTGACAGGAGGACGCTATGACGAACGATCCCATCATCAAAATCGAACAGCTCGAAAAGTCCTTCGGCGACCTCCACGTGCTCAAGGGCATCAACTTAGAGGTCGACCGCGGCGAGGTCGTATGCATCATCGGCGCGTCCGGCTCCGGCAAGTCCACGCTCCTGCGCTGCATCAATCTGCTGGAGGAGGCCGACTCCGGTCACATTTGGTTCGACGGGCAGGATCTCATGGACCTCAAGGTCGACCTCAACGCCCTGCGGCAGAAGATTGGCATGGTGTTTCAGGGCTTCAACCTTTTCAACAACAAGTCCGTGCTGGACAACTGCACGCTTGCTCCCATGACGGTGCGGCACATTCCCAGGGCGCAGGCCGAGGAGACGGCCATCCGCCACCTCAAGGCCGTCGGGCTGGAGGATTTCATCCACGCCGACTCCCGCCGCCTCTCCGGCGGGCAGAAGCAGCGCGTCGCCATCGCGCGTGCGCTGTGCATGGAGCCCGAGATCATGCTCTTCGACGAGCCGACGAGCGCCCTCGACCCCGAGATCGTGGGCGAGGTGCTCGATGTGATGAAGCGCCTCGCGCAGGAGGGCATGACCATGGTCGTCGGAACGCACGGGATGGGCTTTGC
>ERZ857922.3924-NODE-3924-length-11953-cov-5.586485_pt1 | contig 11953 bp, 11 predicted proteins | sample MGYA00519579_ERZ857922 | MGnify/ENA primary metagenome ERZ857922 (study PRJEB31778, sample SAMEA3449375) | human gut metagenome | biome: human gut; feature: human-associated habitat; material: faeces | place: United Kingdom | collected 2010/2012 ... | reverse complement strand
CGGCGACTGGATGGAGGCGATCGGCGCGCCGTCGGTGACAAAACGCGCGGTCAACTGCTCGGACAGGCTGAATGAGCCGGAAGCCGTCAGCCTCGTGCCGAGATCGGCCTGCTCCCACTGTGCGGCGGTCATGCCGTCGGGCGCGGGCAGCGCGAACGCATAATCCATCAGGAAGCCGACCGAGTCGATCAGAATACGCCCCTCGCGATAGGCGTTCAGGCAGTCCTCCATGGCGGTGTTCCACGTGTAGGAAACGCCGCCGTCTTCCTCCTCGGTGACGGTATACGGCGCATCCTCAAGCGCAAACACGGGATGCAGCACGTCGAAGGTCAGCGACCACTCCACGGGCTTTTCGGGATGGGGGAGCGCCTCAAGGAGCGAAACATCCAGGCTGTAATACCCCTGTTCGGCCTTGCCGATGCCGCGGGCGGGCATGAAGATGCCCTCATACAGCCCGAAGCCCGACAGGCTGGCAGACAGACCGTAGGATTCATCCGCGGAAAGCTGCTGGAATTCGGTCACATGGGTCGCGATGACGCGGCCATCCTGCGTGGCCGTCACGCGCGGGTAGAGATAAACCTCCGGGGTATTCGGAACGTGGGCGATATCCAGCGAGAAGGAGAGGGAAGAACCGTCGAACACCGCGTCGTTGACGGTGACGGTCGTGTTCTGCCCGGTCAGCCGCTCGCCGATGGGCAGGATATGCCGTGGAAATGCAGCACGCCGAAATACGCGGCCGCGCCCGCCGTCGCCGCCAGCAGAAGCGCCAGCAGGGCGAACGCCAGCGAATAGGAGAGCTTGCGGCCCATGCGCGTCGATCCGGCGGGATGCGCGCGGCGCAGGGTATCGGCCTGCATCTGCGGCGTGAACGTCAGGCCGGAGAGGCGGGCGTCAACGGCTTTGCGAAGGAGATTATCGTTCATTCAAACCCCACCTTTCCAGCTCCGGCTTGAGCCGAGCCTGCGCTTTTTTCAGCCTTCGATAAAATCCGGATACCGTGATGCGCAGCGCCCGCGCACATTCGGCGGCGTCCATATTCTGATAATAGTGCAGCAGAAGCACCTCGCGGTATTTGGGCTCGAGCGCCATCACCTCGCGCAGAACGCTGTCGTCCTGCTCGGTAAAATCGCAGGCGGCGGGCGGCAGATCCTCAAGCGAAACGCTCCTGTCCGTATGGCGCAGCCACGCGGCGCGCAGTTGATCCCGACAGGTGTTGACGGCGATGGAGACGAGCCACGTCTTGGCATATTTGCGCTCGCGCAGGGTGTGCAGGCGCTTGTAGGCCTTGAGGAAGACCTCCTGCGAAGCGTCCTCGGCCAGCGCCCGATCCTGCAAAATGACATAGCACAGGCGCAGAATGTCGTCGCCGTAGGTCTGCATCAGCTCGGCGAGCCATTCATCCTGCTCTGCGCGCGAAATCGCGGCGTGCTGCACGTCGTTCACCTTCTTATCTATTAGACGATGGGGAAAAGAAAAAAGTGACCGCTTTTTTCAAAAAAGCGGCGGAAAAAGCGAAAATTGTCTGCCGTGGCGGCGCGTCAATCCAAATCCTTGGCCGTGGCGACGAGGTAGCTGTAGATTTGCAGCTTATATTGATCGTACAGCCCGAGCTGAACGTAGAGCTCCTTGTAATACTTGAAGAGCGAGGCCTTCGTCGTCACCACCTGCGCCGGGTTGACCGAGGCGCTCAGGGAGTGCTTACGGCGGCGGGAATAATAATACAGCGGGGTGCGGATGGCGTAGAAGCTGTCGGCGTAGCGGATGTAAGAGAGGTTGAAGAGCATATCCTCCGACCAGGTGAATTCCTCGTCGCAGCGGATATCGTGCGCCATGATGATCTCCCGGCGGTAGAGCTTGTTCCACAGCACGCTGTAGAAGAAGGATGCGGGCTTCTCCATCAGGCGCAGGGCAAAGGTATCGCGGTCGTAGATGCCCTCGGGCAGGAAGCCGTATTCACGGATATCATCGGGCTTTTTCTCGGCATCGATGCCAAGGTTTTCCTGCAGGTTTTCCAGTGCCTGCGTGGCCTTGGAAGAGTTGGCGGGAATCACCATCCAGTAAGGTGCAATGACCAGATCGGCGTTGTTCGCTTCGGCGGCAGTCACCAGCCGCTCGGTAAAATCAGGGTCGAGATAATCGTCGCTGTCCACAAACTGCACATACTTGCCCCTTGCAAGGGACATGCCGCAGTTGCGGGTCTCCGACACACCGGAATTGGATTTGTCCACCAGAACGATGCGGGGGTCCTTTTCACGGAATTGCTCACAGATGGAAAAGCTTTCGTCCCGGGACCCGTCGTTGACCAGAATGACCTCGATATCCTTCCATGTCTGGGCACAAATGCTCTCCAGACAGCGGGCAACACTATTCTGCACGTTGTACACAGGCACGATAATGCTGACGAGTGGGTTGTTCATGACGGAAGGTCTCCTCTTTACGGATATTATACCTTTATATTGAAAATCACAGAGTGTATTCTCACAAATGAGGACACTTCCCCCTTGGGGCAGTCCTATTTATAATATCATACTCTTCTTGCGCACAAAATGCAAGAGCAAAGAAGGATCAGATAAAGAAAAGAACCGCACGCTGCGGCCCTTTTTTCTTACACACGTGTCCAGTCCAGCGCATCCCACCGGGGCACGAACTGGCTGCAGATGCGGCGCATCTCCGGCTCGTCGGCGGCAGAGGTGCGGTCTGCGATGCCAATGACGTAATACCCGGCCTTGTGGGCGGTGGCGGCGGCGTATACGGCATCCTCGCACACGGCGCAGGCGGCGGGGTCTGCACCGCCCAGACGGCTCATGCACTCAAAGAACACCTCCGGGCGGCTCTTGTGCAGCGCGCCCTGCGCCTCCACGATGAAGGAAAAATAGTCCGCGATGCCCAGCCGGGTGAGCACGGTGCGGCACTGGTCGGACCAGGTGTTGGAGCACAGGCACAGCCGGGCCCCCTCGGCCTGCAGCTTTGCCAGCAGGGTGCGCACACCGGGCTTCAGGTCCACCGTTTCGTACAGATGGGCGATCACGTCCCGCATCACGTCGTAATATTCCGCCTCGGTCAGGGGCAGGTCGTATTCTCGGATGAGGTAGCGGGCACCGTCGGCCATGCCCATGGTCAGCAGCACGTCGTTCAGGTCTGCTTTGGGCGTGCGGCCATAGCGCTGCAGCAGCGCCAGCGGGGCACCCCGCCACACCACGGTCATGCTGTCGGTGAGGGTGCCGTCCATATCAAAGATCCATTGCTTGCAGTTCATATTGCCATCCTCACAGTCAGATTTTACTAAATTATACCACGCTTTTTGTTCCAAAAACAGAGAGAAATTTTCCCGAAAATATGTTATACTTTGTGCAGATTTGATTCGGAGCACAAAGGAGGCGGTTGGGATGGCGCAGAACGAGACCCCCAAAAAGGCGCTGGTACTGGCCGGCGGCGGAGCCCGCGGCAGCTATCAGGTGGGCGTCTGGCGGGCATTGACAGAACTGGGCTGGCACCCGCAGATCATCACCGGCACCAGCGTCGGCAGCCTGAACGGCGCAATGTTCGCGCTGGACCTGTACGAGACGGCGCGGGATATGTGGACGAGCATCCGCAGTCAGGACGTGATGGAGCTGCCGGAAGAAACGAATCTGACGGAGCTGCATCAGTTCCTGCGGGACATCGTGCGGGAGGGCGGCATGGACGTCACCCCGCTGGAAGAGATCGTGGAGCGGGTGTTGGACGAAGACGCCCTCCGCGCGTCGCCCATCCGGTTCGGCCTCGTCACCGTGGAAAAGCGGGGCCTGAAACCCCGCGAGCTGCCGCTGGAAGAGATCCCGGAAGGGAAAGTGAAGGACTACCTGCTGGCCTCGGCGGCCTGTTTTCCCGCGCTGCGGGCCAAGCAAATCGATGGGGTGCAGTTCCTCGACGGCGGCTACCGGGACAACATGCCCACCGCGCTGGCACAAAAAATGGGCGCGGAGGAGCTGGTCTGTGTGGATTTGGAGGGAGTGGGTATCACCCTGCCCAACCGCACCGGTCTGCCCACCACCATGGTGCGCAGCTACTGGGAGCTGGGCGATATCCTCCACTTTGACCCCGACACCGCCAAGCGAAACATCGAGCTGGGCTATTACGACACCCTTCGGGCCTTCGGGCGGCTGCGGGGCTGTGCCTACGCCATCGCGAAGAGCGGCGCCTCCGACGCGGACGCAGCTGCGTTCCGGAAACGCTTCGACGCGGTGCAGAAGGCCGTCAAGGCGAAGTACCCGGTCACTCTGACGGCAGACCTCGCCCTCCGGCTGGCCAACATGAAAGATGCCGAGACCGCCCCGCTGGAAGCTGCCGCCGAGGACGTGGGGGTGGACCCCGCCCATTACTACACGGTGGAGCAGCTTGGCAGGGTCTTTCTGGAACAATGCGACCGCAGCCGCATCGAGAGTTTTGCGCCCCTGTTTGACGGCAGCGGCAATGCGGCACAGGCCGCGTGGGCGGCGCTGCTGCCCAATACATTCTTACAGGCGCTGGTCTACCGCACCCTGACCGCGCCGGTGGAGGAGGGAGTGGAACCATGAAAGTCTATCAGGGACATTCCGCTTCTCCCGGCCTCGTGCTGGGGCAGGTGAGCCGGGTGGAGCGCCGGACGGAGATCTTCCGCCCCGGCCCCTTCAGCCCGGAGCGGGAGCAGCGACTGCTGGACAACGCCGTGAAAACGGCCCAGACCGAACTGGACTCCATGGCGGAGCGCAGCGGCCCTACCGAACAGGCCATCTTTCTGTTCCAGAGCATGATGCTGGAGGACGAGGGCTTCATGAATGAGGTCCGCTTCCAGATCAAGGCGGGCATCGGTGCCGCCGAAGCCATGGATCGCGTGGGCCACCGCTATGCCGACCAGCTGGCCCACATGGAGGACAACGCCTATATGCAGCTGCGCAGCGTGGATATCCTCGACGCGGCCAGCCGGGTGGTGAATATCCTTGCCAACCGGCCCCGCGTCTGGCTGGCGCTGGATCATCCGGTGATCCTCGCGGCGGAGATGCTGATGCCCAGCGACCTGTTCAGCGTCCCGGCGGGGATGATCTTGGGCATCATCACGTCCGAGGGCAACAAGCAGAGCCACGCCGCCATCATCGCGCGGGCCATGCACATCCCTTGCATCGTGCAGGTGGGCAGCGATTTTCTGGACGACTGCGACGGCCGCATCGTCGTCCTCGACGCCGACAACGGCGAGTGCATCCTTGACCCGGATGCCGTCACCCGCCAACAGGCCATGGCCCACATCTGCGAAAAACAGTGGGAAAACGAGGAGATGAACCGCATCTGTGCCCTGCCGAACCGCACCAAGGACGGCGAGGCCTTTGAGCTGCTGGCCAACTGCTTCGGGCAGGAGGACATCGAAACGGCCCTCCAAACCGGTGCCAGCGGCGTGGGTCTGCTGCGCAGCGGCTACATGATGCTGCCGGGCCGCCCGGTGGACGAGCAGGAGCAGTATGTGTTCTATCACTCCTGCCTTGCTGCGGCAAAGGGCGGCGTCGTTACGGTCCGCACCTTCGACTTTGGCGCAGACCGCACCATGGCCGATGCGCATCAAGGGCCGGAATCCTCCAAGCTGGGGCTGCGCGGCATCCGCAACAGTCTGCGCCGCCCCCACCAGTTCGAGACCCAGATCTGTGCGCTGCTCCGCGCGGCGGCGGACGGCCCGCTGCGGGTCATGTTCCCGATGGTGACCAACCTTGAAGATTGGGACGAAGCCATGAAGCGGGTGGAGCACTGCCGCCAGCAATTGCGGGAGCGGGGCGAGCGGTTCAATGAGAAGACCCCCTTCGGCGTCATGTTCAGCGTGCCCTCCGCCTGCCTGACGGCGGAAGAATTCGTGGCTCGCGGGTGCGATTTCTTCGTCATCGAGACCAACGACCTGACCCAGTACACCCACGCCGTTGACCGGGACCTCTCCATTGCGGAGCGCTACTACCGCCCCGCCAGCCATGCGATGAAAAAGCTCATCGCCATGGTCATGGAAGCCGCCGACGCGGGGCAGATCCCCGTGACCATCTGCGGCATGGCCGTCGGCAACCCGGCCAATACGATCCAGTACCTGAAACTCGGCCTTCGCAGCTTCTCCATGAGCCCCCAGAGCCTCATCGGCGTGAAACGCGCACTGCTGGAAGCAGACAGCCGGGATTGACGGAAAGAATATGTACTACTGAAGCATAAAAAAGGGGCTGCTGCACATCGTTTTAGCCGAAAGTGCAGCAGCCCCTTTTTGTTTGAAAGAGCGTTATTCCAGATTCCCCGTCAGGGTCATGACGGCGGAGAGGATGGCCAGCGGGGCCGTCTCACAGCGGAGAATGCGGGGGCCGAGGCCGACGGTCTTGGCACCGGCTTTGGCGGCCATCTCGGCCTCCTCGGCGGCAAAACCGCCCTCTGCGCCGGTGATGACGGCGATTTTCCGCTTCTGGCCGTCGGCGGGCTGGGGGTCTGCCAGCAGCTCCCGGAGGGGAGCACCGCCGCACTCGTAGCAGAAGAGCACGAGGTCGTACCCTTCCAGACTGCGGCAGAGCGCGCCGAAGTTGGGCAGCGGGAGGGCCACATCCGGCAAAACGCCCCGGCCGCACTGCTTGGCGGCTTCAAAGGCGATGCGGTTGTAGCGCTCGTTTTTCTGCTCCTCTTTCTTGGGGGCTGCCACGCAGTAGCGGCTGAAGAAGGGGACAAAATGGGCGCAGCCCAGCTCGACGCCGTGGCGGATGACTTGCTCCAGCTTGTCCTGCTTGGGATAGCCCACAAAAAGGGTAACTTCTACGCTGGGTTCGGCGGCGCTGGGGTAGCCCGGCTCCACGCTGAACTCCACCGTCTCCGGGCCGAAGCCGGTGATGGTGGCGGTGTACTCCACGGCGTTGCCGTCGCAGAGGATGACGGTATCGCCCAGCTTGCCCCGCATCACGCGGGCGAGATGGTGGGCGTCGGCACCCCGCAGCGTTGCGGTGCCGTCGGCGATCTCGGTAGTAAAATAACGGTGCGGCATTTTCTAATCCTTTTCAACTGAAGCTCCCCCTCCGGGGGAGCTGGCCTTACTTGCTTTTTTTGCAGACAATGCACTCCCAGCCACGCTTTTCCTTAACTTCCTGTACAGTAAGCCCGGCTTTTTCCAGCCCGGCGATGACCTCATCCTTCCGGCTGTCGATGATGCCGCTGGCGATGAAGACGGCATCATCGGCCATCAGGCCGGGCACGGCGGGGGCCAGCGACAGGATGGCGTTGGCAACGATGTTGGCGGTGATGATGTCGTAGGTGCCGCTGGCCTTGTCGGACAAATCGCCCACAAGGACGGTGAGCTTGTCGGCTACGCCGTTCAGGGCGGCGTTCTCCCCGGCGGTGCGGACGGCCACGGGGTCGATGTCCACGCCCTCGGCGGAGGCAGCGCCCAGCTTGAGAGCTGCGATGGCAAGGATGCCGGAGCCGGTGCCGATGTCCAGCACCCGTTCGCCGCCCTTGACCCGCTCGTCCAGCGCCTCCAAGCAGAGGCTGGTGGTCTCGTGGCCGCCGGTGCCAAAGGCGAGGCCGGGGTCGAGGATGAGCTTGACGCGGTCGGTGTCGTACTCCTGCCAAGAGGGCACCACGGCAAGGCGCTGGCCGATCTCCATCGGGTGATAATACTTGCGCCAGCCGTTCTGCCAGTCCTCCTGTTCCACGCCTTCGGTCTCGACGGTGTAGGCGATGCCCGCCGCCTCCATCCGGGCCGCGATGAGGGCCAGCGTCTCCACGGGGGAAGCGCCCGGCTCCAGATACAGGTGGATGATGACCTGATCGCGGGGCTTGTCCAGCAGTTCCTGCTCGATGAGGTCCACATGCGCGATTTCGGCCACCTGCTGTTCGATGTCGCTGTAGTCTTCGATATAGATGCCGCCTTCGGCAATCATGGTGGCGACAGCTTCGGCGTTGTCGGCGTCGGCCTTGGCCACGGTCAGGCGGATATCAGTCCATTCCATTGATAAAACCTCCTTCGGGATGTTGTACACGGTTCGGGAATACCTATATAGTAACATAGACGCCGCCACGGCGCAAGAAGTGCGCGGCAGAGGCGGCAGAACATAGAAAATTCACAAACAAGAAAATTCTTTTCAGAGTAAAAACTTGTATCCCATCAAAAACCCCAAAAACTTTTGACTAAAAAATGCAAAATCAAGGATTTTTGTATCAATTGTGGAGAAAAGAGCGGAAACCCCTTTCCTTTTTTCTTAACATGTGTTAAGATATTGTTACGCAATTATGGACGGTCTGCAACCAGAGGCCGCCATAACAACAACATTCTTTAAGGAGGAATGTGTCTTATGATGAAGTATCTCCAGAAACTGGGCAAGGCACTGATGCTTCCCGTCGCGGTCCTGCCGATCTGCGGCATCCTGATGGGTCTTGGCTATGCCTTTGCTCCGGGCGTCATGGGTGTGCCCGGTGCAGCAACTTCCGGCGCGGCTTATACCGTTGGCTTCCTGCTGGTCAAGGCAGGCGGCGCTCTGATCGACAACATGGCATGGCTGTTTGCAATTGGTGCAGCAGTCGGTCTGGCGGATGACCACGACGGTACCGCTGGTCTGGCTGGCCTCGTCAGCTTCCTGATGATGCAGCAGCTGCTGAGCCCCGCCGTCGTCGGTGCAGTCCGCACCCTCGAAGAGGGCACTGCTACCTACATCGCTTTCCAGAAGGTCGCTGGCAACTCGTTCATCGGCATTCTGGCCGCTGTGGTGGGCGCGACCTGCTACAACAAGTTCAAGAACACCCAGATGCCTGACTGGCTGGCATTCTTCTCCGGCAAGCGCTTCGTCGCAATTGCCACCGGCCTGATCTCCATCGTGGTTTCCGTTGTCCTGCTGTTCGTCTGGCCTCTGATCTTCGGTGCACTGGTCGCTCTGGGCGAGGCCATCGTAAGCATGGACGGCATCGGCGCTGGTATCTACGCGTTCCTGAACCGTCTGCTGATCCCCACCGGCCTGCATCACGCTCTGAACAACGTGTTCTGGTTCGACACCATCGGTCTGGGCGACCTGAGCCACTACTGGGCTGGCGATGTCACCGGTCAGAATGGTGTCAATTGGGACCTCGGCATGTACATGTCCGGCTTCTTCCCCTGCATGATGTTCGGTATTGCCGGTGCTGCTCTGGCCATGGTCCAGACTGCCAAGAACAAGAAGGCTGCTATCGGTCTGGTTGTTTCCGCTGCTATCTGCGCTTTCGTCTGCGGCGTTACCGAGCCGTTCGAGTTCGGCTTCATGTTCCTCTGCTTCCCCCTGTATGTTGTCTATGCTGCTCTGTACGGCATCTTCACCATCATCACCTACTACTCCGGCTTCCGCGCAGGCTTCTGCTTCTCCGCCGGTGCTACCGACCTGATCTTCTCCGCCAGCCTGCCCGCACATGCTAACACCTGGATGATCATCCCTCTGGGCATTGCCGCTTTCGTTGTCTTCTACCTGGTCTTCAAGTTCGCTATCGTCAAGTTCGACCTGAAGACCCCCGGCCGTGAGGACGAGGATGCTGAGGCTGCTGAGGCCAACATCACCCTCGCCAACAACGACTTCACCGCCATCGCCTCCGGCGTTCTGGCTGCTGTCGGCGGCAAGGGCAACGTTGCCAACGTTGACTACTGCGCCACTCGTCTGCGCTTTGAGGTCAAGGACAGCACTGCTGTCAACGAGAAGGCCGTCAAGGCTGCTGGTGCTGCCGGCGTTATCCGCCCCAGCAAGACTGCCTGCCAGGTCGTCATCGGACCCAAGGTCCAGTTCGTCTACGATGAGCTGAAGAAGATGCTGTAAAAACAGGCATCACCGGATAAAGGTCTGGTTCCCTTTATCAACTCCGCCGCGGGCGGGCGATCAGCCCGTCCGCGGCTTTTTCTGTGATTTGCTGCAAAAGCGGTACAAAATCTTGGTACAAATCACATAAACCGGTCATAGTATCCCGCCCCATGGCGTGGTATAATGAAGAATAGGAAAACCGGGGCAACGCACCCCGAAAAGATCAGGAGGTATTTTCTTATGAAGATCATCCGTGCAAAAGATTACTACGACATGTCCCGCAAGGCCGCCAACATCATCTCGGCCCAGGTCATCATGAAGCCCAACTGCGTGCTGGGCCTGGCCACCGGCGGTACGCCCGTGGGCACCTACAAGCAGCTGGTCGAGTGGTACAACAAGGGCGACATCGACTTCTCCGAGGTCACGACGGTCAACCTGGACGAGTACCGCGGCCTGCCCAAGGAGCACCCCGAGAGCTACTGGAGCTTCATGCACCGCAATCTGTTTGACCATGTCAACATCCGTCCCGAGGCCATCAACCTGCCGGACGGCACCAACATGGACGCCGACGCCGAGTGCGCCCGCTATGACGCGGTCATTCACAATGTGGGCGGCATTGACCTGCAGCTGCTGGGCATCGGCAACGACGGCCACATCGGCTTCAATGAGCCGAACGAGGCATTCGAGCTGGGCACCCACTGCGTTGACCTGAAGGAGGAGACCATCGAGGCCAACAAGCGCTTCTTCGACGGCAACGCCGACCTGGTCCCCAAGCAGGCCTACACCATGGGCATCAAGACGATCATGCAGGCCCGCAAGGTCCTGATGGTCGCCAACGGCAAGGGCAAGGCCGACATCGTCAAAAAGGCGTTCTTCGGCCCCGTCACGCCGGAGGTCCCCGCCAGCATCCTGCAGATGCACCCCGACTTCATTCTGGTCGGCGACGAGGAAGCCCTGAGCGAGATCTGATTTGCGGAGGAACACTGCAATGATTATCAAAAATGCAAAAGTCTACAGCGACGGCTGCCGCTTTGTGGAAAAGGACCTCATCATCCGCGATGGCCGCATCGTCTTTGGCGCGGCCCCGCAGGAGGGCGAGGATGTCATTGACGCGGGCGGTGCCTATGCGCTGCCGGGTCTGGTGGACATCCATTTCCACGGCGCAGTCGGCCACGATTTCTGCGACGCCGACGAGGCCGGCCTGCAGGCCATCGCTGATTTTGAGGCGAGCAAGGGCGTGCTGGCCATCTGCCCCGCAACCATGACGTTCAGCGAGGAGATCCTGAACGGCATCATGGACGTGGCCGCGGCCCACAAGAACGAGCGCGGCGCGGATCTGGTCGGCATCAACATGGAGGGGCCGTACATCAGCCCCAAGAAGGTTGGCGCGCAGAACCCGAAGTACGTCATGGCCGCCGACGCGGGCATGTTCCGCCGCCTGCAGGCGCGCAGCGGCGGGCTGATCAAATTGGTTGACGTCGCCCCCGAGGAGCCGGGCAATCTGGATTTCATCAAGGAATGCTGCGATGAGGTGCGCATTTCGATTGCCCACACCTGCACCGATTACGACACGGCCAAGGCCGCGTTTGCCGCAGGTGCATCCCACATGACCCACCTGTACAACGCGATGCCGGGCATCACCCACCGTGAGCCGGGGCCGATCATTGCTGCGCTGGAGGACGGTGCCGAGGTCGAGCTGATCACCGACAACGTCCACATTCACCCGGCGATGGTGCGGTTCACCTTCAACACCTTCGGGGCGGATCGTGTAATTTTGATTGCGGACAGCATGATGGCCTGCGGTCTGCCTGACGGCCAGTACAGCCTGGGCGGCCAGGCCGTCACGGTGCGCGGACCCCGCGCAACGCTGACCGAGCAGCCCGGCACGATTGCGGGCAGCGCGACCTGTCTGTTTGACTGCATGAAGCGTGCGGTCCTCGACATGGGCGTGCCCCTTGAGAGTGCCGTCCGCGCCGCGACCCTGAACCCCGCCCGCAGCATCGGCATTGATGCCGATTACGGCAGTCTCGACGCAGGCCGCTACGGCAACGTCGTGCTGGTCGATGATAAGCTGGATATTGTCAAAGTGATCCGCCACGGAGAGGTTATCGGCTAAAGGATTAGCGGCAGCCTCCCGGGAGGTCCTACTTTCTTTTGTGACCAAAAGAAAGTAGCAAAGAAAAGTC
>ERZ857922.3918-NODE-3918-length-11985-cov-3.368902_pt1 | contig 11985 bp, 20 predicted proteins | sample MGYA00519579_ERZ857922 | MGnify/ENA primary metagenome ERZ857922 (study PRJEB31778, sample SAMEA3449375) | human gut metagenome | biome: human gut; feature: human-associated habitat; material: faeces | place: United Kingdom | collected 2010/2012 ... | reverse complement strand
ACTTGTTATTTTGCAGATTGATGATACCCTGCCAGGTGAAGAGATGGCCATGGCGGGCGTTTCGGCTCGGCATTACACAGTCGAAAAAGTCGATGCCCCGGGCAACGCTCTCGATGATATTGCTCGGCGTTCCCACACCCATGAGATACCGCGGCTTGTCCTTCGGCATATACGGCTCAACGGCGTCGATGATGTCGTCCCTCTGCTCGTTTATGATGTCATAAACGCCAACGCCGAGGCCGTCGCAGTCGATTTTGAGGTGTATTTCTGCTGCGGGGTAGTCACGCGCAAGCTGCTTGACCGTGATGATAACACGGCCGGCGAGCTCGGTCGTATTGTTGTGATGGTAGATGTCCGGCTCCGCCTGGGTGCTCTTGTCAAAAACAGGGCATACAACGCTGCTGTCGTCGCCGTAGCGAGCAACGTCCACGCCGATGTCGATGCGGTTCGGGCTTTCCGGGGCCGTGTGGGCTCCGCTGGCCCTCTCGCACCACTCCATCGGTATGAAACTGTCGGGCAGGCTCTTGGGGAAGTCTCCGGCCACGCGGACGCGAAATACGTCGCTGTCCTCGCCGAACATTTCAGTGATTGTGTGGATAAAGGCGTCGTCAACGCGGCTGCTCTCGCGGCCGTCGATATGAAGGGTGTTGTACTGCGCTCTGTTTTTGTGGTGGCTGTCAAAGAAAAAGCCGGTGAGCCGCGTCGGGTTCCCAGCCATGAACAGCCGGGAGCCTTCCGTAGAAAGAGCACCGAGGATAGGCTCAAATACCTTATCCTCGACGCCGCTCGCCTCGTCTATGATGTAAAGAACGTGCTCCGCGTGGAAGCCTTGAAGGGCGTCCGGCTTACTCGCGGTTCTGGCTACTGCGAACCATTCTTCCCGGTAGCCTTTCATAAAGACCTTTTCCTGCGTCCATAGAATGTCGTTCTCCAGGACGGGGTTATTTCTCAACCACTTGGAGACTTCGGCCCAAAGAATGTCGTATAGCTGATGCTTCGTTGGCGCCGTGCACGGAATCTTCGGGTACGGTCTGGTGGAAAGGAACCAGATAATGAGCCAGCTTTCTACGGCGCTCTTTCCGACGCCGTGACCGCTGCGGACGCTGGTGAGCGGATTGTCGGCTACGCTTTGCAGCATATCCTTCTGTCGCGCGTCCGGCTTTGCTCTGATGATGTCTTCTACGAACTCGACCGGATGGGTGGAATAGTAGAGGATTGCATCGGGGTTAAGGCTCATTCTGCTCCTTCCTTTTCCTCCAGGCTTCGTTGATGGCGTCGGCCAAAGTGCTCGGGCCCTCTGCGGCCGTCTTCTGCACCTCTGCGGATGTTACTTCGACCTCGGCCTCGCGGCCTGCACGTTCAATAGCGGTTGCTGCCTTGATGTAAGCGATAATATCCTTCGGGGCCATATCGCTCGGGTTCTGCCGGGCGAGCGCCTTGAGCGCGGCTTCCTGGAGCTGCATTGCAATTTTTACCTGTCTGGCGTTCATTTTCCGCAGCTCTGCGGAAGCTGTTCTTTTGGCTTCTCGTTGGAGCTCATTGTCGTACTCCAACACTCGCTCGTCCCAAGAGTAGGCAGCCTTCCAACGGCTGATTAGCTGTCTACTTTTTGACAACTTCTCGGAAACTGCCGAAACGCTGCGTTGCGCCCCCAAATCACGGTAAGCGACAAACGCCTCATACGCCTTTTCAGTTTCGCCGGGCTGTCGCTCCCAAGGCCGTTCCGCGTCTCTCGTTTTCGGCATTTCCTCCCCTCATTTCATCGCTCGCCGCTGCTATGGTCTGCCGGCGGCCGGGATGTTCCGGGGCGCTGCTCCCACAATCCAGAACAGCGTGCTTCCAGGGTCGAGGCCGCTTTTTACGAACCACTGCATGGTCTTCGCTTCGTAATTTGGGTGGAGCGTGATGCCACCCCAAACAGCCGTTGCCGGCTTCTCGTATGCAAATCCTTCGGTATGAAACAGATCGTGGTAAATAAAATCCCTGTCGGCTCCGTGCTCTCTGAGCGTTCGGTGTATGCTCTCGCGCCGGTCTGGCGCCGTCGCTACAAGATGAACATTTCTTACCTTCTTCCCATAGCGGTTCAAGCCTATCATAACGCCGGAGGCCGTGATGCCGCTTCCGCACGTCATAACGAGGTTTTCAATTTCATCAGGGATATTCTCTACCTGTGCTGCGACGGCCCCAAGGAGGACATCTGAGTGCCCGGAAAGGTTAATTCCGTACTGGACAATGAAGTCCTCTGGCCCTTTCAATTCCTTGGCCTTCGCGTATAGCACATTATGGCGGCCGCTTCTGGTAGCAAGCAAGACCGTCGCGCCGTATTTTAAGCATAGGCGCGGCATGGGGCTTTCCAGCAGCTTCGCGCGGTTGGTGCCTCCGTATAATATCTTGCATCGCTTTCCGAAGGCCAGCGCGGCCGCTGCCGTGATAGGGGCCTGCGGGCTGTGTATGCTGCAGCAACTTCTGACGCCGCTGATTTCGTCTTTCACACTATCGAGGAGCATCATGCACTGTCGCATTTTCCCGCCGTTGACTTCTCCGGGGCCGAACGGCTCATAGAGATCGTCGCGCTTGAAAAGCAGGCCGCCTACGCTCTGCACTGGCGTCAGCTTATTCATGGCCGGCCTTCCCGAAAATCTTCCGGTAATAGTCCGCCTTCTGGGCGAGCTCATTTTGCATGATGCCAGCGAGGCTTTGCTTGGAGATTTTCTGTCCGCTTCCGGCCGTCTGATTGAGCGTCTTAAAGGCATCGGCCGTTCCGACCTGCTTCATCCGCTCTGTCGGCTGCGGGTTCTTCCCGTTTATCATCATGCAGAGGTTGTAGGTGTTCGGCTTGAAGCCGTCCAGGCCCTCAATGCCGCAACAGGTCATGTCGTCGCCCATATTGCGCAGGCGGTTTTCACCAGAATAGAATACCAAGCCGCAACGGTGGGCCTCTGCTTTAATCTGCTCGAAGTCTGCCCGCAGCAGCTCGATGGGATAAACGCAATCGCCGCCGACGCGCACGAGGCCCGGCTTCGCCTTTGCGAATTTCATCCCTTCCACAACAACGCCGTGGGCGCCTGCGGCCTTCACGCGGGGAAGGTTCTTCAAAACGTCTTGGAGAACTTCGTGCATGAATGGCTGGATGCGGACGATTGTGCGCTTCACTCTGGGCGAGATCGTCCGCAGCATTTCCAAGCGTTCCTCATAGCTCGGTGCGCCTTTTTCAAGCTGGTCGTATCGGCTACATACCATGCTGATTTGAACGACGCAGTTGCACTCCGCAAGGAGCTCAAGGTATTCCGGGCTCGCTGCGAGGCGGCCTTTCGTGCTTACCACGAAGGGGTATTTTGTCTCCGCGAGATACTTCAAGCACTCGAGACTGTAACCGCATTTCTTTTCGACCGGCTGGAAAGGGTCACTCATGCCGCCCCAATGAATGGGGATATTCCAGTCGCACCACGCGGTTTCTCCGCTGCGCTTTCCCTGGACAAATGCCTTGAGGCTTTCAACCGTGTCGCCCTTCTTCACCGCTTCGAGCTGCCCGTTCTTTTTCTGCACGAAGCAGTACCGGCACCCGTGGCTGCATCCAACGTATGTATCGAAGCGAATAGGGAGATTGCATAGCACGATCTGGCTTCCGCATTTACACGCCATTGTTGTTGCCCTCCTCGAAAACGGTCTTGAGAATTACGGCCACAAGGATGTCTTTCCCGTGGGTCTTGATATATGCCTCCAGGTCGTCGCGGTCGTGCTGGTCGAAGCGGAGGCTGAGATTGAAGGTCTTTTCAATCTGGGCGAGCTCTTGGTCTATCATGCCCTGGTCAATGAGCTGTTCCAACTTCGCCTGCACCTCGTCGATTTCCGGCTGTGTAAAGCCGGTTTCCAGTGCCCTGTCCCCGAGGCTGTCGAAAACGGCGCCGAGTTTTTCCGTGTCCCATCTGCCGCCGATTTTGTTGAGCGCAATGTTGAGCTCCTTTTCCTTGATCTCGTCGAGGTCTACGACGCTGACATCGACCTCCTCATGTCCGAGGGCTGCTTCCACGGTGAGCCTCTGGTGGCCGCCGACCACGCGGTTCGTCCGTTCATTCCAGACGACGGGTTCGACCATTCCAAATTGCTCTAAGCTGCGCTTGAGGGTTTCGTACTCAGCGTCCCCGGGCTGGAGCTCCACGCGGGGGTTGTAGGTCGCTCGCTCCATATCGGCAATACGTTTTCTGATAATCTTCATCACACGAGCCCCTTTACTTTGTCCATGACGGCCTTCGCCAAGCCGACCTTCCCGTAGTCTTCGACGTAGCGGTTCACACGCTGGTGCTGTTCTTCGGGCAGAGTGAAGGTAGCAACAAATGTGTCGCTTTCCTTCTTCCCGACGTCGGAAAAATCCTCTTTGAGGAGGTCTTCGATGTGACCGAAGTCCTCGCCCATGAGGCTGATTTCCAGCTCGGTAAATCCGGTGGCCTTCAAGTTGCCGCCGGCTGCCTTGATTTCGTCGATAAGGGCAACCAGCTTCGCTACGTCCCAAATGCCCTTGCTCTTATTCAGTAAGACGTTGAGGATTTTTTCATCCTCTGAGGAAAGGTTTACGACGCTGATGTCTTCTTCCTCGACGCCTCGGGCAAGAAGAACATTCCGGCGCTGGTGGCCGCCGACGATATTGCCGGTGCGCTCGTTCCATACAATCGGCTCTACATAGCCGAAGTTGTCGATGCTTTCGTCAAGGGCTTCCCATTCCTGGTCGCCCGGTTTCAGTTCCACCCTGGGGTTGTATTCCGCCGGGGTCAGCTCGGAGAGCTTCATTTTCCGTATTTCCACAGGTTACTCCTTTCTGGCATAAAAAGCGCCCGCTACATTCTCTGTAACGGGCGCTTTTGCTCTGCGCAATTTTTCATGGTAATAATGCTACCACGAAAAAATCTCAAAAGCAAATTGCAAAAATGCACCGTCTTTTTGCACGGGGGTTATCGGACGGCTCGGGCCCCATAAAGCATGATTGCTATACGCTGCACCAGACGCTTCCGGTTCCGCCAGACCGTCGATGTGTCGCACCCAAGGGCCTGTCCGATGGTCTCGTCGTCCGTCTCCTCAAAATACCGGCCGGTGACGCAGTATTCGTACCTGTCGCCTTGTATGGTGGCGATGGCACGTTCTACGGCGTTGATTTCTTCTTCATCGGCGGCAATGGTGGCTTCCATGTCCTGCTTGATTGCGGAGAAGATTTCGTCCGGGGTGAGGGCGACGCCGTTTTTCTGGAACCTGACGATGCTTTTTGACTTCTGGCGCGGCCCGTAGGTCAAAAGCTCCTGGTAGAGTTCGCGATCGTCTTCGCATTTCTGCTTCAAATAGGGCAGCGCATAGAGGCGCTTCTCCGTGGCCTTGTATGCGTCCTTCGGGGCCTGCTGCGCTGCGCGGACGGCTGCGTTCACGCTCTTTTTTATGATCTCCTCGATACTGGGCTTCTTTTCTGCCACGGGGCTTCACCTCCTGCGGTTTCTGATAAAGGGACAATGTACTCCAAGCCAGATAGGGGGCTGCGCGTTTCCTATAACGCTGAACCACAGCCGGCCGGTAAAGAGCAGCTTGACGCGCTCCCAGAACGTGAGCCGCCAGCAAGAAATTACCTGTCCTTCTCCACGGAAGGCAGGCAGCGGGTCGCAACGCTCCTCCATGCCCTCCGGCGGGTTGAATATGATATTCTGTTCCGGGAACGACGTCGGTGTCATGCTGCCGCCCTCCCTTACTTGTGCTGTGCTTCCATCAGCTCGGAGAGCCTGTCCCGCGCACGGGTCAGGACGTCAATCTGATGGCGGGCCCGTTTCTGTGCTGCGGGGATTAAGCCCTTGCCGCCGGGCAGAACGCGGCCGACGATGCCGCTGGTGGTGGTGTCCATGTTCGCAGTCTTGTCGGCCTCGTTGATAAGGCTCTGTAAATCCGCAAGAAGCTGAACATCGGTTTTGAAATTACTCATGCCTTCCTCCTCAATCTGCTTCGTTGATGTTGACTGCGATGCACTCTGTCCAGCCGAGGCCTCGATACTTCTCGAGCCATTCCTCGTTGGTGTTGTGCTCCTCGCACCAGTCCCAGCCCACAACCTCGGTGAGCGTATTCTCGACCTCGCCCATGTCGCTGTCGTCGAAAAAGAAGATGTGTTCCTCGCCACAGATGTATTTCGTCACTTCTGCGGCGCCCCACGAGCCCTTCCAGCGAGCGCAGCTATCGTCACAGACGATTTCGCTCGCCACCATCGGAACGACCGGGAGTGTCGGGTTCTTCTCGATAAGCGCAAGCAGCTCTTTAATTTTCTGCGTCTGGTAATCCATGTTTCCCTCCTATGCCTTCCAGAAAAAGCAGTACGCCCGGGCCGCCGAAGCGGACGCGGAAGGTCTCTACTTCCTGGGGTGTTATGTACTTGTGGCCGAAACGGCCTTTCATGTTCTGCCAAACATTCCATGGCACCCGAAAAAAGTCCATCGGGCCGAAGGAACAGAGGACGAAGGCAACGCCTCCGAGGGCCGCGCATCGCTGCAGGCGCTCCGCCTGGTCTTCGGTAACGCGGCTCTGCTCCATTCTTCCGGTATCCGTGCGCTTGGCCTCGAAGTTGATGGCGCGGCCGCCGGCGAGGAGGCCCTTGTAGTCCGCCTGCGCTGCCTTCGTGTAGACCGCGAGAAACTTTCCGCCGCCCATATCCTTGATAGGGCGCATGGGCTCCGGCGTCTTCTCAATGTCTGCGGCACCTTTTGCGCGGTAATAATTGCATCCGGCGTCTATGATCTCCTCAAAATGCAGCCCATTGGCCCGGCTTATCGAGCCTTGATACTGGCGTCTGGCAGCGTCGCGGCTCTGGCTATTCTGCCACATAGGCATCCCTCCTAAAAACCTTATTTTATTGGCTAAATATTTGTAGTTTCATGTGAAACTTCAACATTTCCACAACATTTTGCACACCTTATGACGACGAGGCGCCGCCGGCGCCGCTGCGCAATAAGTTCTTCTTGCGCGAGGTACTTCTTCGGAAAACGCTGGCGGCTGCACTCAGGCCTATAATTGCTTCTCTTGCGGTAATCCCCGTCAAAGCCTCGGCACTCGTCGCAGAAATAGCAGATGTCTTCGACGTTTTCTACCTCGCCTGGCGTTAAATACCAGCTTTCCAGCTCGCAGTTGTAGAGGCAGTGATTGCATTTGCATCCGTAACAGTTCATAGCGTACTGCTCACGGGCGGTGTGCAATACTTGTCGATGGTGTCTTTCATGGCTCCAGCGATAACCTCGGCCATAATGCAGGCGGTATTATGCTCGCTGGCTTTTGCGGCCTCCTGGATGGCTGCGGGGATTTCCTCTGGCTCATAGCCGGTGTCCTCGTATGCGGCGAGGCGCAGCAGGATTTCCCGTACCGCTGAGACCGAAAATAACGTTTCTGCGGCAATCATGCCCGTGTCATATTTGTTTTCCTTCCCGATGTATGTGACCACACCGTTAAGTCGCTTCGTAAGTCGTTCCATATCAGCCTCCGCCTTCCTCGGTGAGGAAGCCCATTTCATAGGCCATCTGCCGGATTTTTCGGATGGTCGCATCGCTGATGCGGTTGCCGCTGTCCGTTCTGACGGCAAGGCTGTCAACAAAATGCCTGATTGCGTCCTCGGTCTTCTTGGGCGCCGCTGCGGCGGCTGCGGCCTTCTGCTCTAAGCCGTCGATGTACGAGCAAATCTGAGCATCGGTCATTTTCCGGATGCGCGTCGCGCGGTCGTGCTGATCTCGCTCGTCGTCTGTTCTTCGGCAATTCCGTTTCATCGCTCTTTCACCTCCAAACTCTCAATGCAGTCCAGCGCCTCGCCCAAGGCGTCTTTGGCGGCCTGGATAGCGTCGGCGGCGAGCCGGTACTTTCTGTGCAGACTGTCCAAAAGATACTGCTCGAAGCTCCCGTCTTCCACTTCAACGAGAAATGCTTTATGGCTGGGGCTGTTCGTGCTGTTATACTTTTCGATTTGCTCCTTGAGGTATTCCGGTGTCCAGTCCTTCGGTACGTTGTGATGGCTCGTAATCTTACCTTCCTGATTGCGGTAATAAACAAGCTGCATTTACTTTCCCTCCTTCCAGTATTCAACAAAATGGGTGTATGCGTTGCTGCTGCCGCGCTTCTCGCGGCCCCAGCGGACGGTGTAGCCGTTCTGTGCGAGAATTGCTACGAGCACCTTGCGGTCTTCCTCTTTGGCGCAGTCGATTTTGTGACGCTCATTCATGCGGCTGTCCTCCGTTTCTATACGGCCAGGCGCTCAAGCAGCGCTCCCATCGTTCTGATGGGCTCGCCCAAAGCTGCGACATACTCCGGGAAATTCGCTCTGGCGACGGCAGCGGCCATAGGCGGGCATACGGCGTTTCCGCACCTGGCGACCTGTTCATTCTTGGGGTATGGGTTTCCCATATAGTCGCGGTCAATGATGTAATCCGGCGGGAAGCCCATAGCGTTGTATAGCTCGCGCGGCGATAGCATCCGCAGTCCAATGTCGGCTATGTAGAAAAGCGAGCCTTTGATTTCCAACAGCAGAAGGTCGTCTTCTTTCAGCTCGTATTCGCAATATCGGTTCAACAGCGTCCTGATTTCCGGCCAGTGCCCCAGCGATTCGCTGCCAGATACCTTGCAGAGGTAAACTCCACAAAGGGCAAATACACCAGATGCGGTTTGTGTAGGAAGCGGCTCTACCGGCGATGTGCCAACCTCGTCGCGCTTGAACTTGACGACGTGCGCGGATACTACTGCCTCGCGGTCGTGGCTGGTGACGGTGTGCATCGGCTCCTGGACATTCAGCGGGCGACCGCCGGTATAGTATTCCACAAGGTTCGCGCAGGTGAGGCCATAGCGGTTTGCTGCGTCAACGGTGTTAATCGGCTTCGATAGCTCAGAACCTCTGACATACTCTGTCTGTTCCGTGTGGTACTGAATGAGCGACGGGGCAACGAGGCAGGCCTCTTGTTTTGATACGGTAGTAGGCGCTGGCTCGCTCAGGCTCCTTATTCGGTTGCCCCCTCCGGTCTGTCCAATGCACATCAGCGAAGGGGTTACGAACATTTGACCGCCGCCTCCAGTTCTGACCGTATGCACGGGACGGCTCACGTCCGCGCCCGTAGAGCTGCCTGTATTACTGACCGTGATAGGGGCGAGCAACGGCTCACATAGGCCGCCGGTGTGTTTTGCGGTGATGGTCTTATGCGGCTCTTTTATATCGGCAACGTGCCCAGCACCAGAATGATTGCACTCGACCAAAAAGGGGCTGCCGCTTTTGATGGTAAACTTGTCAACGCCGCGAATGATGCGGCGCATGGTGTTGTCCGCCAACGGCCGCACGGCATTCAGCCCATATTTCTCTCTGATCGCTGCTTTGCTGTCAAAAACAGACGGGCAAGGCAAACTCCAGTCTATAATCTCTGCCGCCGAACGCCAGGGAAGCAGTTTGCCGGATTGCACTTCTTCGCTGATTCTCGGCGCGTGTGTCCGTGCCGGCCATACAATGGGCTGCCCGTCGCAGCGGGCAATCAACACGAAGCGTTTCCGGGTGGTAGGTGCTCCGTAGTCCGCCGCTACAAGCTCGCGGTATTCGACGGCATAGCCGAGGTCTCGAAGCTGAGATAGAAACTTTTGAAATGTTGTTCCGGCGAGCTTCTTAATGGGTTTCCCTTTTCGGACGGGGCCCCATGTCTGGAACTCCTCAACATTCTCAAGGAATATCACCCTCGGGCGAACAAGCGCCGCCCAGCGCAATGAAATCCAAGCGAGCCCCCCGGATTTTCTTATCGACGAGCGCGGCGCCTTTGGCCTTTGAAAAATGCTTGCAGTCTGGGGAAAACCAAGCACCAGCAACCGGCCGGCCGCGACATACCTTTCTTGGGTCGATGTCCCATACACTTGCTTGGTAATGCTCCGTGTAGGGGTGATTTGTCTTGTGCATGAGAATTGCGGCGGGGTCGTGATTGATGGCTGCCGCGATGGTGACGCCGAGGCCTGTTTCAATGCCGGTCGAAGCTCCACCGCCTCCAGCGAAGTTATCAACGAAGATTTCCTCCGTAAAGCTGGTCTGTGCGGTATTCTTCACTTCTGCGCCTCCTCATTCTTCGGCGCTTCCGCTTTTTCTGCCTGGGCTTTCATGTTCTGGAGCATGGTCTTTATGAGCTCTGCAGCGTCCGCCAGTCGGTCGAGGTCTTTCGCTCCGCAACTCCAGCGGGCCGTAAGCGTGACGGTAGGGGTGCCAAAATTGGAATAGAAGAAGCAGGCGTCTACGCTATCGAGATACAAATAGCTGTTTTTCCTGGGGGTGTTCTTGCGGCCGCCGAACCAAGTCATAACTCGCTCGGCCATTGTGCCGGGAGGCGGCTCGCTGACGATATGGCCATCCATGCCGGATGCCCGCGCTGCGTCGTGCAGCATGACGATTTGTTGGTCTTTTGTGAAATTCATCAGCGGTGGCCCTCCTCCGGCCATACCATTCCTTCGGGGTGTTCACGAAGAAGGTTGTCCCCGTAGACCTTCTTGAGGTTATCTTTCATAAAAACAGGGACGCCGGCGCTCTGGGCGTCATTTACGATTGCCTGCACCCATTCCGGTTGCGGCTGGTGGAACTTGCTTCCCGGGCCTGTCATGGCCCCGATGATTACCCATCCCACCTTTTTCACTGCGTCGGCTCCAACTTCCTCGAAGGGCTTGAGAAGCGGCTCAATGCTGACATAGGTGTTGTGCTTTTCGCTCCACCAGAACGGTTCCTCCGGCCCTGTGACCGTCGAGCCGTACCAGAAGTTGTTTTCCTGAGGCAGCTTTCCGGCGGCCGCGAGCTCCTGGTATCGCTGCGGGTTCTTCGTGAGGAACAGATAGGTGTGCTGCGGTGCCTTCAAGCACTCGGAAAACACCTCGTAAATCCACGCGGTCGGCACCCACGCGCCGAAAAGGTCTCCCATGCTGCTGACGAACACCCTGGAAGGGATGCGGCGCTTTGTGGGATAATCCATTGCATAGCCGTGGAAGGTCGGCGCAAATCCCTTGGGATAGGGGGTGCTTCTGAGGTAATTTACATTCTCGTCGTAGAGCTTCGAGGGCTCGTCGATGATAAAGCATCCGGAGCCTTTCGGAAGGAACTCCAGCGGTTCCGGGAGTACCATTTCGCAGGCGTGGGGTTCAAATCTGGCGATGAAGCGCTTGGCATAGCAGTAGTCGCAGCCATGCAGGCAGCCCGTGACGGGGTTCCAGGTGTGCGTACACCAATCAATCTTGCTTTTGTGGAGGTTCATAGGTTATTTTCCTTTCTGCGTTCAAACGCTTTTTACAGACAGGATGCGGAGAATGAAGCAAAGCTTTCCGGGTTCGGCGCCCCACTCCGGACGGCCTTCTCCGTGCTGGAGAACTGCCGTGATCTCCATTGTGTCGGCGGCCGCGTTATATCCGTTGCGAAGTCTCAAGACGGACGCTTTCTGCCTTACGGGGTCGGCAAGGGCCTCCGGTGAAAGGTCAAACAGCTTCTCAAATCGGGAGCGGTAATAGGGGTTGTCTTCGCGGTATTCCTCGCGCTTCTGCCCGCAGAGTATCATGTCATACCATTGGCGTTTTATCGGTAATGTCAGCATCGCGGCTGTCCTCCTGTTCTGTTTCCGGGTCTTCCGCCGGCCGGAGGCCGTCGGAGAAAAAACTATACTGATTTTGGGCTTCTTCCTCACGGTCGGCCTGCTCCCTCCGCACTTTGCGAAGGCAGCACGGACCATAGCCGTCTCGGATACCCTGGGAACTCGTAAGCAGGCCGCCGCAACGCTTGCAGCGCCGGGCCGGTATGGTAAAGACTTCGTTTTCGTTGTAGACCATTGGCTCGCCTCCGTTCCCTGGTCTCTTGGCGTTCATTATTTCCTGCCGGGCGCAGGCGGGCAGAACTTGACCGTTCTGCACTTAGGGCAGCAAATGAAGCCGTCGAATTTGATAATTTTGACGATGCTGGGGTCGAACGAAATGTTATAGGCGATTGTTTCGGGC
>ERZ857922.3916-NODE-3916-length-11991-cov-3.043482_pt1 | contig 11991 bp, 9 predicted proteins | sample MGYA00519579_ERZ857922 | MGnify/ENA primary metagenome ERZ857922 (study PRJEB31778, sample SAMEA3449375) | human gut metagenome | biome: human gut; feature: human-associated habitat; material: faeces | place: United Kingdom | collected 2010/2012 ... | reverse complement strand
GAATCGTATCACATATGAAATAAAAAATGCTATAACAATGCATGCGATATCTATAAGCATAAAGTCTATATGCTTTGTCCATCCTCTGCCTTTCTTTCTGTACATTCTTTCCAAATTCTCCTTATGGTATCTTTTATTTTCCTTTATACCTGTTCTAGGGGAGGTCCCTTTATCCCCCCCCCCGAATTATTTTAGCCTATTCTGTTTTACGTATGTTTTATTCGGTTATTTGTATCTTTTTCTGTATCTAATCAGGGTTTTCAATAATATATTTTCACCCATTTTTAATTCTTTGTCAATGAATATTAGGTTTTCTTTATAATTTTTGACACATTCGCTAACCGCTATAGTATTACAGCACCCATAATTATACATTATTATATGTCATGCTGCCTATTTTTCCTCAAACAGCCTCTGCTTCCTCTCTATCATCTCATCAATCCTTGCGATATACTGCCCTACATCCTTGACATTCTCACATCTGTCGATGCGGTGTGTGCCATCCGGATTTGGTATAGGCCAGACGCGCTTGGTGCTTGCTCCGGCTCCGCAGGCCACGATGGTCTGCTTTTCCTCCATTATCAATATGTTGTATACACCGGCCTTACCCTTTGCCGCATAGCCAACGTTTTCCATGTTGCCTGCCATGCCCTTCTGCCTGTAGAGGTAGTATGGCTCAAGCCCCATCTGCTTACAGTAGGCTGCGCAGAGATCCATATGCTCCTGGGTGTTGACCATCTGCATATCTCTGTAGCGGTCTTTGAAGATGGTGAGTCTTGCAGCTCGCTTTACTGCGAGTGAGTGGATAGTGACGTTGTCAGGTGCCAGTTCCTTCACCAGCTCCATTGTGTGCCTTACATCATCGAGTGACTCCTCGGGAAGTCCCATGATGAGGTCCATGTTTATGTTGTCAAAGCCCAGCTCACGCGCGAGCTTGAAGCTTTGTATCGTATCGTCTACTGTGTGGTGTCTTCCTATTATATCGAGTGTCTGCTGCTTCATGGTCTGTGGATTTACTGATATACGGCTGATGCCGTTTTTCTTTAGTGCCAGGAGCTTTTCTCTCGTGATGGAGTCCGGTCTGCCTGCCTCCACCGTAAATTCCAGGCAGTCCTTTAAATCAAAGCTGCATTTGATTTTTCTGATAAGCCTGTCAAGCTGTGCAGAGCTTAGTGTGGTCGGTGTGCCGCCTCCTATGTAGATGGAGTTTAGCTTCTTGTGATAGAATTTCTGTGCCGTGTAGTCTATCTCCTTCTCGAGTGCGTCGAGGTAATCATCCACACGGTTTTTCCACACGCCGAGCGGGTATGACGTAAACGAGCAGTATGCACAGGTGCTCGGGCAGAAGGGTATGCCTATATACAGGCTGTAGCCGTTGTCATAGTCCACCTTATCGAGCAGTGCCTTCTCACGCTTTGCTATACCTATTGAGAGGTCGATTTTCTCATCGCTTGCGAGGTAGGTTTCCTTCAGATAGTCGTAGGTTTCCTTATCGCTCATGCCGTCCTCTATGCATTTCATGGCTATCTTGGTCGGTCTGATGCCTGAGAGTGTGCCCCACGGAAGGCTCTTTCCTGTGCCCTTTTCTATCATGGAATACAGGGCGAGCTTGAGGCGGTTTTTAGTCTCCTTGCGGTCTGTGCTGTCTACGGATATTTTTGTGCAGATACTTTTTCCGGCTGTTTTAATATCACTTTCGTCGGCTTGCTGCATCTCATCTGTCATGGAATTATTTCCGCCGTCTCTATTCAGCGTCCACTCCACTGCAATTTCATCGCCCACATAGTCTATCTTAAATACCTGTGAGGCATCCGCAAATTCCTTTACGCCATCATCTGTCATCTCATGGTGTGTGCAGGCCAGGTTTTTTCCCTCCACCTCATCAGGTGAGCAGCTATAGTACATCTGCACATCCTCCTGTGGGAAGAACTCCTTGAGCAGTGAGTGCACATCATATTCAAAATCCGGTTTATTAAATACTACTACTATCATAAGTAAGGGTTATACATCCTCTCGTTTTCTATGGTTGTTGTGTCGTTGTGGCCCGGGTACACCTCTGTATGCTCAGGCAGTGTCATGATTTTTTCCTTCACTGTGCGCACAAGGTCTGACATGCTGCCGCCCTTGAAATCCGTACGTCCGATTGAGCCGCAAAACAGCGAATCTCCTGTAAAGATCACGTCCTCATACGGGAAATAATAGCAGCAGCAGCCCGGTGTATGCCCCGGTGTGTGAAGCACTACTATGTGAAAGCCTGCGATGTCAAGCTCCTGCTTATCCTTCAAAAATACATCTGCATAAAAAGTCTTTGACTGGCCCATCATGTAGCTGACATTAAGCTGCGGGTCATCGAGTGTGGCTTTGTCTGCCTCATGGATATATATCTTGATGCCGTAGCGGTCTGCGAGCGGCTTTGCATCAGTGGCATGATCAAAGTGTCCGTGTGTGAGCAGTATTGCTACAGGCTTTGCGCCTGACTCGTCCACCTTTTTGGCGAGCTGATTAGCACACGCGCCCGGGTCTATTATTATCATTTCCTTTGTCTTTATATTGGTGACAAAGTAGCAGTTGGTCTGCACCGGTCCCACTACGAAGTGGTCTATCTTCATATTTACCATATGAGTGTACTCCTTGTCTGTTATATGTTATGCTTCACGCAAGAACCACCGGGATTTAGCCGGTGGTCCTCTCTACGTCTATTACACTTTCTATCTGTCTGAGCTTCTCCACTAGAACCTTTATCTGGTCCCTGCCTTTGATATTGAAAAATACCTCGATTGTAGCGATGCCCTGCTTGCTGGTCTTGGACTGGATACCACTGATATTGATTTCCTTCTCGGTAAATATCTTTGTGATATCTACGAGCAGTCCCGGCCTGTCATGACAGAATATCTTTAGGTCTGCCTGATACTCGGCACCGTTGTCCATGAGGGCTGTATCCTGCCACTCTGCTTCTATGAGCCTGTCCTTTTCTATCTTGGACAGATTGATGATATTCACGCAGTCTGTCCTGTGGATGGAGATGCCTCGGCCTCTTGTAACAAAGCCCACGATTTCATCTCCCGGAACAGGATTGCAGCACTTCGAGAAGTGCACAGCCACGTCATAGAGTCCGTGTACCACAATACCGCTCTTTGACTTGTGCTCTGGCTGTGTGCCTGCTGCCGTCTGCTGCTTTTCTGCAATGCTGCCAAGCACATCTGCATCTGTCACCGGCACCACATGATCCTTCTTGTACTCGTCGTACATCCTGTTGACTATCTGGCTCTCCTTGAGTCCGCCGTGACCGACGGTTGCAAGGCATGAGTTCCAGTCGTGAAAGCCGTATTTGCGGCGTATTTTCTCCTGATACTCAGGCTTGTTTATCTCAGCAAAGTTGATACCCTTTGCCTTGGCATAGGCTGCTATCAGATCCTTGCCGTGCTGTATATTCTCCTCCTTGAGCTCACTTCTGAACCACTGGTTGATCTTGTTCTTGGCCTGTGTGCTCTTTACGACCTTGAGCCAGTCACGGCTTGGTCCCTTGGAGTTCTGTGAGGTGATTATCTCTATCTGGTCACCGTTTTTGATGACATAGTCTATCGGCACCAGCTTGCCGTTTACCTTGGCACCGACCATCTTGTTGCCGACCGCAGAGTGTATGCTGTAGGCAAAGTCTATAGGTGTGGAGCCCTTTGGCAGGTTCTTTACATCGCCGGACGGTGTGAATGCAAATACATTGTCGGAGAATAAATTTAAATCACTCTTTAATAAAGTCATAAACTCCTTATTATCCGACATGTCCTGCTGCCACTCGAGTATCTGGCGCAGCCAGCTGAGCTTCTCCTCCTCGGTGACAGTGGTGGTAGTGGCATTGCCGTTGTTTGTTTCCTTGTACTTCCAATGTGCCGCGATACCGTACTCAGCTGTACGATGCATCTCATAGGTACGTATCTGTATCTCAAACGGCTGTCCGCTCGGACCTATGAGTGTCGTGTGAAGCGACTGGTACATGTTCTGCTTCGGCATGGCAATATAGTCCTTGAAACGGCCCGGTATAGGCTTATACTTCTCATGTATGATACCAAGCACTGCGTAGCAGTCCGGTATGGTATCCACCAGAATCCTGATGGCAAAGAGGTCATATATCTGGTCTATCGTCTTGTCCTGATTGACCATCTTCTTATATATACTGAAGAAATGCTTTGCCCTGCCGTATATCTCAGCCTTGATGCCGGCATCTGTAACATACTTCTTGACATCGTTTACCAGGCCCTGGATGTAGGTGTCGCGCTCTGTCTTTCTGAGGGCTACCTTCTCTACCAGATCGTAGTAGGCATCCGGATAGAGGTACTTCATACAAAGGTCCTCGAGCTCTATCTTTATCTTGCTGATACCAAGTCGCTGCGCGATAGGACAGTAGATATCCTGTGTCTCTCTGGCGATACGCTGCTGTGCCTCCTTGGACTGGTACTTGAGTGTACGCATATTGTGCAGTCTGTCTGCCAGCTTTATGAGGATGACTCTGATATCCTTTGCCATGGCGAGAAACATCTTGCGCAGATTCTCAGCCTGCATCTCAAGCCTGTCCGCATTCTTGTCCTTCGGATCCTTGGTGCTGTCTGTCAGGTGCAGGTGTTTTAACTTCGTGACACCATCCACCAGATGTGCGACATCGTCTCCAAACTCCGCGCGCATCTCATCCATGGTCATGATGGTGTCTTCCAGCACATCATGGAGCAGTCCTGCTGCAATGGTTTCCTTATCCAGCTCGAGCTCGGCGAGTATTATGGCAACACAAAGCGGATGTATGATATAAGGCTCTCCTGACTTACGCGCCTGACCCTTATGAGCATCATAAGCTACCCTGTAGGCTTTGTCCACAAGGCTCGTGTCATCCGACGGATGATACTTTTTGATTTCCTTTTTCAGCTCATCGTAAAGCTCCTCCGGGCTCGTAAAATCCTTTGTTCCCCTTATACCGCTGGTATCTGAGCGAAATTTGTCCGCTATTTTTTCTAATTCTTCTGTTGAGTAATCTGCCAATAGTCTCACCTCGATTGTAGTGTATCTTTAGTAGCCATTATATTTTATTTCTTTAAAAATTGCAATCTTATGTTGTTAGCCGATAACCATCTTTACTCCGCCATACATGCCTGCTGAATTGCCGAGTGTGGCAAGCTTGATCTCTGTCTCACGGCTTGCATGGAAAGCATACTCTTTATAGTACTTTGCTGCAGTATCGATGATGATGCTGCCTGCCTTTGAGAGGCCTCCGCCGACAACAAATACCTCAGGGTCCATGACGCATGCTACTGCTGCCATTGCCTTGCCGAGAAGCTTCATAGACTGCTCTACAGCTGCAATGCCCGCTGCATCTCCTGCCTTTGCCGCATCGCATACATCCTTGGCTGTGAAGCCTGCATTTAAATCAAGCTTTGTTGCCACATCCCTGTGTGCTGCAATATATCTCTCTGCCACTCTTACGAGACCGTTTGCTGATGCATACTGCTCTAAGCAGCCCTTCTTGCCGCAGCCACAGCACTCTGACTCATCATCTACCATAGGCATATGTCCTATCTCTCCGCCTGCTCCGTTTACTCCGGCTACGATTTTGCCTTCGCGGATGATTCCTCCGCCTACGCCTGTGCCGAGTGTGATCATGACTACATCCTGATGACCCTTTCCGCCACCCTGCCACATCTCACCGAGTGCAGCTACGTTGGCATCGTTTCCGGCCTTTACCTTGATACCGCCGCACAGTACTGAGAGTGACTGTGCCACGTTGAACACGCCCCAGCCGAGGTTGACACACTTCAATACTGTTCCGTCATCCTTTATAGGTCCCGGCACTCCCATGCCTACACCCTCGATGTCACCCATCTCTATGCCATGCTTCTCGTTATTCTCCTTGATGGATGCTGCGATATCAGGCAGGATGAGCTCGCCGGAATTCTCTGTGCGTGTAGGAATCTCCCATGTATCGACAAGCTTTCCTGTGGTCTCGAAAAAGCCTATCTTTACAGTTGTTCCACCTATATCTACTCCATATGCATATTTCTTCATTTTTTCGTCCTCCAAATCGTTAAACTATGTTTATATTTTATTGCCTAATTGCATATTTTTCAATGTTTTTCATTGTTTTTTATGTTTTTTCTATATATAGAAGCGTTTATATCTTCATCCATATGCCCGCTATTTGTAAATCCAAGCTTTTTTGCAAGGCGAACCGATGCTTCATTTCTCTCATCTATCCGGCAGTAAAGCTCTTCAAAGTCTGTATTTTCGCGCGCATAGTCTATGATGAAACGGCACACCTCCGTGGCATAGCCTTGGTTCCATAATTCCGGCGCTATCATGTAGCCCATTTCATTGTGCTCAAGCCCTGCCCGTCCTATCAGCTTACCTGTTTCCCTGGAAAATACAAGCCACATGCCATACTCGTAAAATCCATACATGTTCTCTATGTATGCTTTCTGGTATTCAAGCTCTGTCTCGTAGTCGTAAAGCGGTTCCACAAAGTCTGTCATACCGGGCTTGTCATAGAGCTCATAGAGCGCAGGAAGGTCTGACAGGGACAGCTCACGTATCAGACACCTGTCTGTCTCGCCGATGTCCCACGGGATGTGATTATACCGCCTGCGCACTCGCTCCAGATACTCAATATCAAGCTCTGCAAGGCTCTCGACTGCATAGCGCGTGCCGCACTGCGGTTCTCCTACTGATGCTATGCCGAGTGAGTCAGCTATTTGCTTCTGCTGTCTGTTTGATACTATCCAGATGTAGTCTGCCGGAGCTTTCGGTTTTCTTAGATTTCCCGTATTAGCTTTCGCGGTGTTATCTGCAGATTCTTGGATTGTCGTTTTTTGGAAGTCATTAATTGATTCATCAGCCGGTAGCGCAACATACAGTTTTTCCCGCAGTTCATCAGGTAGTTTTTCTTGTAATTTTTCCTGTAATTCATATTGCTGCTCGTCTAGCAGTTTCTTCTGCAACTCATCCAGCAACTTTCCCGGTAGTGCACCATACAGTTTTTCTTGCAGCTCTTCTGACATAGATGCCTTGCCTGCCACACTTCTCCACTGCAGCTTGAATATCTCGCCATGATAGTAAAAAGAGGCAAGTTTTGCGCTTGCCTCATCGATAATTATTATCATTAAACTGTCTCCGGCTCCGGATAGTCCACTCCGAAGGTCTCAACTGTTACTGTTTTCATGACCTGAGCCTCAAGTGGTTTGTCCATGTAGTCTGTGCGCACCTCAGCGATCTTGTTTACCACATCCATGCCCTCGATTACCTTGCCGAATGCCGCATACTCACCATCGAGATGTGGTGCATCCTGATGCATGATGAAGAACTGGCTGCCTGCTGAATCAGGTATCATGGTACGTGCCATTGAAAGTACACCGGCTGTGTGCTTTAAGTCATTTTTGAAGCCGTTGTGTGTGAACTCGCCCTTGATTTCATAGCCAGGACCGCCTGTGCCGTTTCCGTCCGGATCTCCGCCCTGGAGCATAAAGCCCTTGATTACACGGTGGAAGCATACTCCGTCATAGAAGTTGTGATTGATTAAGCTGATAAAGTTGTTTACTGTGTTTGGTGCGATTTCCGGATAAAGCTCCGCCTTGATTACATCGCCGTTTTCCATTGTGATTGTTACGATTGGATTCTGTGCCATTATTTTTCTCTCTTTCTTTTATAATATTATGAGGCTTGGAGAATATCCATTCCTCGCAATAATTAAATATCGAATTAATTTCTACCCGATTGATTTTACCTAATTTTACTTACTCAGAGCCTCTACCACCTTCGGAAACTCCATGAAGTGTGATGCCTTCACCAGTATGGTGTCGCCCTCCTTCACATATGAAAGAAGCTCCTGTGTCATGGTCTCCCTATCCTCGAAATAGTGGATGTCTACATCGGATGATTTCTCCGCTGCCCCGGCTGCATATTCCTTTGCAAGCTCTCCTGCGGCAAAAAGAGTGTGGATATGATTCTCTCCAACTGCTTCGCCTACCTCATGGTGCAACTTTTTCTCATCGCTTCCCAGCTCGCCCATGTCGCCAAGCACTGCTATTGTCCTGCCCTTTGCATGTGAAAGCACCTCGATAGAGGATTTCATGGATACAGGGTTTGCATTGTAGCAGTCATCTATCACTGTCATGCCGTGTGTTTTGATAAAATTGGTACGGCCTGCGATTGACTCTGCTTTCTCGATTCCTGATTTAATCTCAGCTATTGTGAGACCAAGCTGCAATCCGACAGCCGCTGCCGCCATGGCATTGTATACATTGTGCTCACCTGCCACACCGAGCGTCAGGCGCTCTTTCTTCTCACCGCCGATATAAAGATCGAAGGACGGATGCGCGTAATCGTCATACTGGATATCACCGGCACTGTAATCGTTGCCGCGGCTGTGACCAAAAGTAATAACCTTGCCTTTTGCCGCTTCTATGATCTCCTGATAGTTCTCGATATCGCCGTTGATGACAATCGCGCCCTGAGCCGGTACGCGCTCGGCAAACAGCTTGAAGGAATGACGGATATCCGCCAGATCCTTGAAGAAATCGAGATGGTCTTCTTCTATATTAAGGATGACCGCCATCGTCGGGTAGAAGGATAGGAAGCTGTTGGTATACTCACACGCCTCCGTCACGAAAAATTCCGGTCCGCCGACGCGGATGTTGCCGCCGATCGCCGGAAGGATGCCGCCGACCGAGATCGTCGGGTCATTTTTCGCCTGCAAGAAAATTTCCGTCACCATCGAAGTGGTCGTCGTTTTGCCGTGTGTTCCGGCAATCGCGATCGCATTTTTATAGTTCCGCATCATCTCGCCCAAGAGTTCCGCACGGGTCAGCATCGGGATGTCGCGCCGTTTTACTTCCTGAAATTCCGGGTTATCCGGGTGAATCGCCGCCGTGTAGACTACCACATCGATGCCATCCTGGATATTCTCCGCTTTCTGTCCGATATATACCTTCGCGCCGCGCGCCTCCAGGTTATCGGTCAGCTCCGAACGGTGTGCGTCCGAGCCGGACACAGTGAATCCCTCGTCCATCAAAATCTCTGCCAGTCCGCTCATGCTGATACCGCCGATTCCGATGAAATGGACGGATTCTGGTTTATTAAAATCAATCTGATATACATTCTCACTCATATTTGTGCATTCCTTCCCCGCCGCAGGCGGTTTTTGTTTTCGCAGACGCCATAGAAAAACGATATGGAACCGCGAGGCATTGTGTTTTCACGTCCTTTTAATTTAACTTCTTTTACATGAAATTGTCAATATAAGGCAAAAAAAAATAAAAGATACACGCCAGCCATCGCACCGCGATCCGTCTGTAACATGCATCTTTTATATCATTTAAGTTATGTCTTTTTCTTAGCGTCCCGTTGCCAGACACTTGCCGAACAGCATGGTTTTATAACGGTTTAACGCCGCCAGAAGAATGCTTCCCAGCACGCCGATTGCCAGCACCTCGCCGATCCCGACGGTCAGCATCATGAACGGAATCAGATCCTCAGAGCCGTATGCAAACCGAAGCACCCACGGTACAATGATCGTGTTGGCCAGGATCGGCGGTACACATACTAAAACCTTACTCTTGCGGAGCGCATAGGAGCCGACTGCCCCGATCAGGGTTGCCAGGCTTCCGAATACGATATCCAGTCCGGCTGCCCCGCAGAACAGATTGGATAAAAAGCATCCGACAAAGAGTCCCGGAATCGCTGCCGGGGTAAAGAACGGCAGGATGCAGAGTGCTTCCGAAATACGGAACTGCACTGGTCCGAAGCTGATCGGCTGGAATGCCATCGTCAGCGCTACGTAGATGGCCGCGATCGCCGCGCCATACGCCAGAAAATACGTGTTTTTCAGGTTGTTTTCTTTCATATTCAATTCTCCTTTAGTTTTGTTTTACGAGTGGAAGGTCACGAACACTCGATTCATTTTACGCCGGAAATCGGCGGCAGCCCTGTAAGACCTTGTTTTTGCGGGCTTTGCAACGGGTATGAGTATAACATAGAGCAGATAGAAATACAAGTTTTCTTTTCACTTATCGCCACTGCAAGTTCTGCCACTGGCCACACGGAACACGGGCAAAAATTTTTTCTCTATTTCTCTATCACTCTGCCATAAAAAAGCACTTTCCCTTTCTTCCTATCTCCTGTATAATAGAATCTACAAGATTTTGTGCCGGATGCTGCACGGATAGTTGAATCATTCGGGAGATATTGCATCTGCACATTTGAATCAGCTCCCCGACACTCGTCAACCCCATTTCATCATCACAAAGGAAGTATGTATTTTATGAAAGCACTCTATGAACGCTGGACAGCCATCAGCCTGCCTAAACGAATTCTGGGCGGCATGATTCTCGGCGCTGTTCTGGGAATGGTGATTCCGCAGGCAGTCGGAATCTCAATCCTTGGAAATCTATTTGTCAACGCATTAAAGGGCATCGCGCCCCTGCTCGTATTTTTCCTTGTTATCAGTTCCCTCTGCCAGGCAAAGCAGAGCCACGGCGGCATCATCCGCACCGTTGTCTGCCTTTACCTGTTCAACACACTGCTCGGCGCTGTGATCGCGGTCGTCGCAAGTAAACTGTTCCCGATCACCCTGACACTTGCACAGGCTGCAGAAGAAACCTCTGCCCCGCAGGGAATCGCAGAAGTCCTGCAGACACTTTTATTAAATGTCGTAAAGAACCCGATCACCTCCATCGCAGAGGCAAACTACATCGGTATCCTGGCGTGGGCGGTTCTCTTCGGCGTGGCGATGCGCGGCGCCAGCGAACGCACGAAAGAAATTATGGACAATTTTGCGGCGGCACTGTCCAAGGTTGTTACCTGGATCATCAACTTTGCCCCGTTCGGTATTCTCGGACTTGTGTTTGACACTGTATCCACCAACGGTTTACAGGTATTTACCGAATATGGACGGCTTCTCGCCGTGCTGGTTGGCTCGATGCTGTTTATCTACTTCGTAACCAACCCGATTCTCGTATACTGGTGCATCCGCCAAAACCCGTTCCCGCTGATTTTCAAGTGTCTGAAACGAAGCGCGGTCACCGCCTTCTTTACCCGGAGCTCAGCGGCAAATATCCCGATCAACATGGAAGTCTGCGAGGAAATGGGACTTGATAAAGATACCTATTCTGTTACTATTCCACTTGGTGCAACCATCAACATGGACGGTGCAGCTATCACCATCACTGTCATGACGCTGGCGGCAGCCAATACGCTGGGAATTCCGGTGGATATTCCGACCGCCATCATTTTAAGCGTCCTGTCGGCACTTTCCGCCTGCGGCGCATCCGGTGTTGCCGGTGGTTCCCTGCTCTTAATTCCGCTTGCCTGCTCCTTGTTTGGCATCTCCAGCGATGTTGCCATGCAGGTCATCGGTGTCGGATTTATCATCGGCGTGGTGCAGGATTCCGTCGAGACCGCCCTCAACTCCTCCTGCGACCTGCTGCTCTCAGCGGCAGCCCAGTTCCGGGAGTGGAGAAAAGAAGGCCGGGAGATTACCTATTAATAAATACTTAAACGCAAAAATCCCTGGTGCTGTATACACCGGGGATTTTCTTTTGCAATGCGATTATCCTATACAGTAAAAAGCGGTTAGACTCTCTCCAACCGCTTTTTTCATATCTGAATCACAGACCTTATTTATTCTTCTCGTAAATAATCCAAAGTCCCCGCAGCAGCAGCTCATCATCCAGTTCGATGTGGTGACGGCACAGCGGAATAATCCGCTTCGCCAGTCCGCCCGTCGCTACGATAGTTGCCTCCTGTCCAAGCTCTTCCTGGATCCGGTCTACCATGCCGTCAATGCAGGACGCATTGCCATAGAGCGCGCCGCTCTGCATACATTCAACCGTATTCTTGCCGATCAGGCGCTTTGGCGGATCAAGGCTGATGCGCGGAAGCTGGGCGGTCCGGCTGGTCAGGGAATTCATTGATACACCAATTCCTGGCAGAATCATGCCGCCGATGTACTGCTTGTTCTCA
>ERZ857922.3915-NODE-3915-length-11993-cov-6.929050_pt1 | contig 11993 bp, 11 predicted proteins | sample MGYA00519579_ERZ857922 | MGnify/ENA primary metagenome ERZ857922 (study PRJEB31778, sample SAMEA3449375) | human gut metagenome | biome: human gut; feature: human-associated habitat; material: faeces | place: United Kingdom | collected 2010/2012 ... | reverse complement strand
TTGAAAAACAGGCTACTACACCTACTACACCTACTACACCTTCATAAATAAGTCAGTTAAACCCTCATAATATAAAGAATATCCCCATAAACAAGCCAGTTTATGGGCCTTTTAGTGTAGTAGCCTACTTCTTCGTAAGCTACTACACTGCCTACTACACCCTACTACACTACCTACTACACCTTCAAACTAATATCATCAAATCCAAAGTGAAAGAATCAATTAAAAGATTATTCCACTATAAGTAAATGAGCGATACAATTGATAGAACAACGATTAATCCTACTAATAGCAAAGAAAAACAAATTGCGAATCCTCTAATTAGTTATCTACATTCCTTTTTAAATGGGAATAATGGATGTTATTATAAGAGTGAACCAAAAACTGTAATAGATAAACATCAATTCTATGTTCGTGTGTATGGTACTCCCAACAAACAACTAGTCCCTATGGGATTTTACGTTCCAAACGATAAGAATGAATTCTTCAACAATCTATCTATCCAGTATGCTATCAAATGGCATGCAGATTACTGTGATATTGAATATACAAATACAGTAGCTGTTGGTATTGTTCTTACAGGCAAAAGAAAGATTTGTATTGATCTGGATTATTCTAATGGATCTGAAGATGTTCCAATAGAACAATTCAAACAATTCAATAAGCGATTGTGTGAAATGTTCTCTACCAACAGCAATCTGTATATCAGACCACCATATCAATGTGGAGAACTCTATAAGCATGGAGCACATATTATTCTTGAAGCACTTACAGATGATGAACATCGTGAAGCAACATATAACTACATCATCAATGATATTGAAGTTAAGAAGATCTTCTATGGCAATGTTGAAAGAATTGTTGATAAATGTATGTTTGGCGCTAAACGAGTGTTTTGGATAGATGGAAGTTGTAAGCCTGAAAGTCATATGTATCTATGTTATGATATGGAAGAAGATAGTTATACTAGTTCATCATTTGATATCGTTGAATTGGGTGATAAAGAATTTGGTGATGCTGATTATTCAAAATACACAGATTGCATTTTGAGAGATGAATATGTTGATTATTCTGATCAACCAGTGTTTAGCGATTTTGATAAGAACAAGATTTTGCCCTTTAAACTTCCTGAAGGATTTACACTTCCTGAACCTCCTTCATCAAATGATAATATCAAACAAGTACAACCATCTTTAAACACAGCTTACAGCTGTGTTAACGATGTTAAAAACAATACAGAGCATGATGAAATATCAAACAATGAAGAGCATCAAAAGTTCACTGTTAAAGAAGTTCGTGATCTGCTTGATCATATTCCTGATAGTGTTATTACAGAAGGAATCTATACTACAATCAAATTGCCTATCATCACTGCAGTTGCAAGAAACTTTGAAGATACAGATGATTATGATGAAGGATGGTCTATTATCAAGGAGATTGTTTGTGAGAAATGGAATCAAATCATTGGACGTCCTAAGAACAATGATATTGATTCATTCAGACAAACATACTACAATGGATATAAGACAGATCGAGATCAAATCTATACAATGGGTACTGTGATGAAGATTGTGAAAGATACAAATCCTTCATTCTATGATGATTTCTGTTCTGAGAAATATGGAAGATATGATTTGAATGCGATTTGTGATTTCAGTGATGACGAAATTGATGATGATACTGAGGTCATGCGTGGAGATGCAGATCTTCCAATTGTTCAGGATTGGGTATTAATGAAGATCTGTAAGAGATACATGAAGAAGCCAGGTGTTGGTGCTTATGATAGTGAAGATGAGTATAGGAAAGATAGAAATAAGACAATCAGTATTATTAAGAGCTATCTATCACAGCGAATTGTGTTCTTACAAACGCCTGTCAATTCATGCTATGTGAATGGACATATTGAACGAAACAGTGATATTCTTGGTACATGGAAGAATATCGGTAAGATCTATGGGACAAGATCATATTTCGAAGACAAAGACATCAAGGGACCAAAAGAACCAACTATTGATGCTATCAATGCATATTTCAATATCAGAAGAGTTGCTAACAGAGCAGATTTCATTCCATGCAACAAAGTTGGTGGTGGTTCAGTTGAAGTGATACGAGATCCTTCAACTGGTGAGAAAGTGCTTAACACATTCAAAGGATACAATCCAGATATTCGTTCAACTGATCCTGTTCCTGATCTATCTGAATATGTACCTATGATCAATGATTTCATGGACATGATTCCTGCGTTAACAGATCAGATGAAGATGTACATCAACTTTCATCCTATATTCATGAGAATCTATATCTTGGCAATGCTCAACATTTCTGGTGATATATTATATTGTGAATATGTGAAGAAGTTTGTAGCTCAAATGATTCAAGATCCTGCTAATTTGTTGCCTGTTGGCATTCTATTCTACAGTAGATGCAGACAAGGCAAAGGATTGTTGATCAAAATGATCAGTCAGATAATTGGTGATGAATATGTGGTTGAATGTAATAATAGGGATGATTTGCTTGGAGCTCATCGAGTTCCATTTGAGAATACATTGCTTGTGAATATCAATGAAGCTCGTGCTTCCGAATTTGGCAAAGATATCGTTGATGTGATGAAGAGTTACATTGATGGTACTAAACACAGGGTTGCTAACAGAAAGAACATTCAAGCTTATACATACACAATGCGTAGTCGAATCATTGCTACAACAAACAATGCAAATGGATTTTCATTTGATGTTGCTAATGGTAATGCTCGAATTAATGCATTTAGTGCTTTAAACTTCATGCCTGATCAATACATCACTCAGCCTTTCTTTGCTAAGACAATCGATGTTTGGAAGAAGCAGCCATGGTTTACACGCGAGTTGTACAATTACTTTAACAAAGTCAGATACACAGATGAAGATATCTTGGAAATCCAAGACACTGAATATATGCAGAACATTATTGATGCATCTGTTGATCCTGTTGAAGAATGGCTTCAACAATTATCTGAAGATGACACACAAATTGCTGTTTATGAAACAGCTCGAAGAAAGGAATACAAGAATGTGAAATATGTGACAGCTGAAGATAAGATTACTGCTGCTGAACTGAAACGAGCATTTGATTCATACTGTTTAATGTATCACAATGGATACAAGATGAATTTGAAATCATTTATACTAGAACTGACCAAATACCCAAAGTTTGTGATGAAATGTGATTCAAAACTAAACAATCGTGTGGTCTATCAACTGATACCAACGGTTTGTGAATTGTAGAGATAATATTCGAACATGATTATTTTACTTTGTATGATTAATCTCAAAAATGATTCACAAAAGTGAATACAAATCTATGATTTGGTGTAGTAGGGTGTAGTAGCTAGTGTAGTAGCTTACAAAGAAGTAGGCTACTACACTTAAACCCTCATAAACTGGCTTGTTTATGGGGATATTCTTTATATTATGAGGGTTTAAGTGACTTATTTATGAAGGTGTAGTAGGTGTAGTAGGTGTAGTAGCCTGTTTTTCAATTCGCCAAACTTTTTTGGATAAATTACTTTGTAGTAATTATTTTGGAGGCTACTACACTACTACACTACTACACTAATCACTCCTTTTATTCCGTTTTCTATTCAGTTATATGGACATCAAAAAATAATCCATATTATTGGTCCCACATTTTGCGTTTTGTTCGTCACCGTGTTACTGCACCATCTTTTAGTGTCAGAAAGTATGTTTACTTTGTTCACACCATTTTGACTGTTTACTTAACCATTTTGCACTCCTTTTTTGAGCGTCAGCTCAAGGAGGTGCGGCGCTTGCGCCGCGCCCTCCGCAGAGCACGCACGGCCTCAGGCCTCTGCAATTATTCGTATTCTCTATCATTACTCTTTGCTCATTCTTGAGCTTGATTATTGCTATTCATCTCTTTCAGTCTGGATTATCTAACATGAGATTCATGTTTCAAGTTACTACAACTCTTCTTTCATTGATCATCCTATCTCTTTACCTCAATTTGGTCAATATGATCGAAATCGTAGTTGATTGGTCAATTGTCTGATATCTAGAGTATGATTATGATGATATTACCTATCCAATTCCTTTCAATCAACTCTATAACTCCATTGATTCTCGTTATGTTAACTTTGGAAAGGATCATGATTTGCCATCTTTTGTTCTTACTGGATCTATTCTTTCCTTTTCTGTTCAAGCATCTGATGTATTATTGATGACAGGAGCTACAGATAATCATGCTCTTGGTTCATTCAATTGTATGTATTCTATGATTCTTGTGAATCCATATGCAACCAGACCTCCAAGTATTGCGGCAATCGGCAAGGCCAAGAATTGGCACCGACACTGTGTCATTAGAATTGCCGATTACCGCAATTACCTAATGCTTCTTTTATCTGTAATTGATTGTTTGCAAACAACTTTCTTTAACTCAATTGTATTTAGGAATCAATGTCGTTCCTTTTTCTTTAAGATAATCATATTCACTCAAGTAGTGTCTCAGGAGAGTCAGTCTTCCACTTTTCTCACAACAAGTGGAATTCTGCTTAACTCGCAGTAAGCATCGAAGTGTATCTGTAGAAAGGCAGCTTCTTCTCGGTTGTAATATCAGACTTTGAACAGAAAAGGATCTCTCTACTGCTGCTGAAGATGCAACTTGACAAATCTGATCCCGATAGATAGTTGCTAACATTTGATATTTCCAGGAATTGAAGATAAAGTACTGATTAACAGAGATACCAATACGCGAGTCAGTATCTCCCAGATAAGTGAGAATGTCCTTATCTGCTATATTACAGAGACGATTGATTTCATTTATGGAGACGAGCGGATTCTTCGCAGTTAATAACTTCCGAATGTCTTTCTTCACTAAATAGATGAACTTTTGCGTTTCAGGATCCAATGTTGTCTTCATATCAACCTTTAAATTGAGATTATCATAGAATAGACTATAAAGATGCTTCGGAGTCCTTTTGAATAACCCCTTGTCATCAATAAACAATAGACCCATATCCTTTTGATTCAGAAAGAATAATTCATCTCCTTCTTGAGCATGACTCAAATAATAGTCTCGAATACTTCTCAACAGAGGAATTACATTCATCTGAAGAGTAGTGTCAGCTTGACAAATAGCGATTCCTTGAACCAATGGTTGAAGATAATATACTGTTCTCAGAAGCTCCCTTTTATCAATCTTTCCCATTGAAGCCATGAATTCATTCTTCTTTTGTTTGCTATAGGCAGTAGGATTCTGTTCCATATCATCATACAAGAATTTCATCGACTCATACAGTGAATAGAATCTTCTCATAACCAATACAGCACTATACCACCGCGTTTCACAGTATGATAGGAGTTTATATCGCCTATTCCTCTTTCTCTTAGGAATCCAAAGATCAGGAGCAACAATACAACTATCGTTAGCATCACTATTATCGCTGGAGTCATCTGAGTCATCCACTGAGTCATTAGGGAGAGTACTGCCTTTGATATCATTATCCATACTCATATCATCAATCCATATGTGCTCCATTTCATTCCTTTCGTAGAGTGATTCACGAACATACTGAACGATTGGTCCTTCATCAAGATTACCTATAGATAATTAAACAATCCAAGAAATACTCCTATTCTCATAACACCAGGACCACTCAAGGATCTGAGGAATTGGCTCAAACGGTGAGATTTGTTGGAATTCCATCATTCTGTTGTAGAGAATCTTGGAGGATAATACACAGGCATTTGCTTCACGCACCTAATAATGAGAGAGATAGCCATCACGGACATTATTCCAAAGAGTCTTTAGAGGCTCCTGTTTCAACATCTTCTTGAGTATTCCATTCAGATAATGTGATACACAAGGAATACGAGGTATACTCCTTCCACAATGAGCTTTCACAAAATCCTCGGTTCCTCGCATGACACTACAGTTGTCTGTTGCATAAGCCACAACATCAAGACCCAGTTAACGCATTCACTTGATCAGCTATTGCCTTCCCAACATCACTAGATGCTCTTGTTTCCATACTAATACTGTCCCAAAAGAAAACGTTCACCCCTCTCATATCAATATCACTATCTGCTGCTAACACGAAATTGTAATAAGAACAATGATTCTTCCTCATCTCATCAACAACTAGAGTCACTTTACAACCCATTAGTTGATTCACAACAAAATCCATCACCTTCTTTGCAGTATGAGGAAGCAGCTTATTACAGAATGTCGTTGAACTGACTCTACGAAATCCAGGCGCACAAGATTCCATGAATATTCTCCATTAAGGAGGATCCAACAGAGAGAGAGACAAATTGGCATTTGAAGCAAATAACACCAAATCATCATTGCTTGTATCAGTTCGTTTCACGTAGTGATCCATTGTTCCTTCCTCCTTATGACTCTAGAGGTTGTGAACGAATTACAATTATACTCGTTTCAAGATTTCATGCTACAAACTACATCAATACTATTATTCATCATCTTAGTGTTGTAGGTGCTCACAATCTACTATTAACTCTATTCCAAAATGTTACATCCCTTATTGTAACTGAGTAAATGGAATAATCGTTCGAGAAATGACTTTTGATATGGTTGATGCATTTCTTCTTATCCGCAGTAATCAGTTTCTTACATATGAAACCTGGAATTGAACATAGCATACAGTCACATACATGTTACTTTACATTTATTTCTCTTTGAATATAGAATCATCCTCTTATCCCCAGAGAATACCTCAATATACTTATCATCTGGCATACTCCTAGGATCAGTAACCATAACTCTGCCATAATTGACTAAGATGTCTGATACAATCTCCGATGAAGGTAGTTCCACTCCCCTTTTCTCTAAACAAGTCTTTAGGAGTTCCATTCGTCTGTTAACAAATAAACAATCTATATCATATTAATGGCGGCATTGCGGCAAAAGGCGTTTCATCAAAACTCTTTCCGCTCTATTTGGAGGTCTGGATTTGACTTGATATTCACAACCGCGGGGATTCCTTATAAACACTTCGTTCCAGCATAGTTATTCGCAATGGATGGTTTGTTCATACAATTTCAATTCACGTCTAGAGTCATCAAATACATCAAAGTACCTCTTGATGTCGATGCAGGATCTTTGTTCGGCTCTGAATCAAGATAACCCTGTGGAAATTCAAGCTATCATGGAGGTGATTGTGAAACGATTACTTCCTGAAGTGTATTCGTCAGGAGAGAAGAAGAATGTGACTTGGATTTGATATATGTTCATTTCTAGCTAACCTACATCTTTCTACACCAAATGGCATTACCGGTGTATTATTTGAATCAGAGTTGGAAACAAACCTTTGGGAAACGAACCAATCGAATCGTACTACGTGCTTTTGTGATATTTACGACTGTAATATATGAATTCAAAAATCGAGAGACGAAGAACCGGATTCAAAGTGTAGATGAGTTTATGGAGAATGAGAATCGTGTAATCATGAATAATCTATTTGAGTCACTCATTGTGGATGTGTATTCAAAGGAACAAACGGAAGGGAACTTGAGTAAATCAACAGTTATGAACTCTCTCAGTTTCAATCTATCTCCTTATGTCAAGTTGTTACCAAAATTTGATGCAATTCCTGTGCTTATTTCATGTCTTCGTCAAGATGACATTCGCTTAGTGAAAATGGCAGTAGATACACTGACACTTCTCTGTCAATGGAATAGCAGCTTCGTAAACACGATTACCAACTACATGTTCTCTTCAACTCTCTATACTCTTCTCAGACGTCTTCAATATAACCTTGTTCATGATATTCGGATTCATAACTCTTCTCGAACCGTTCGAAATTCCATTCTGTCTCGTATACGAAGTCCTCGAAAAGAAGAGGATTCCGATGATGATGAACGCAAACGAAATGCCTTCGTCTTGGATACAACGGATTCATTCTTTAATAGTCTCTGTAGGAGTGAGGATGATTCTGTGACTGCTCTACAAACAATCTTTGCTTGCTCGGAGGAAGATGGTCAACTTCAAGTGTTACGATCTGTTCTTCTTCTCATTGTGTATATGGAAGGTGGTAAGAAACAAACCAGTTCTCAACTCATTACAGAACTTCATGCATCTGATTGTGAATCCATTTTAATGGGTATTTCTGCCATTCCTATTTCATCGTAGATATGTTATTCCGATATATTGGAATGAAAGATGAGAAGACAGTTGATCTGATTCTTTCAGTTCTTCTTCTTCTGTTTAAGAGTTATCACAATTATGCATTGTTCACAGATCTGACAGATTCTCAGAAATCTCTCTTACTCTCGTGTACGAAGATGAAGCGACGGAGTGTATATGAACAAGCTCTCACTCTGATTCTCATTTCTATTCTTCGTACAGATGATGTTGGATGGTTTGAATTGGAAGCCTTTACTGATTCCATTCTCATGAATTATAAAACTGTCAGCAGTTCTACACAGATTTTAATCAGTCCTTTCTCATTCTTTTTCTCACTTCTAGACCTTGTACTACGCCAGTTCATGCATCTTTCATCTGCTGGATGCTCACTAGTCGGATATGCCTGTTCTCTGGAAGATGTCAGGAGTATTTTTGAATTGAATCTCCCATGGGTGAAGCCATATGTAGCATTCATCCTCTTCACACGATTATGCAAAGGATTCAAACCACGGTTATCTTTCTGGTCTACAACAAGTGAAGATACAAAGGATCATGGATTATTGCTGTATATGAGAGAATGTCTTCAAGGGACATCTCGTATCAAAGCACGGATTCGACAGATCCTTACACCTTCAGAGAACGGATGTGAAGCTGATCGAATTCTGGATGAATTCATGAAGAAGCGAGGCATTTCACTCTCATTCCCATTATCATATTATGAAGTGCTGAATCTGACAGGCACTACGTGTATGGTGATGGGTGAAGTGAAACGATCCTTCCTTTGTCGTAATATGACAGGAAACCAATTGACAGAAGAGAATGAGAATAATGTGGTTAAGAATCTGTCAATGAAGATGGATAAGAATGATCCTCTTCATATTACTGTGAAGATTCATAACAAATCACGTCGAGTATTATGGGAGAAGAATGATATGAAATCCAGGTATTTCGTACTCAGTGATCGGTATCTCTATGAGTAAGAATAAGGAATAAGAATGATTCAATAGATACTTTAGAAATGATCGGAAACAATCGCAACTTCATCGAATCATGGATCTAACCAATATGAATGTGAATCTATATGAGGTTGATGATGTGACGTATCTCTGTATCTCCTATGTAAGTTCATTTTCCTTCTCTTCATATTCAGTTGAACACTCCCATACTGCTGTTCACACCAGAGACAACATTTACGTCAATTGACAGTTATTCTATGGAACATGAACATTATCAGAGTCAAATCTACCTCTGGTTCTTTGTACTACGATCTATTACTCGACTCACATTCCTTCCTCCAACAAAAGAAGAAACTTACTATCTCCCAGCACTTCCCAACTCCCTGTGGCGTCATGACTATCAGATCAAGAACGGATACTTGACAGAGAAGGTGTTTGCAGTGGATGGTTTCTGGAATCGAGAGGATGGAATCGAAGTGGTTCATGATAATATGCTAATATCCACATCTTTACGAGAAATGACAGAATCTCAAGTTAGAATGAATCATTGCTCTCATGAGTAGAATCTGAAGATACTAGTAACACTATTGGAAGAGTATGACTGGAGTCTGTTACATTACTCAAAACAATTGTTAGTGATTCTGAACAAGTAGGCATGAAACAGAAGTCTAAATAGCAGTGATAATGATGAAAACAGTCGATCTGTACTCGCCTCCAAAGGAGTGACTTATATCACAGAGAATAAGAAGAAGACTGTAGGTGTAATGAAACTTCAAGGATTGATAGAATGGTAACAATGGATGAAGAGTATTAGAGAATAGTTATGAAGCACGGGAATTGATGCAAATGTTGGTGGATCATGAAGAAGAGATTCGATTGTTACAGAAGACGATTCGAGCTGTTATGGTACGTACCGAAACTAGAGAAGAGGTGAGACGATGTGAGAAAGACAGTGTATGTCAACCAAGCATGGAAGAGATTCTATCGCCTTTGGAGGAAATGTCAGAAGAGAGATTATTCATTACACAGACAGTTGTAAATCGTTGTTTGGAAGCTGAATTTGGTGTTGAAGCAACGATTCTGCAGTATTTCAAACAGAAGGATGAGAAGGAGTATGTAAAGAAATTGCGTAAGAGTAAGCAATGTTCCTTTGAGTCAATGGTCAATCGATCCAGTTTGTATGGATACTATCAATCAGATGGAAAAGATGCGTTTGCAGTAGTTTAGTGGTTATGGATGTTTGTTAAGATCAATGGATCCTTATTCTCAAAAGAGCATAATTGAATCCTTTTTCAAAGCAATAGTAGTCAAGTGGTAAGATAGGTCCCTGCCACGGATCAGGCCCGGGTTCGATTCCCGGCTATTGCATTCTTTCTTTTCTCAATATCAACGAATGGTCATTTTCTGTATTCATATTCTTTGTAAATCTGCTAAGAGTATTACAGGAACCATATTCTTTCGAATCTACACAAACACATTTCTAAAGACTAAACGATGTTTTTCCTTACTTCCATTGGCAGAGTAACAGACGGATTAATCTTTGTTCGGACATTGCTTTTATTTTTCATTTACAGGTGACTTCGATGTTGTCAACTGTAGAGGCTGGAAGAGATATTGATACATATAAAGACGAGGTTTAGAGTATTTTAGAAGGATTAAACCTAGTCTAAACGAATTCTAAAGTCATTATCAAGTAACAGTGCGGCTCAGATGCAGTTGATGTCTGGCGACCTGTGTTTTAGGTGATTTGTTATTGAATGGTAATAATAACCTAGTTATATCATTGATGAGAACTTATGCTTCTTGACTCTTACAGAGAAGAATCTGTCAAAACGTATCATCTTCACCTATCTTGAGGATGTGAAGAATTCTTTCATATCGTATTTGCAGAATGAACACAAAGATGAGTACGGATGTATTGATGAAGATGAGCCACAGATGGAGAACAGTCCTTGCAACAATGGCTCGACCTTATGCTTTTGCTCGTTTTGGTCTTTCTTGGATTAGAGAATTATGGTTAGATAAGGAGATTCAACAGAAGCGACGTCAATACGATGATCAGAATGGCAATTTAGACAGTTATAACCAAATCAATGAGAGTCTTATTGACATTCAGAACATCATGAGGAAGAATATCGATGAAGTTGTTCAACGAGTAGAGAAATTAGATCGTAAATGTTCCAATTCCCATTTAGAATAGATGTGTCTGATGCAAGTTCAAGAATGCTGGATGATTCGAAGAAGTTCAAGTGGGGAGCGAAGAAACTGAACTATGTGGTATTGATGAAAGTAATCTATCACGAATAGACATTGTTGAAGAAGTATGCTCCGTTGATGGCCTTAGCTATTTTTGTTGTAATGGTTCTCTACTTCCGTTTCCGGTAGATTATTGGGTCTAAGTGTTTGTTACTAGTATCTTAATTCTATCCTTCTTTGACTAGTTCATTCAATGAAAGACTGTTATAAGTCTCTACTGTCTGAATTGCCTCTGATATTGGTTGCTGTCTTCTATGTTGGTTTTTTGCTTTCCTTTGATTTCCAGATTGTTCTATGCCCGTTTACAAAGGTTGAGGAAAGCTTTAATGTACAAGCTTCGCACGACCTCCTGTATTATGGTCTAGACGTTTCGAAATACGATCATATCGATTTCCCTGGAGTTGTTCCAAGGACATTTATTGGCTCTATTATCATTTCGTATGAATTTGGTCTTATGCATGATCCGTTAGTTGGATTAGTTTTCCGTTCGTCAGAGTTCTTCAACTTCTGAATGAACCCAAATTCTTTTCTTTGATTTGTAGTCTTTGTTTTTGTGTTTGAAGTCATAGGCATCCGAACAGTACTAGCAATACTTAACTGTATTGGTATCCATCGTTTGCGAAAAGCTCTAGTCGGCAAGTATGG
>ERZ857922.3897-NODE-3897-length-12046-cov-4.624051_pt1 | contig 12046 bp, 9 predicted proteins | sample MGYA00519579_ERZ857922 | MGnify/ENA primary metagenome ERZ857922 (study PRJEB31778, sample SAMEA3449375) | human gut metagenome | biome: human gut; feature: human-associated habitat; material: faeces | place: United Kingdom | collected 2010/2012 ... | reverse complement strand
CTGCGTGACCCCAGCAGTTTTAACCGGAACAGCTCCAACGAATGCGGCACCGCCGGTGATGTGTTCTATAACGCAGCTGCCGCCTCTGTGTCCGGGTTCACCTCCTGCTACAACAGCCTGGTATCCGCAATCCAGTCCGCAAAGAATATTCCCAGCTTTTGCGGCAGTTCCAGCAGCAATGCGCCCACAATTCAGCTTTCCGGGGATACCGGCAGCGCCTATGATTCCAACGGGGTTCTGCCCAATTTCAGCTTTTCCAACGGAAACGGAGCCAGCTTTTCCAAGAGCGGCAACACCCTGAATATTACAAGAACTGGAGATATTTCTGAATCCACGGTGTTCACCGCAACCCGGTATCTGCCCTCGGCAGCCAGCTCCAGTTACAATATTTGGTACATGTCCGGTTCCAGTTACCAAACGACCATTTCTTTGTACAATGCAGGAAGCAGTGGATTGAATGCCTATTTCAAGATAAAGGCACCGTCTCTGGGGAATATCAGCCTGACAAAAACCACGGAGGACGGTCAAAACCTGTCTGGCTGGAAGTTCGGGATTTACAGCGATGCCGCCTGCACCAATCTGGTATCCGGGCCGTATACCACCAATTCCAGCGGCAAGCTGTCCATAGCGGGGCTGACCGCAGGCACATACTACGTCAAGGAATTGGGGAACACAGATTCCAGTCTGGACGCTCTGTACAGCTGCACCAGTACCAATCCCCAGAAGGTCACGATTTCCTCCGGGCAGACAGCCTCGGTGAGTTTTCACAACAAGTGCAATACCGGAAGTGTTATGCTCGTGAAGGAAACCAACACAGGCGAGAATCTGGGTGGCTGGAAAATCGGCCTGTATTATGACGCCGACTGCACAAATCCCATACAAGATTCTCCGTTTGTGACTGGGGCAGATGGCACCATAACCGTTACGGGTTTGCAGCCCGGAATACTGTATGCCAGAGAAATCCCTACAGACGATCCTTATTGGGAGTTCGACACAGAGGTAAAGGCCGTGACGATTCAGGTGAATCAGACTGCCAGCGTCACCTTCACGAACACACAGTATGGCCGTATCCAGATTGTGAAAACCACCAATACCGGCAACCATCTGGGCGGCTGGACATTTCAGGTCAGGGATTCCAGCGGAAAAACCGTTGGCGAATTTACCACAGATGAAAACGGCTATGCCATTACCGGGAATCTTCCCCTAGGACGCTACACGGTGATGGAATTACCCACAGAGGATGTCTACTGGATCGGAGAGCTGGGCTTCCACACGGTGCTTGTTACGGGCGGCAAGGATACTGTAGACACATGGCTGAACCGGGAACAGGGTATCGGCTGGTTCTACAAGAAAACCAATACCGGCGAAAATGTGGAAGGCTGGAAAATCACCATCTATTCTGACCCGGAGTGTACACAAGAGGTGGGAACCATTACCACCAACGAAGAAGGCCGGGGCGGCTATTACCTTGACCCCGGCATTTACTACGCCAAAGAAACCGGGGACGAGTATGGCCGCTTTGAGGATGAATACTGGATGGTGGATGAAACTGTTCAGAAAATCGAGATTTTGCCCCATCAGGATACGGAAATCACCTTTACCAATGTTCAATATGGCAAGCTGAAAATTCAGAAGACCGTGGAGGGTGACGGCGGCCTGGCAGGCTGGCAGTTCCGGGTAACGGACGCAGCCGGGACGGAAGTGGAAGGTTCCCCGTTTACGACCTCCGAGGATGGCACCATTCTGGAAACGCTGCTTCCCGGCGAATACACCGTGGAAGAAATTCTCCCGGAGGATTCCCTGTACGTCTGTAAAAGCGAAAATCCCCAGAAGGTTTCTGTTGTTCAGGGACAGATTGCTGAGGTGACGTTCATCAACGGTATCCGCACGGGCAGAATTACCGTTCAGAAGGTGGATACCCAACGGAATCCCTTATCAGGTGCCACGTTTCTGCTGGAATGGAGCGAGGACGGTGCTCTGTGGTGGCCGGTGACGTTCTCTGAAACCGCGGTCAAGGGCGGCTGCGCCAATGCCGATCTCGTAGACGGGATGCTTATCAGCGGCGAAGACGGGATTCTGGAATGGACAAAACTGCACCCCGGTCTGCAATACCGCCTGACGGAGGTAAATGCACCGAACGGTTACAAGCTGCTGCCTGACGTCGCCTTCTCCGGGGAACTGCCTGCGGATGATCTGACCGTGGAGCTTACAGTGGTCAACGCCAGAACTTTCACCATGCCGGAAACCGGCGCTGCTTCCGGCACGATCCTGAAGGTGCTGAGTTTACTCACGGCTTTGGGCTGTCTGGGGCTGTTGCTTGCCAGAAAACGGAGGCTGTAATTTGAAATACTGTTATTATGCCAGAGATCAGCCCCGGATTTTTTATTCTCAAAATTCAAAACCAAACTCTAAATATCACATCAACGAAAGGAAATGTTTTATTTTATGAAAACTATTACAAAGGTTCTTTCCCTGATTCTGGCTCTGACCCTGCTCCTGTCCTTCCCGGTGGCTGCCTCCGCCGTAGAGCTGACCAATGTGCCGACCATTGACGAATCCAAGACTGGCTCTCTGACCATCTACAAATACGACCTGACCAATGGTGCGACTCGTTCCTAACTGAAAAGGTTAGGCACTAATAAAAGAACGAGAAAAATCGTTCTCTTCTTAGGAGAACTGGTAATCCGAAAGGTAGAATGAAGGGGTAACGCCCGGAAACGCCTTCCCTAATCCTCCGGCTGGCATATCAAAAGCGAAAGCTGTATATGTCAGAAGCCCGGTGAAGTCGGCTGAGAGTTGCCCTAACAGAGAAGCATAAATGCTGAAAAGCATCGTGACATTATGCTGTGCTGAGGAAAGTCGTCCAGCGGTGGATGATGCAGCCTATAGGCCGGGGGTCTATAAAATACCCATGGTGAGAATGTCCGACAGGACTGACGAACTTGCGAATGTACGGGTCTATATCGTGGAGCATACAGAAATGTATGCCTGTGTTTGAATCACAGTTAGTGTGGTGGAGTAAAAATCGTTAGTATGAAACACCATGATGCGTTACAGGCGCATCCAAGCTAACAGGCTTAGAGCAAGCACCTAAAGGTATATGTACAGATAGGATTACCGGAACGAGGAAAGGTAATGGGTACTTTCCTATGGAAAGTATAGGGTGATGAAGAATAATAAGCACCCGAACCATTGCTGAAAAGCAGAGGTCGAACCAATGAAGTTCCTGTAATGGGAATGGAGGAATGGCCTCAAGTCGTTATAGCAACAATCTTTTATTCAATCGCAATTAGGATTACGAGTAAGACAAAAAGGGTCGCTCAATTCAGAAACAGAAGGAGTGATGCCTAATGCCAGAAAAGAAACAAGGAAAACTTCTGTGTGTGGATGACCTGCGCCATGCAGAATACTACCATATGCAAAATACTTTTGACGATTTATATGCCCGAAGTTTGGCAAATGAAACTTTTACAGACTTAATGGATATTATTCTCAGCCGGGAAAATATCCTGTTGGCATATCGCAACATCAAAAGCAATCATGGTAGCAGGACACCGGGAACGGATAAATTGGACATTCGGGACATTGGACGGTTACAGCCGGATGAGGTCATTGGAAAAGTCCGATATATCGTTGCAGGAACACCACACGGATACCGCCCTAAACCGGTAAGACGCAAAGACATTCCAAAACCCAACGGAACAACCAGACCCCTGGGAATCCCCTGTATTTGGGACAGGCTCATACAGCAATGTATCAAGCAGGTAATGGAGCCAATCTGTGAAGCGAAATTCAGCGATAACAGCTATGGTTTCCGTCCCCAGCGGAGTGTGGAACACGCTATCCAAAGCACCTACCGCCTCATTCAGCGGTCAAATTTACACTACATCGTGGAATTTGATATTAAGGGCTTCTTCGATAATGTGAACCATGCAAAGCTGATTCGCCAGATATGGGCCATGGGCATACACGATACGCACCTAATTTATGTTGTGAGAAAAATTCTGACGGCACCCATAAAGATGCCGGATGGAAGTATGGAATATCCAAACAAAGGAACACCGCAGGGAGGAATTATCTCCCCGCTGTTAGCCAATATCGTGCTGAATGAACTTGACCACTGGGTTGACAGCCAATGGCAAAAACACCCGGTAACAAGGAAATACAGCACAAGAAAGAATAAAGCAGGCTGTGAAATCCTGAGTAACGGATATACCGCAATGAAACTCACCAACTTAAAAGAAATGCGAATCGTTCGTTATGCAGATGATTTTCGGATCTTCTGCCGTACAAAAACCGATGCAGAAAAAGCAATGATTGCAATAACGCAATGGTTGCAGGAACGGCTGAAGCTGGAAGTATCCCCGGAGAAAACGAGGGTTGTAAATGTCAAGCGCAGATATTCGGAATTTCTTGGTTTCAAAATCAAGACCTATCCGAAAGGTAATAAAAGGGTTGTAAAATCCCATATATGCGATAAAGCACTCAAAAAGCAAAAGCAGAGATTTATAGAGCAAGCCAAGAATGTGGCAAAACCCAGACCCGGAAAAGAAGAAATTGATGAAATCAAGCTCTACAATTCCATGGTCATGGGAACGCAAAATTACTACAAAATTGCCACGATGGTTGCAACTGATTGTGATGGTCTGAACCGTTCTGTTATGACCATCTTTACAAATCGTTTGCATCGTCAAAGGGGTTCCCGGCTTGTTCGCCACGGTAGAAAACTTACAGATATTGAATATCGGTTATATGGCAAATCCGCATCCATACGGTATTTAGCCGGAAGCGGTGAGCCGATATATCCAATAGGATATGTCCAGCACAAAAATCCAATTGCAAAGCAGCGGACGGTCAATCCGTACACCCCAGAAGGACGAAAGGAGATTCACGACTCACTCGGAATCAACCTCCGGCTCATGTGGGAACTGATGCGAAGTCCGCTCCACGGGAAAAGCGCAGAATTTGCGGATAACCGCATATCGCTTTTCTCTGCCCAATGGGGCAAATGTGCAATCACTGGGAAATCCTTTTGCAGTACAAGTGACATCCACTGCCACCATAAAACCCCAAGGTCTAAAGGTGGCACAGATGCGTATTGCAATTTGGTGTTGGTTCTGGAACCTGTTCACAAGCTGATTCACGCAACAGAACCGAGCATCATTTCCAAATATCTGCAAATTCTGGATTTAAGTGAAAAACAGCTCAAGAAGCTGAATTACCTAAGAACTCTGCTGAATATTGAGAAAATCGCAACATAAAACAAGTATTTCTACATTTCTATGATGGTTGATTGAATCAAAAGAAACATTGCAATAACGATGGAACGCGGAGTGCGGTGAAAGTCGCACGCTCCGTGTGAATGGGGGGAAAATCCGGAGGGAAATGTATGTGGCTTCGCCACATACATCACCCAAGGGATTACCTATCCATATCCAAAAAGGACGGCGTTTGGGATTCCTCCTATGTGTCCACCGGCGTGTTCGACCAGACCGGCGTGAACGATGTGCTGGGCGGCTCTGGTACTTCTCTGGGCAACGGTGAAGCCGGCTACGGCTACGCCATAAAGGGTGTGGAGTTCAGCTTTGTCCAGGTTGCGGATATTGTCCAGTTCTCCGAGTCCGAAAATGACAGCCGCACCGACAGCCATGTAGAGATTCTGTACGCCATTGACAAGACCAAGGGCGCGGACTTCCTGAAGGCCCTGGGGCTGGAAAATGGCCTGAATCGCTATACCAACGCTGACCAGTTGGATTCCACCAAGTATTACTATCAGTCCGATGTGGTGATCGACGCTCTGGCTGCGGCACTGGAATCCAATTCCACCGTAGTGAAAAATGCGCTGGAAGCCTACATCTCCACAAACGGCGGTGCTGCCATGCCTCTGACGGATTCCTACGGTAAGACCAAAGCTGAAAATCTGAACCTGGGACTGTATCTGGTCGTGGAAACCAAGGTGCCCGAAATGGTCGTGTCCACCACCGATCCCTTCCTGGTTTCCGTCCCCATGACCTCCGTGAACGGCACCAACGCCACCGACGGCGGCACCCGCTGGATTTATGACATCACCCTGTATCCCAAGAACCTGACCGGCATCCCCTCTCTGGAAAAGACCCTGCGGGAGAATCAGAACGACACCGGCAAGACTGATGCCTATGCCCACACCGGCACCGCTTCCGCCGGCGATACCATCGACTACCAGATCATTTCCACGCTGCCCTCCATCACCTCCGAAAGCACCTTCCTGTCCTGCTACACCTTTGTGGATACCCTGTCCAAGGGTCTGACCTACAGCAAGGGCGATGTGGTGCTGGAGTTCTTCACCGATGCTACCTGCACTGATTCCGTCGCCAAGTGGACAGAAAACGACGGCAAGTTCGCTGTTGCCTACAATACTACTGACGCTGGCGAATCCGTTATGACCATCGAAATGACCGCTGCCGGTCTGACCGAGATCAACACCTCCAAGGCCGTGTACTCCGGCGCATCCATGGTCAACTCCGGCTATTCTGACTGCACCCTCCGCATCACCTATGCCGCCAAAATGGACAGCAGCAAGGATTTGGTGATTGGTGACAGCGGCAACGACAACAAGGTTGTCCTGACCTGGAAACGCAGCTCCCAGAATTACTATGACACCCTGGTGGATGACTGCCATGTGTTCAGCTATGGTATTGATCTGACCAAGCTGTTCTCTGACGGCAAGGGCGATTTCTCCAAGGTGGAGTTCCTGATCCAGAACAAGACCGACAACTATTTTGTAAAAGCCGAACTGAATGAGGACGAGGGCGTTTACTATGTGGTGGATCATGTGACCGACAAGGCGGATGCCACCCATTTTGTCCCCGTCAAGACCGCCGATTCCAAGGGTAAGATCATCCTCAAGGGTCTGGAAGATGACACCTACACCATGACCGAGGTGCGCACCGACAGCGGCTATGTTATGCTGAAACAGGGTATCGATGTGGTCATTTCCAAAACGGAAACCACCGGCCTGTGCGACATCTATGAATCCGATGTACTGGGCCTGATCCAGAATGACCCCCGGTATGCCGAAATCATCAAGGACACCGGTGATCTCAAAAATATGCCCCAGAAACATCTGGAACACAAGCTGATGACCGCTTCCGCTGTCGTGGACGGCAAGAAGGTCAACATGGTGGAAGACAACGGCAGCGTGAATGCAGAAGCGCCCCTGACCGTTGTGAATACCCGCGGCTTTGACCTGCCCAAGACCGGTGATCACGGCACCTGGATGTATAGCATCGGAGGCGTGCTTCTGATGGCTGTTACTGCAAGTGCCATGTTCTTTGCTCTTCGCAAGAAGGGTTCCGTCAACTAACCTTTTCCATCTGTCCCGGAGGGAAACCTCCGGGACACTATTTTGGAGGTACATATCTCGTGAAACACAAAACAATCATCATTGTAGCCGCAATCCTTATCTTTTTTCTCTCTTTGGGGATAACGCTGTACCCACTCATTAGCAATTATGTAAACCAAAAGTACGCTTCGACCATCTACACCAAGTATGAGGAGATGATTCAAAATGTTGACGAAACAGAATTACAGGAAGCCCGCAGTCTTGCGCAGTCTTACAACCAAGCGCTGGCACCGGTGTCCTCCTATGACAAGGAAGGTATCTCGGAGGCCAGCCACAACTACGATTCCCTCTTGAACCTGGGTGGGAACGGCATCATGGGTTACATCGAAATCCCCTGTATTCAGGTAAATCTGCCAATCTACCATGGCACGGACACTGAGACACTGGAACGAGGTGTGGGGCATCTGCTGGGCAGTTCACTCCCGGTTGGCGGTTCCGGCACCCACGCAGTATTATCCGGGCACTCCGGCATGGCAGGACAGAAGATGTTTACCGACCTGCTTCAAATGAAAACCGGCGACATCTTCTATCTCCATGTGTTGGGAGAAACCCTTGCCTACGAAGTGGACAGCCTGAATACGGTGCTGCCCCATGACACCAGCCTGTTGGGCATTACAGGCGGTTCTGATCTATGTATGCTCATCACCTGTACGCCGATTGCAGTCAATTCCCACAGGCTTCTGGTTACCGGTCACCGGATTCCCTTTGAAGCTGCAAAGGAAATGGTGGAGGAAGCCCAGCAGGAGGATACCGAAGTTGAATCTACTTGGGAACAGGAATATCTGCGGGGGGGCTGTATATCGCCATCGCGGTTGTTCTGATTTTCTTCCTCATCTGCATTGTGGTGGCACTACTGGGGAGAAACAACGATGCGTAAACGAATAGCATTGTTTTTCCTCTTACTCATATTTCTTACCGGGTGCCTGATATCCTTATTTCCCGTAATCAATGAGCTGCTATACCGTGAAAAGATGAAAACCACCGTGTCTGAGTTCCAGTCCAATACAGAACATCAGCCGCCTGTGATCATTCTGCCATCTGGTGATGCAGAAACCACAGAATACACGCCTGCTACCCATCCGGAGCTATGGGAGGATATCCAACAATACAACAGGCGGCTGTTTCAAAGCCGACAGGAAGGCATAAATGGCCTTGAGAGCCTGGAAGAAGCATGCTTCAGACTTTCAGACTACGGTATCACCGGCGAAGTGTTTGGCGTTCTTTCGATTCCGGCTCTTGATCTGGAGATGCCAGTGTACCTTGGTGCATCCAGCCAGAATATGGCTCTGGGAGCTGCCCAGTTGGGGCAGACCAGTGTTCCAGTGGGAGGGAAGAACACAAACACGGTTATCGCGGGTCATCGGGGATGGAATGGCGCGGACTATTTTCGGTACATTACCGAGCTGGTGCCGGGAGACCGCATCACGATAACCAATCTATGGGAAACCCTGGAATATGCCGTTGTTGGCACAAGGATTATCTCGCCGGATGATGTGGATACCATCAAAATCCAGCCCGACAAAGATATGATTACGCTTTTCACCTGCCATCCCTATGCGTCCGGTGGGCGGCAGCGGTACCTTGTGTTTTGCGAAAGAATAAACAACGAAGTCAGAAAGGATGATTCAAAATGATCAATCACTACCACTTTGCCGGAGACGGCTGCAATGAAAATGTTCGTACCATGGGTTTCCCCGTACTCATTGTGAACATTGAGGCAGCCGTTCCCTCTGTGCCCCAGAAACAGAAGGAGACTACCGATTTGACCAACAAAGAAAGGAACAGAGCCTCAGTATACTGCCTGTGTCCCCGGTGCCGAGCCATGTTCTTCAGTGCCAAGAAGTTCTATATCACATGGGTTGACCCTTATCAGGTCGAAAAAGATGACTGCACATTCTGCCAGACCGGTGCCGGATTCGACTACCGCGTTGTCCCCAGAAATCTCCGCAGCAACCGCAATACTGTTCACCGATTTCCTTGGTAAATGGCTCAATGACAAGGTTACAGATATTCCCGCAGAGGAGTATTCCAACTTTGCCTACTATGTAAAATCGAACATCGCGCCTTACTTTTCTGCACACAATGCAAAGGTCACAGAAATCACCGATCAGGAGCTGATTGCATACTTCGAAACCGAACGCTTGCAAAACGGCACCGGTAACAAAGCCTTGCTGTCAATCAATTGCACGATCTGTACAGCGCTGGACTACGCTGTGACGATCGGCTGGAGGTCTGACAATCCGGCACATGACATCAATCCGTGTCTGATGAGCACCACCCCGTATTTTACTGATTTTCTGCGAGATTGTCTTAAGTTGATGAAAACCCAAGTAAAAATCACCACATATTCTGCATATGAAAAAACAATCCTGCACAAAGTGATTCCGTATTTTGATAAGCATCTCCCCAAGATTCGTCTTGATGCTGTATCTGCAAAGCATATCCAGGATTACTACAACTACGAGTTGGAAGTGAACCATGTATCTGCAAATACGGTGAAACACCGTCATGCCAATATCCACAAGGCGTTCGCCTATGCCTACAAAACAGATTTGATACAGTCAAATCCAGCCGACAAGGTGGAACTGCCAAAGATAGAGAAATATTCAGGACAGTTCTATAATCAGAAGCAAATTGAAAACCTTATCCGTGTTGTTAAGGGCGACCCCATTGAATTTGGCGTCATTACTGCATCTTTTTACGGCCTTCGCTGCAGCGAGGTGCTCGGACTGAAGTGGGATGCCATTGATTTTGAAAACAAGACAATCACAATCCGTCATACTGTCCACGAAGTGACGGTAGACGGCAAAACCAGGATTGTGGCTTCCGATACAACGAAAACCAAATCCAGCTATCGGTCGCTGCCTCTTGTAAAGCCTTTTGAGGAAATTCTATTGGAAATGAAACGGGAACAAGAAGAAAATAAGAGGCTGTGTGGCCGCTGTTATTGTCAGGATTACCTTGATTACATCTATGTCAATCAGATTGGTGAAATCGTCAAGCCGGGTTTCGTGACTGCACACTTCTCCGCTGTTCTCAAGGCAAATAACCTGCCACATATCAGATTCCATGATCTTCGTCATAGCTGTGCTTCACTTCTGTTCGCTCAGGGAGTGAGTTTGAAAGAGATTCAGGCATGGCTTGGTCATAGCACAATCGGAACGACAGCCAATATCTATACCCATCTGGACGAAAACAACAAGCTGTCTTCTGCCAATGCCATTATCGCAATTCTACCCGAAATGTAAAAATCTCAGAGCAGAAAACTGCTCTGAGATTGGGAAAATGGTGCCGCTAACCGGACTCGAACCGGTACTGAATCGCTTCAGGTGGATTTTAAGTCCACTATGTCTACCATTCCATCATAGCGGCGTATTCAATCCCTTCAAATGAAGGGATATGAAGTTGGAGTGATGTTTTGGAGGGATGCTCCGAAACAGAGATAATCAAATTTGAAAAAGTTGGCTGTTTGCAAGCACAATTCGGATTGGGTGCTGCATCCGGCCCGCGGGATTTTAAGTCTCGGGTGTCTACCTATTCCACCACAGCGGCATGTCCCCCCATGACGGGGGATATAAAATTACATAACAAATGTCAGCACATCGACACAGCCTATGGTAGCATATTTTCTGCCAACCGTCAAGTGCTACAGCTGGTCGAGATTCAGCGTGAAGGCTTGCAGACAGTTGTTTAGAAACCATTCCAGCTCAGGGCTGTTCATGGCTTTCAGCGCGTCCAGAGTCTGCTGCGCCGCGGAGTCGAATTCTGTGTTGCCTGCCTTCTGCTCCTCCTCCGTCGTAATCATGATGTCATATTCGTTTTTTGTTACCATTTTAATCGCAGTGCGAATCAGCGGCAGGTGCCGTTTTTCAATGATCTCTTTGAGAAAGGATTCCTTTACCTGCAAAATAATTTTATTCCCGATAATGCCACAGGGGACAATCGGCTGAATCCAGGTTGCGAAGCTGACAGGAGAGGTTTCTTCTTCAATCATTTTGAGTGCTTCTTCCCAAATCTGTTCCAGTTCCATGCAATGACCTCCTCTTTTTATTTTTTTCCTGCTGCTTATCCACAGATAGAGGGGATATCCCTGTGAAAAACGGGGAAAACCCTCTTTTTTTTCAATGTTATACACAGCTTCCTTTCTTTTCCTTCTGCACAGAATTCACAATGCTGCAAAGCCTGTCTTTCTCAAGCTTATCCTATAATTTGCCGAACGGAAAGTCCACAGTTTTTTTACAAAAAAGAAAAAGTTATCAACAAAGTTATACACAAGCTGTGGATAACATAATCTGGTTGCTGTGAATCCTGTGGAAATATACAGAAGGGCGTGATTGTCTTTAGTATAGCAAAAGTTATCCACAGGTTCAATGAAAAACTTGTCCAAAAAAATCAGAAACAGATATTGTATACAAGATATAGTAAAACTTTTTTGAAAAAATCTAAATATACCTTTTCTGTCGAAAATTTTTTATGAAATTCCTGTGGAAATGTGGACAAATCCGCAGAATACAGGGCTTTTCTGAAAAATTTTTTCTTGACGTGCCATGCTTTTTTTACTATAATAGGGGCAGTGCTCATAAAAAGGGTGAGCAGAACCCGGAAATTGAAGGAGGTGCAACAACCATGAAAATGACATTCCAGCCTAAGAAAAAACAGAGAAGC
>ERZ857922.3893-NODE-3893-length-12060-cov-3.112287_pt1 | contig 12060 bp, 18 predicted proteins | sample MGYA00519579_ERZ857922 | MGnify/ENA primary metagenome ERZ857922 (study PRJEB31778, sample SAMEA3449375) | human gut metagenome | biome: human gut; feature: human-associated habitat; material: faeces | place: United Kingdom | collected 2010/2012 ... | reverse complement strand
CATAAGCTCATATCCTCTTCTTCACAGTCATCAGACATCGAATGAATAACTAAAGTGGTTTCACCTAAAGTCTTTAAGTAGTTCTGTAATTCTTCCTATTCTTCCTTCGTTTTTGGATCAAAGTCATGAAGAAGACGTCTCCACTTCTTCAACTATCGTAACAAACTACTATAAAACTCTCACCTTCCCTTCAAATCTTCGTTTGCTAATACTTTCCTCAGCGTCAGGAGTCTTTGGATCCGTTGGCTTCCTCTTGTCTCTGTGAATCAAACAAAGAAGAAAACAATCACTTGGGAACTAACATCGAATATCGCTGATATCCTAGAGTGTTCTTTCCAAACGCAATTTGCTTGATCCGCTATGTTGTCATGTTCGTTCTCCGACTTACAGCTTGAATATTGAACTGAGGTTTTTCATTTAAGGTAGCTGATCTATTTTTTGATGCATCCAGATTCATAGAACCATCAAGCCACGAATAACAATGCAATAAGGAATGGGGCTAGTTGCGGTGCCCATTCTGTGTGTCGCAATTGCCCCAATGCCCTCTTCTTCTAGTATCGACGATTCCAATGGACGACTCTGATGGTAATGATGGAATTGATGGTTGAGTGAATAGACGTTCTGAATTTTGATAGTGTGTCTGAGGATGATCTTGGACCAGTCGATACCCATATCGAAGTGGATGAAGTGTCGAGTAGCAGCGATGACACAATGTTGACGTCATCGGATGAAGATGAAACAAAGGATCAACTTCATGCTTGGGGAACAAGGAAAAGCAACTACTATGGTGGAATTGAAGATGTTGGTTTGGTTGTTGAGAGTGAAAGAATAGGACATTGACGAAGAAGGTCTGGAACTCAAGGAAGCGAAGGAATTGGAACAGAATCAGATGCAGGCATTGCACGATGAAGATTTTGCAGTCTCTGAAGATGAAGAGGAGGAGCGAGAGAGGGAGGAAGATGCGAAATTGAACTTAGGAGTAGGCAATTGATAGAATTTCGTAAGGATCAGTTTGGAATCATGGAGGAGGAAGTAAGAAAGGACATTGCAGATTTGTCAGATAAAGATTTACAAAAGTTGCTTCGGAAAGAGAATCCCGAACTGTTGGTAATGCTTCCAGATCTCCAGAAGAGATTGGAATCATTGAAAGTGGATGTGAAGCCATTGGTAGATTCGGCACGAAAGGAACCTGGCGAGCTTCCAAATGGTCATCCGATCTCTGAGGTTGGTACAAAAATAGTGGATTGTAAAACTCAACTTCACTTGAACTATTGTATGATGTTGTTGAGTTATATGTTTCTGAAAGCAGAGAATCAGGATGTGAAAGAGCATCCAGTTATGCCTCTATTGGTGAAGTCACGGTAGGTTCTGATACCAGTATTAATGGCAGAGCTCTTTCTGATAAACTCGAAGAAATTGAGGTGAAGTTGGCTCCAATGATGGAAAAGCGGACAGGGAAGAAGAGAGAGGAGCCTGAAGAGGAAGAGGAGGTGGAAGAGGAGAGAGTAGGATTAGTGGATGGAAATGAGATGTAGAATGAGGGAGAAGAGATTTCTATGGATCCTGCACTATTGTAGAGATGTGGAAGAGGAATGATTCATAGAGAAGAAGAAGATATGTTTAGTAGACCTGTGCACTCTCAGCGAGACATTCTTCCAACACAAGAAGCTGATTCTGAATCAGCATCTGATTTGGAGCAATCGCTTGAAAGGATGGAGGAAGAGGAGGAAGATCCTTTCTATGAAGAGATGATCGAGAGACGTAACAAGAAGAAACAAGAGAAGGAGGAACGGAAGAAGTATCAGGAGCTGCATGTTAATGAAGACTATGTAGGATTGTGATGAGGGAATGAAGAATAGACACTAGAGGAGGGTGAGAGTCGTAAGGCTACACAGAAGATCTTGAAGAATCGGGGTCTTGTAGCAAGTCGACCTAAGGAAAATCGGAATCCTCGTGTTAAGAAAAGAATGCGATATGAAAAGGCTCTCAAACGCAGAAAGGGACAAGTGGCTGCTCTCCGAACCAATGAAGCAGATCAATACATGGGAGAGAAGTCCGGTATTCGCAGTGATGTCATTCATGCTAGACAATTCAGATGAAATTGATGGTCATTTGATCTGTTTGTTTGATATTCTTTGAATTCTGTTCCTTATTGGGAATCACGGGAATCACGATGATTCTGCAAACATGAGATTGATAATCATTAGTTTCTTCCTTAATAGGATCTTCATCAATTCGAACTATGGCAAGTATTATGAAAGCTTTGAAGACGTCAAAGAGACGTATCACTCAACAAATGAAGGTTGCTACTGGTACTTGTTTAGGAGGATTCTTTCATGGATAGGACAGTCTGATATGACTTCGGATGCGACTTTTGATCTGGCATATCGTCAATTTGCTGATGTTGAGAAGAATTTGTCTACTCTTCATACTCAATGTGTGAACTTGGTTAGGAATATGGACACATGGTGTGATACGAATCGTAAACTGGCTGATGAACTGAAACGTTTCACCAACACAGCCAACAATCATTCAGAGGAGATGCAAGTGTACTCTGATACAGTGAACAATCTTCATGCTGCCCTTCAAACGGAGTATGAGCAGACTCGTCGAGCAGTCACAGTGATTCTCCGTACTCGTGTGATGTCACGTATTGATCATTTGCTGAAGGACGATTTTGCTCAAGTCCAGAAGATTGTGAAGACTCGTCGTAACATCATTACTGATTATGATTCTCATCGTCAAAAGTGTTCATCGTTTGAGCGCAAAGGTGATAATGACAAAGCAAATCGTTTCCGTCATAAGGCAGAGCATGATAAGGAAATGCTAGATGAACACACCAGCTATCTTGAGCAACGTTTTAATGAGTTGATTGAGATTGGCTCTATCATTCTGAATAAGGAAACAGCCACATTGATTACATGTGAGATGTACCTTGTGAAGCGTCAGTATGAGGCAATGGTTGGAATTTGCAACAATTTTGGTGAGGATGTGGTTGGTGCTGTGACATATGATATTGATGATGTTGTTGAGCGTATTCAGCAGGGAGAGAATGTTGAGATGACTTATGTTCCTCCTGAACTGGAGTTACCTGAACCGCTCAATCTGGAGATTCCCCGTGTTACCGAGTTTACGGATGTTCCTGTTCGTAGAGAGTCAGTGCATGATAGTGGGAATTATGATAACAGTGCTTATGAGAGTCGTCGTGAGCCACCTCGTAAGCCTTTGCCTCCAGGTCGACCCAAGACGTATGTTATTGCGATGTATGCATTAGAAGCGGAGGAAGAAGGAGAACTATCATTCAATGAGGGTGATCGAATTGAAGTGCTGCATAAGGATCCAAGTGGTTGGTGGGAAGGAAAGTTGAATGGTGTTACTGGGTTATTCCCAGAGAACTATACACAACCAGCTTAGGTGACCTGCTTTCACTGTTTTTCTCTCAGTGAAGGTTGAACTTTGTGTTTGTTTCTATTCATCTTATTCATTAACAACAAACACACCACATCTAAATCCCCAACTCATTCTCCTGATTCGCCAGCTCTAACAACATCGCTTCATCGAAAAACTTCTTCAAACTCACATCTTCACTCAATCCCTATTATTCATCCTTCTCTCTCTTTCTTACCTTTCGACGTCGTGTCTTTAACATGAAGTCTCGAGCTAATGCATAACCTGATGAAGCCTCCAGTGGCAGAATCGTCACTGACTTGTCCAGAGGATCTCCAGGAACAATCTCCCAATGTGAGAACATCTATCTCATACTCTCTCTTCACACCTACAGTCTGAGGGAATGCCAGACCACTTGTAGCCACTCGTAGATCGGTCTCAAAGCCAAACGAATCCATGACAGGCAAATATCCTTTCATTGAAATGAATGGTGTACCTGGCTTTGGAACACTCTATCACTCATTCTCTCTCTCATTCTCTACTTGTCGAACAAAGCCTCGTCGTCGACTCAATACTTCTTCACATGTATTCACCAGATCTGGAGGTGCTTGAATCTCCACCTGATAGAAAGGCTCCATTAGTCGTGGTGATGCCAATAAGAAGGATGAATAGGCCACACGTCGTGCTGGTGGGATGATTTGACCACCTCCTCGATGAACAGGATTTGAAGCCAGTGTTGCATCCAAGATTTTGAACTTCACATTCCGCAGTGGTTCTTCACACAATGGACCTTCACGACATGCCCAACGGAATCCCTGAACGATACTGTTACGAACATCCTGCAAGAGATTCTTATCCACCTCGCCAGGGAGAGTATCATCCAGAAGCACGTTTGCACCTTGTACCTCAGGACCGAAAGCCCAAAATGACCGTACCGCAAGTTTATCCCAAGCATATTTCTCCTGAAGGAACTCATTCAGACGGTGTGGATCTGAGTCTACACAAATTACCTTATTCTCCACATCATCAGCCAAACCCTTCTCCATTGGTTCTGCTGTCATGGCTAAGCGATTTGCTTTGTTAGGAGTTTCAGCAAAGCATAATAAGGAAGATTTCTCTTGAACCGTTTCTGTGAAGCGAACCACAGGAGTAGCTACTTTCACATCGATCGTACTGTACACATGTGTCAGGTCATACATCGCACAGTCCAACTGCAACTCACCTGTAGCGAACAACACATATTCACCACTTTCTTCCACTTTGGTACTCACAAGAGGATAGGTTCGTGTTACCTTCAATCAGACTCATCAATTATTCTTACCTTCCGTAGAGCTTCTACCATGATAGGCAACTCACTTGGCTTGCGTGGTTCGATTGCCAGTTTAACAACAGCTTGAGTATTGAACTCAAGAGGTCGGAAGATGGCTGCATCTTCGATATTGCGAGCAATCACAGTTGCTGTACATCGTACAGCCTCACCAAGACCTCGAAGTAATACCCAGTTGCCTGCCTTGCATCGTGTGATATCAAGCATATAACGACCTTGAGCAATGGACACACCTGAGATTGTTGTATGGACCATATCCTCTGTATCATCCATTGAATAACTACAATGAGAGACAACGATCATGATTACGATTCACCACACACATCCACTTCTTGACCTGCTTGAACAGTTCCACTCATCACACGACCAAACGCATAGAAATCAGACGCATCCTGATTACGATACATCTTCACCACATTGATCACCAATGGACCAGCTGGATCACAACGAACCATTGCCTTTGCCACCTCACTAGTCTGATCACCTTGCCAGAACCGATGGACCTTCTCAGAGGCAGCAGTAATTGGGTCAGGGAAGGAAGTGAGCAACGCATCAACAAACCCACCATGATTCCCGAAGAACTGACTCATCACTAACTTGAGTAGAGGTGCAGGATCCAATTGTAACTGCTTCTTTGTTAGTGAGATGTGAAGTTCATCCAATACACGAGTTAGATCATTCACTTCACTTCCCAACACCTGAGCATACACCTTCCAACTACACTCACAATCAATACATATCCTTACATCGGTTCTAAACAGAATTGAACAAAACTCCTTGGAGAACGAGTATCTGCTGTCTTTCCTTCAAATCGTCGTGTTTGATAGTTGAACCAGACATTTCCCCAAAGACGTTTAGCCAGATTCTCGACAGGAATATCAATCCCAAAGACTTTCTGATAATGTCTAGCATAAGAGAGAAGAGTGAATGACCAGCGATGTGTTCCACTACAGAATATGACATTGTTATTTATAGGATTAATTCGAGGTAAAGAGAGACCTTGAGAACATGAGTCAATGATAGTATTCACGTCCTCTAACATTGCTACTAATTTGTAATAAGCATCATTAGGAGGGAGCTTCAGATCAGTAATAAGTCGATCCATCTTTGTGAAGGCTACAATGATAGAAACTCCTTGAGAGATAGCATGTCGAATACACCGTTCTGTGTTCATCATCACACCTTCTACAACATCGATACACACAATACAACCATCAGATACACGCAGACCTAGAGATGACTGAAGTGAATATATGTGTACTGGCTGTAACCTCACCTGTGAGAGATACATGACCTGGAGTATCGATGAAGTTCATCAAATGCGATTTGTCACGGGAATCAGGAAGAACCAGGGAAATGGGTGTAGAGATGATACTAATGCCTCGTTCTTGTTCTGCGACAGTTACATCGGTGTATCGAATCTCCTTATTCAGATTCCATGGTTCTACACGAGTTGTTTCGATCAACATGTCTAGAAGTGTTGTTTTTCCTTCCTATGAGAATCCATGAATTCACATACCATGATGAATATTTCCTACAACAGCGATATTCCTTGCCAGAGCTGGATTATCCATAAGACCAGCAAGAAACTCCGAGGAATACTACTCATCAAAATGTACTTCATTTGATGTACCCTTGTTTCAGGAATATTCTTTTCGAGAATAGAGAAGGTTTGATGACTCAGAGGTTTGATCAAAGGTTCTTTGATATCTTGTGTATCTTCTTCTTGTACAACCACTTCAGCTCCTTTGAATACCTAGATCTTACTTCCACTTCCTTCACTCACATCCTCAGCATCAGGATAATACTGTTTATCTTCATACAGTGTTACTGCATTTTCATATGTTCGAACATTTGTATCTTCAGCTTCTTCTTCAGCTTCTAGACATAAGAATACACTCGCTTCCATTTCCTACCGGGAATATTCTCTTCCATATTCCAGTTCTCCTCCTCTTCCTCTTGCTACATGATAAAACCATTTCTATATCGAAAACGCCCTACAGTCTCATTTTCCTCTTCTGAATCATTGATTTCAGGACCTATATAGTTTCCGAACTCATCATATAATTCTTCCTCCATAGTATTGGAAAATCGCTCAAATCTTTGAGAAGAAAACTAATAAATGAAAACCGCGGTTCTGTTTGTTCATCTGTTTCTTCAAAGAACTGACTTATTGACAATTTGATTCATGAATCAACAAACAATCATGCAGAAACTTCAATAGAACTGCAAAATCATATCTACAAAAGACGCTCCTCTTCTTGTTTCACAGTCTTAGATTTCTTCAGACGCTTTACAGCTGGTACCTTTCCAGAAGTCAAATTAGAACGGACAGTAAGTCTTCCACAGAAAATAGCCACAACCAAAGACAAAAGGTAGAAAACAACACCAATCACAATCCAACACACTATACTCCAAGGGAAAGGATAACGATAAGTCGCTTTCAAATCAAATTCAACTGTGAATGGACGAACACGGCTCTTGTCCATCTTATCAGCAGCTTCAATTCCCAAATGAGGAAGAATTGGAGCGATCTTCTTCTCAACATAATCACCCAATTCTTCTTCAAGAGTGAAACGCATTACTACTTCTCTTGAACAATCATAGATGTTCTGATACTTCATAATAGGATAACTGATATCATCATTCCATACAGTCAGATTTGATGTAACCACTGTATTGATCTTCTCAAATAGAGAATCATACCAACCATAAGGAAGATTAGTGACAGTGAATACAGTATCAACATATGAAATGCCTTTAGGAGCATATCGATTGATACACATTGAATCATCTATTTCCCAAATAGGTTTCCTTTCAACATCCAATGTACAATGTTTAACACGATATCCAATATACTTGAAAGAACACTTCTCAATTTGACTGTCTCCAACACGAATCTTCTTTCCCCAACTTCCTTTACACATTCGATTTGAACGAACATAGAACTGGATTCTTTGTATGATTATGGCTTGATCGTTGTAACCCTTATAGAATAAGAAACGGAAACCATCATATGCACGAGATGGAATGAAATCTACTTTGTAGAGATCTTGCATATATAAGAATGTGTCATCCTGAACATGTACCAAATCATCTGCTTGAACAATCACATAACTTCCATTCTTATCAGGTACTGTCACTAATCCTTGAATCATGAAATCTACAGGAACAGAATTAGATGTTCCATAGAAGGATATCTGATTGATCCAACTCTGATCTCCATTAGTAAACAAATATGTCAGATTCACAGGAACTGCAATACTCTTCCAATAGTATTGTCCTCCAAATGCATTCTTAGCAGCATAGGCATCTCTTGGTTGTACAGGTTGATCATTAGCAATACCCTTTAAACTACGTAGAAGAGTTTCTGCTGGAATAGTCTTCAATTTCAAATCAAAATCAATCATATCTGTTGATGAGGTTGATGAGCTTCGTGTCAAACATACACATATCACATTTGTTCCTTTCGATATCATATCTGAAGGAACTGTTGTTCGAATTGAAGTCAGATTTCGAGAAGCCATATCAACATCTGATATCTGAACACCATTCAAGAATACAGTCACTCGATCATGACCTTTGATTGTTACATGAACAATAGATACTTGAGAGATATCATTGACAGAGAATTGTTTTCGGAAATACACAGTAGAATGAGAGAATGATCCCCAACTTCCTGTTTTTCCTTCTTTCCAATTCTTATCACGATACTTCTTCATATTCCAATTCTTATCAGGATTATCACTTATCAAATACTTGAGACTACTTCCAAAAGGAATATCATCACCCAAAGTAATCATTTGTACTTGAGAATCTCCCTTCACATTCCATATCATCATATCATTGACATCATCATATTCATCGAGGAAGTACATTTCATATTCTCCTGAATCTTCACCTCTTGTTACATTGACATAGTATCTTCCAGGATCCAAACATAGGGCTTTCTTATACTCACCATTCATCCAATCCGTGAATACAAGATTCTGATTGATATCATAGATATAGATATAATCGAATTTTCCATTAGGACGACTGATATGAAGATAAGAATACTGAGGAGGACACTGGTTGATATAAATGTTCAATACAACCTCAGAATTACCCTTCTCATTCGATGCTCTCATTGTGAAAGTGTGTACTCCGTATGGTAATCGCACTCTCAATTCCTGATAAATGTCATTCCATCGCACATTTGAACTAGATGATTCAATGACAACTGGATAGTAATGATCTGAAATAGGAATAGAGAATTTGACATCCTGATTTGTCAAGCCTACCATATACTCTGGAGTAGTAATCACAGGAACTCCTGAAGAATGATAAGAGAGTGTATTCTGAGATGACTGTTGATAATCCACAACAGTTCGCATCAAAATGAGATTGTCTTCACCATAAATAGTGACATAGCATCTGTATGCAGGACAATAGGAGCAGTATGCAATAACATCCATATCATCTTCATACAAACACAAATCTCTAGAACTCGTTAGGGTCACATTCCGAAGGAAAGTGGAGTGATAGTTGATTGTCATAGTCACATCACCTGACTGTGTTACATGATAATAGAAACCAGAGGGACAAGTAATCACATCCAAACTGAACGAAGCACTAACAACCACTGTTGATTCCACTGAAATTGTATACTCCTTTGTTTCATTAGTGTATAGTGGGTATCCACGAATCGTCAGAGTAGTTGTATCAAAAGTCAAACCATCAGGAAGGGATGGAACAATACTCCATTTTCCACCTGGTACAGTACTTGATACATAGTAAACAACATAATCGTCTCTAGCAATGAAGTGGAGTTGAGTAGTCTCTTGACCCTTATCATCTCGGATTATAATTGAATCATCGTTAGTAACTATATATCAATTAAATCCATATTGATTACTTCCAACTACAGACTTTGCAGAAACTAACGTACAACTAACTATACATCATAACCAGAGACATTCGATACGTAGCAAAGTCAATACAAGATGATGAAACAACATCGATGAATAGATTACAAGCTAACAATCATCAGAATTGTCCCGCGGGAATCTGATATTGTAGTAACATGATAATCTTTGTTCAATTCATTTCAATAATGTACTATCATTCACTTCAGAATCTCAAATGAATGAATCAAAGTTGAAACCAAGAACAAACAGATTTCTATTGTTAACAATTCAAATGGAATGTGAGAACTGAATATGAGATCAGATACAACCATTTCAATGAAATCATTGAAGAATGATGAATGAACGAAAACCGCGATTCTTGAACTACAATTACAAGCTCATTGTTACTATCTCATTCAATGGTGTTCTTTTGGGTGAACAATCGCTCTTTCGATATATTCAACTTCTTTCTAGAAGAGTATGGAACAAAAGGACCGCTACCCAAAGAGAGTGTTCTTCAGCTCGCTCTGGCATTTAAAGAACATGGTATTCGTGAATTCGAGTACTAAATAGCAATCTGGACTGATTCTAAGTCTAAATGAATGGTGTCAGTTTTCTAATGTCATGACTTTATTTCCTGAAGATCAGTCAATCATGTATGTAACTTTCATTTCTTCTTCTGTAGATTGTTTCAGATTCTTCAATCGTTTGCTAAGGTGAAGTGTAATAATATGATCTCTGTCTGATAAATTAGCTGCATTCATAGATATTCATTATTTTGTTGTGATGCTCTTCGTTCTATCCTATGACCCATATAGACATGACGAATCGATGGATTACACATCGATTTTTAAGCGTTGTGGAACTGAGCAAGTTATTTCCGAAGATACTCTTGTCTGTATTTCTCTCTCTATTTGAGTTTTAGCCATTTGATATCAAAGAACAAGCAGAAATGATTCACAGATCTTCATATGTTTATGACAATTTGCTCATTCTCTTTATTACCTTGTTCTATGAGGATATCACATCTCACCCACTCTCTGAAATCATTGAACATGCAGTCAATAGTGATTACAGTTTTTTCCTTGATGGACTTGTAATCACTCCTGAGTCTTTGCGGTATCTTTCTTATGTTCTATGTGCAGGCGAGTCTCTTGGAGAAGTTTATTTCCGTTTTTTTTTTGAATTGTAGGAACAACCTTTTGAATCCCTGTTTCCTTCTTCCATGTTATGTGATTCTGAATACAATGTATTTGACTTAATTGTATTCATCGAGCGGAATATGGTACAGGTATCGCTCTCGGATCGTATGAAACATGCCAAAGTCAATGGAGAACGATTCATCGTGAATCACAAGAATGAGGAGTTATTGGTCACTTCATCCATCATTACACCTGCTGTATTGATTATCAAGAACATTAAGGGAGGTATGATTGAAGATGGCAACAATTACTCATATCCTATTTAACTCATTTGTCGTTCATTTAACTTGTACGTTTATTTTCATTGAAGATTGTGAAGGTGTGAATCTTCAATTAGCTACTGCATCTGCAATTGTTATAGTACAGAATTGTAAACGAATCTCCCTCTCTATTTGCTGTGAACGATTGATTATGGAGTATGTATAATATTTCTCATGCAACTTGTAGATCCTGTTTTCGAATTCTTCTCTATATTTATACACCATCAAATCCACTTATTCTAGCTTCTTCACATCTTATTGTATCTCCTTATAATATTCCGAGACCTAATTTGATTTCCAAGTTAGCTAGGAATGATCTAGTGGGTAGGAATTGCTGGGATTATGGAATTGATGTATTTCGTGTACTTTGCTTGTTGAATTGTAGATAAATGGATATTGTGTTCATTATTCACTTCTTCCTGTGGATCAATTCTCACCATTCATGTGCTACGAAGCACTTGTTGGTGAAGATGTTGAATATGAGGTAAAATAATAGTTATGTTATTAATTCTAGCTTCCTCTATTACCCACCGAGTATGAAGAAAAGATGAAGAAAACACTAGATCAATTTAAATCCAATTGTTTTGTTTGTTAAAAACAGATATTAAATCAACAGGTCATGGTACACATTATCCTTCTAGGTTCTCCTTCATTGATGCAATTGACGAAGCAACTACCTTTACAGCAGATTCATCACGAACAATCTTCTTCACTGGAGGTTCAGGCAATTCACCCTTCAATCGCTTCTCATACTTCTCATGACGTTGTTTCTTCTTTAAACGTTTCAACTGGTTTTTCTGAAGCTTTTTATCCGTTTCTGCTTTGTTCAAAGCCGCTTTCTGCTGAGCCTCAATCTTGCGTTTCCGCTCTTCCTCTTCCTTCTTCATCCGTTCTTCTCGATCTTGTTCAATGAATTTTGCACGTCGATAAAGAAAGAAGGAGGCACTATTAGAACCAGCTTGACTCTGAGCCAATTGCTCCATTTTTTCCAATCT
>ERZ857922.3888-NODE-3888-length-12071-cov-2.876831_pt1 | contig 12071 bp, 6 predicted proteins | sample MGYA00519579_ERZ857922 | MGnify/ENA primary metagenome ERZ857922 (study PRJEB31778, sample SAMEA3449375) | human gut metagenome | biome: human gut; feature: human-associated habitat; material: faeces | place: United Kingdom | collected 2010/2012 ... | reverse complement strand
GAACCCGTGTTACCGCCGTGAAAGGGCGATGTCTTAACCGCTTGACCACGGGGCCATTGTTTTCTAGTTCTGTAGCAGAACCGTTTTTAATATTATCATATAACTTTTATAATTGCAAGTCTTTTTTTCTTATTCTGTCAATTTTTTTTACTAAAATTTTTTACAGTTTTTTACGATTTTTTAAAGCTCATTTTTTATAGCTTTTTTGAAAACATTTCTTACGTTCCATATTCTATTGTTTTATCTTTAATCTACACTGCAAAACTGCCGGCAGGATAAATCCCGCCGGCAGAAAAATCTGTATTTTACTTTTTATAACTGATCACCGTTCGTCAATCAAAACAACCGTTTCATTAAGAACGTTTTCTGCGTGATCTAAGAGTTACAGCAACTGCAGCGCCTGCTATACCAAGACATGCAATCCACAGCGCTATGTTTGTTGTATCACCTGTCTGAACTGCTCCGCCTTTGTTCGGCTGCTGTGGCTCATCTTTTATTTTCTCAAAACGAGCCTCAATCTTAATACCGTTCAGTTCTTCTGTGATTGGTGTATCGAAGTTAAACTCCTTATCTCCTACAAACCATCCGAGGAATTTATATCCTTCTTTTGTCGGGTCTGCCGGTTTTGTCAGTTTTTCTCCGTCTTTTACTTTTACTTCTTTTCCGTCAAGTGTCACTGTCCAAACTTTCTCTTCCGGTGTCGGAGCATCTGTTTTTGAAAGGAACATCTCTATAATGCCGACCTTAGCATCTGACCACTCAATTTTCACATCAAGAAGCACTGTCTCATTCGGAAGAACAAACTCATTCACTGTCTTGCCCAGTGTTCCGACAGGTTTCCATGTATCTGCTTCTGCTAATGTTCTCACACTTACAGTTGCATTTGAAATCGAATCTGCTCTCTGAACAATCTTAATCTTATTGCGGTCATTCTTCTCTGATACATGATAAACAAGGTTTCCGCTCTTTTCTGCCGGAACAAATGATGTCGCAAGATTCATATCTGACATATAAGAGAATTTTCCGTTTTGTGTATCGAGACATGAGCTTTCATATGTCGGATCGTTTTCGCTCGGAACATACGCTCCGTCATTGATCTCAAGCTCGCTGAAGCGAACCCACTTGTCAGAACCGACTTTTGTTCTTGTCACCTCGAATTTCAGGTAACGTGCATCTTTGTTAATATTTGTTGCTTCTTTTGTATTATAAGAAGTTTCATGATTCGGAAGTACAGCGCCGATCTCGTCTGTATTGTCCTCTTCTCCTTTATTCGGACCATCCTGCGAACCAAGCGTCATGATTTCTTCCCATGTCTCTCCGTCTGTAGATACAGAGAATTTACCATGTCTGATATAGTCATGCTCGCTATCCTCGCAGACAGCTTTGAACTTATCGAAGTGGATTGTCTGTCCGAGATCGTATACGAACCAAACGCCTTCGTTCTGTGATGTCTGATAAACAGCCTCTGTTGCTCTGTTTCCGTCGAACGCTTTCTCAGGATCTGTGATCGTATAATTTCCGCTTTTTGAATGCAGTGATTTTTCTTTGAACTCTACCGTATTTACAACGAATTGTTTCAAATTGAATTTCACATCATCATTCGTCTTGTTGATCAGTCTGATATATCTTGCATCTCCCGGTTTCTTTGCATCATATGTTGTCCACTCATATGCATTGAGAGATGTTTCAAGGGTAAGCTTGTCTGCATTTTCAAGATTCTTCTGAATATCTTTAATCTCATGAATGCGGTCTAATTTTAAGCCGATATACTGATCTTTCTTTAAAGTAATATCATTCTTAGCTTCGATTTCAGCGCTTTCATCCAACAGATTTGCTCTGTATTCTTTGTAAGCGTCTACGTTTGTGTAAACTTTCGAGTTAAACCATACTTTAGAGTCAACGTCAAATTCTCTGATCGCAAACCAGTTTTTCTGTGTCGCATTATTCTTGATACGAACATACTGTGCCTGAATATCTTTGTCAGATACATCGATCTCTATCGTGCGTTTGTTTTCAAATGTTGCAATCTTTGTCCATTTCTGACCGTCAACCGACCACTCCAGATCACAGTTCTGCATATAATCTGCATGTGTATCATTATTACCCTGGACAATCTTGATCTTTCCAAGTGTGATCTTCTCGGACAGCTTCACTCCGAAATAATCACCTGCGATCATAGAGTCACCGTTTGTAGGATCTCCCTGTCTTACATTGTAATGTACGCTTGTGCCTTCATCACCGTCGATTGCATTATTTTCGTTTCCATTATTGTAAACAGTCCAACCTTCTGTTGTACGGATCACTTCTTTTGTAAACGTATCTGCCGCTCCGGGCTGCAAGTCTACTTTGAACTCACGCATAGAAGGCCATTTACCAGATCCTCCCACTCTCGAGCACTCATAACGAACCGCCGTAACGTTCTCGATTTCAAGTCCTGCCACATCAACTTTCGCAGCATATGGTCCGTATTCTTTTCCGTTTTCTAATTCTTTCCACTCATCAGAACCTTCTGCCTGATATTTCAGTTTTGCGTATCCGAATGTATCGTCCGGTTTCTCTTTTCCTGCGCCGTTTTCGATATGTACGCCGTAAATAGTCGTCGGTTTGCTGAAGTTCACCTGATAATACTGTCCGACACCTTCTGCTCCGTTGTACCATGCATACGTACCGCTGTTGCCGTCAATAATATCTGCCGGTTTTCCGCTCTGCCATGTCTGAAAGCTTGCCTCTGCCGTAATTTTCAACGGTCTTTCAACATCGCCTGCCACATAATCGTTCATCGGATCTGACAATGCCGCTTCCAATGTTTTTGCCAGAGGGATCAAATGGGTCGATCCCGGAGTTACAACTGCCGGAGACGCATTATACATCTCTTTTGTATATGTCTGGGAGGTCGCATAACTTCCCGAACCTGCCATATACAGATCAAACGCGCTCTGCATATCATTTTTCTGCATTGCATCCTGTGCCTGTGCAAAAGAACGGATTGCCGTACAGAGATCTTTCAAAGAGTTTGTAAACGGAAGGATTTCCGCTTTCATTGCCTCGTTTTTGCTCTTTGCATGGAAACCGTCGCAAGCTTCAATGATTGTTGTCATCTCTGCCACAAGCTGCGTTGTTGTTGCTTCTTCTACGTTTCCTGCTGCAAGCTGTGTTTTATAAGTATTGATCAGACCCTGAATTTCTTCTGACTCCGGCAATACAAGTCCATGTCCGTTCGGTTCCGGGTTAGACATATGTTTCGCAAGTGTATGAAGCTCTTCAGATGCATTTTCATCAATATACGCAAATGAATCCGCCCAGCTCTTATCCATATTAAATCCTGCGATATTCCAGCTATAATCCGCAACTGCGAAGATCGCCGGTTTCGATACTTCTGATTCCTGCATCGGGTTTGTCACCGCTCCCGCAAGATCTTCCGGATTTACATCCGGTTTAAGCTGCACACCTTTACCCATCATAAGACGTCCGTGATTAATGTCGTTTACAGGCCAGTTGAGCCAGAATAGCGGGGCACGACGTTTCTGACCGTCTGTCGTTCTATGAGTTCTGAAGTGATCAAGCGTTACCTGCTCGATCGGTTTACATACTGCTTCTCCTGTCCAGAAGATCTTGATATCTTCCGGGAATCCTTTGTCATACTCGTTCAGCTCTGCATAATTGCCGCCTGTACCGCCTGACTGCCATGAATGGTTATATCCTGCCGGACAGAATACTGTGTCATATACATCGCCTTTCTTTTTTGCCCACTCGGATACTTTTGTCATCATGTTGATGGCGATTCTGACTTACATAGATACCCACAGTACTCCGAACTGACGCACGCCTGCATCGTACAACTGATCAAATTTGCGCAGAAGCGCCTGAATCTCCTGATCTGCCTGCGCCTGATTAAATCCTCCCATAAACGGGTGGGCTGTCCAAACGAAACGGCACTTAGAATCGTTTCCGACTTTTACCATTTCCTTGATCTTTGCCAGTTCTTCTTCCGGATATAAATCACGCCATTTTCCTTTATGGATCATCCTTTGGTGCGAACACATACTGGTTCATCTTAATCTCACCGCCGAATTTCATCAGATCAATACGGTCTTCCAGTGACCACGGATTTCCATAATATCCTTCGATAAATCCACGGATATTTACATCTGCATAATCTCTCATCTCAAAGTTGCGGATCGTAGTTCCGTCCATCTGATTGAAGATATGCTTCAAAGATGTGATGCCGTAAAATACCGCATCTGTATCTAATCCGAGGATTACGATCTCACCCTTATTAGATGCGAGGAAATAGGAACCGTGATGGTCAAACAAAGATTTATCTACTGTGTAATGCTCCTTCACATATTTATCTACATATCCGTCGGAGCCGTAGATACCTGCAAGGATATTCGTCTTGCCGTCAACTTTTGCATTGGTAACAGCAGCGCTCTCACTCTTGCCTTTGATCGAAAGAACTTCTGTCATTCGATTCTTTGTCACATCATCAACACCGTTTTCGTAAACAATATTCACTTCTCCGATGTCGAATCCCCCATCCTGATAAGTCATCTCATGGGGAGTCGGGTAGATCTGATATTCCACCCCTGAAACTTCTGCAGTCTGCACTGCGTCAGCTTCCTCTGCCTGTACGGTCAACGCCGACGGTGCAGCCGATGTAAGTACAACTGCCGCCGCAAGCAGACCTGCCCACAAGCCTCTTACTGTTTTCATTCTCTTTCTCATACATTTCCCTCTTTTTCTAGTTACTATAGTTGCCCACTATTCCTATTTTCTTATGATATCGCACTTTACATTTCAGTTATTTGCACTTTTTAGCAACCGATTTGTAATTTATGATAGTTTTCGCCTATTGCCCGGACTTCTTTTGTGCAATATGTTTATTCTATTTTCTTTATTTTGTTTATACTGCACAATTATCTCTTTTCTCTCCGCTTTCTTTGCAGTTTATATAGCAAAAACGTTGTTATAGATCATGAAAAACCGGAGACATTCTTTCATAAGTACAAAACTGCGTATAACCTGCTTTTCTCAGCATTTCCTTCGTTTCTTCTATATAAGCGCCCAAGTGTTCCGGTTTATGACTGTCGCTCCCTATTGTGACGATCTTTCCGCCAAGCTCTCTGTACCGTTTTAAAATTTCCACAGAAGGCGTCGTGTCAGAAAGGCCGTACCGATATGACGATGTATTCACTTCCAGACCTTTCCCATCCGCTATGACAACTTGCAAAATCTCTTCGACGATCGGTTTGATCTTTTCAAACGGATAGACGCCCTTTTCATCATAACGGGCGATCAGATCCATATGCCCAAGCACGCTGTAATCCTTGTATTCCCGAACGACCGACAGCATTTCCTCATAATACTTTTCATTATATTCCTTCTGCGTTTTCCCATTTCAATGATCCGAAGTTGTTTTCTTCTATCATTTTATCACAAAGCGAACCGTTTTTTCCATTCTAACATTTTTATATACGTTTCCTTTCCACACGCCGTAAAGCTGTAAACTTGCCTGCTGCGGCGCAGACGTCCTCCCTGAAGGTTCTGCGCGATCAGAAACCGGAATATCCGATAATGCAGAAAAGGATCGCCGCTCACACGACAATCCTTTTTAAGTATCAATTTTTTATTTTGATCTTTTCTGCGTATCTTTGTTTATCCGTTCTTTTTTCTCGTGATCATGACCACTGCGCCTGCCGCAAGTGCAAGTACAAACGGGAAGAACGGCGCTGTTTCGTCTCCTGTCTTCGGAGGTGTCTTTCCATCCTCCTGCGGTGTCTGACCGCCGTCTTTTGTAACCGTTACTTTCACAGTGTCAGTTACTTTCACTGCATCCGCTCCGCTTCCCTGTGTCGCTGTCACTGTCAGCTTCGCTGTTCCTTTGCCGACTGCCTTTACATTGCCGTCAGCATCTACCGTTGCAACTTTTTTATCGGAAGAAGCCCATGCAAATGTTACATTTTCTGCCTTTTCCGGTGTGATCTTCGCTGTTGCCTTTGTTGTCTCGCCGACTTTCAGATCTGCTTTCTTAACTGACGCTTTCACGCCTGTAAGTACCACCGGTTTCTCCGGTTCCGGATCTGTTCCGCCGTCTTTTATTACCGTTACATCCACAGTAGCTGTTTTTGTTACCGCGCCGTCTCCGCTTCCCTGTGTCGCCGTTACAGTCAGCGTTGCCGTTCCTTCTGCAACCGCCTTAACGTTTCCGTCCTTATCTACTGTTGCAATCTTATCATCGGAAGACGTCCATGCAAGCTCTACGCCTTCTGCACCTTCCGGCATGATCGTTGCTGTTGCCTTTGTTGTCTCGCCGACTTTCAGTTCTGCCTTTTCAACTGACGCTTTCACGCCTGTAAGTACCGGTTTCTCCGGCTCTTCCGGTCTGTCCGGACGGATGATCGCTCCGCCGTCTTTCGCACCGTAAGCCTCGAACTCGACGATATGATCAGACGTACCCTGATTATTTTCTCTTCCGTTTACATAGACACGGATGTAGCGAGCTGTTACAGGTTCACTGTTTTCTGCGTTCCACATCTCTTTTCCTGCTGCCGTCTCGACATAAAACTCATCTTTGCCCGCGCCCTGTTTATGTACATTGTCTTTATCGGAGTTATATACCGTTGTCGTTTTGTCTGCCGCAAAGTTCTCGTCTGTACTTAACTGGATCACTGTCGGTCCGTATTTTCTTGAGCCATCCCAGTATCTTGTCATATGGATCTTCGTCAGATCATACTCGTCTCCGAGATCGAACTGCACGTAACGGGAATGGTTCTGGCTGTCGCTCGTATCTGTCAGCTCCAGATAATTCGCCGTACTCTTCACGCCGTCGTTTACCATATTAAACGGTCTGTCCGGTTTCTCTGCCACTGCCGTATTAGCAGTTGCATCATAAGCGGTAACTTTTACTTTCGGATTGTTCTTTGCAAGAACAACATTATCTTCTGTATCGATCAGATCTTTCACTTCATCATATGCAAGCGATCTGTCGAGAACTGTAATATAAGAAACTTCGTCTTTTGTCAGACCCTGCGCAAATATCGTTTCGCCTTTTGCGATCTCCGGATTTGCTTTATCTTCGCTGTATGTTGAAGCAACCACTTTTCCGTCAAGGTAAAGTTTGATCATTCCGTTAATTTCTTTTACAGCAGAGAATTGATGCTCTTTACCGTCAGCCGCAATTCCCTTTGTCTCGCTTGTGAAGCTGTCGTTTGCTTTATCAACTGTCTTCTGATCGTATTTTGATGTGATCTTCATATTGTTAAACTCAAACGTCAGATATCCTTCACTGTCAATGCCGACTTTATAAGCGCCTTTCTGTTCTGCAAGTACCACGTCTTTTGAATCTGTCTTGATCTTACCTGTTACAGTAAATCCGCCGTGTCCGTCGACAGAGTATTTCGCTTTTGTCGATACAGCTCCGTCTTTCAGATCATCGCTGATCACTCCTGTTATGATGCCGTCTTTAAACGCATCATTCTGCGCGCTTACTTTTGAAGTATTTCCGACAGTATCTGTTACGCCGTCTACACTTACGCTCACTGTCCGGGCATCTTTCAGTTCCTTATCCAAAGTCAGTTTCACTGTACGTCTGTCGGCTTTCAATTCTGCCTTTGTCACTTCGTATCCGTCTACCTTAAACATTCCCGCTTCCGGCGTACGGATCGTCTCGTCAAATTCAACTTCTGCTTCTTTTCCGTTTCCTTCTACAGAAAGGATTTTCGCAGGAGTTTCATCTTTCTCACCAAACTGCAGGATCAAAACTTCCTTCGGATTAAGCGTGTATGTCACTTCCTTGCCATATGTAAGCGGTTCATCTGTCTGGTGTCTCTGATCTCCTACGACAACCTTTCCGTAAACAGTTCCGAGATCTTCTCCGACGCCGATCAGTCTGTCATAAGTTACTTTATAACTTTGTGCTTCATTCTTCGGATTTCTGATCGAGAGAATTCCCTCTTTTCCGTTCCAGCAGGAATATCCGTAAACATTTCCGTCATTCGGTTTTCCGCCGAACATCTGTGATTTCTGAAGAATGTCGAAATTGTCTTCGATCCATTTTGCCGCTTCCGCGTTGATCTGCCATTTATTGTCATCAAACATGGAGTAACTATAATAATACTCCCAGAATGCCGTTCCTCTCGTTCCGAGCATATACAGGTGATTTCTCATCTCATCATCTGTATATTTGATATCCGGTCTATGATAAGCATCGTTTGCAGTCAATCCGTAAACCGGGTCATGGTTATAAAAATATTTGTTCGGAAGCTGCCACTCTCTTTCATTTAAGAAGTTATAATAAGCGTTGTCACGGTATGTAAGCATCGCTTCTTCATCCGTTGCATTAAAGCTATTCGTATAACCTGTATCTCCCGTATTCTGCATCCATACGCTGTTCACCCACTGAACGTGCCACGGACTCGGGTTTGTGTAAGAAGTCATATTAAGCCAAAGGTCTTTTCCCGCTCTGTTGTCACGCATATCTTCAAAAATATCCGTCCATCTCTCGTATGTCTCTGAAATCGTATAAAGCGGATTACCTGTCACATAATATTCGGACTGCTCTGTCGATGGATTTAAGAGCATTCCATCCAGTTTCCAGTAGTTGATATCAAACTTATCCTGATACTCACAGAAAATTTCTTTATTCAGCTTCGTCAAATATCTTGCATCGGAAATATTAATATCACTTCCTGACTGTCTGTTTACAGAACCGAAACCATTCTGTGCAATCCAGTTCGCGATTTCACGCTCTGTTCCATATCCGCCTCTCGGTCCAAGCCACAGTCCGAAGTTGGACGCAAGCTGATTCACCTGCAGACTGGAGTTATAAAGCTCATTCGGAAACTTATCGTTAAAATCCCAGAAGGAGCTGTAATTCGTCCATCCATCGTCTACAACATAAGAATCAAGAGGAGCTATCCCGTACTGTGTGAATCCTTTCTCAATCTCGAAGAAACTCTTCTGAATAATCTCGTCCGTGATCTCCTTCATGTTGTCGTACCATGAGTTGTACTGCTGACGGAACTCCGTATCTATTGCGATCGTCTCGATATATTCATAGAAATCGCTCTGTGTCACGCTGTAATCTCTGCTTCGGGCAGCTCCTACGACAGCGTCCCACGTCGTCATCTTTCCGTTTTCGTTTCCTTCGTTATACTCAAACTTATCATCGGATTTCAACGATTTTCCATAGTAGTAACGGATAAAGGAATTAGAATCTTTAATTTTGTTCTCTGTCTCCGGGAACTCACATCCCCAGTACATCGCGCCTACATAGTACGGCTGTCCAAGCTCCAGATAATCGCCTTTCATTCCGCCCATGTCAGGATTGTCTGCCATATTATCTTTGATCGACCAGTATTCATCTTTTTTCAAATCATCCTGGCTGATCTGCATATTTTCCAAATCGATATAATCGATTTTAGCTTTTTCTGCCTGTCCTTCCCCAACAGAAATATCGAGGCGCTTTCTCATGAAAGAATCTCCGTCTTTCATCGTGATCACTTCTTTGATCGTGTAATCTACACCTCTTACTCTCTTCGGTTCAAACGTAAAGGTCAGCGTTTTCACTCCGTCCTTTTCTGTCAGCTCCGGCTCGCCCTGCACTTTCATCTCGCTCGTCTTAAGCTGTGTCGCATCGTCCGTCGCCTCCGGGAACGTCGCAGTATCCTCAAAGAAATCAAATTCCGAACAGCAGGCTACGTCTTTACTTACATTTGAATCTGACGGGTCATGACAGTCAACAAACTCGATACGCACACATTTTGCCGTAACCTTCTCTTTCAAATTTACATATGTTTCTTTTTTATTATCAAAAGAACCTTCTGCAACCGGCTGTGCATCTGTTGCCTGTTTTAACGCATCAATACTGTCTCCTGTATAGATTTTATAACTTTTTACATGTCCGCTCACTGTCGGATTTCCTTGAGCATCTACTCTCTGCTGGTAGCGAAGAGACTGGAACGACTTCTCTGCACCAAAATCGACATAAATATTATGCGGATATTTCCGTTCGGCATCTGTGCCTTCGTTATATTTAGAATGATAATAAGTATCATTCTTTCCATCAAACATCTTATCCGCTCCGCCATTCGCTCCTTCATTAGTCGCAACGCTGTCCGCCTCTGCTGTCCAACCATTGGTATCTAATTTTTTCTTAGGCGCTACGAATCCGCTGTCTTCCCCTTCGGAATTATTGTCAAGCGTGTTGATTATAAACTCTTCACTGCCCGCCTGCGGTGTGAACACAGTCGGAGTCGTTCCGGTACGATAGTTTGTAATCTCTTTTGTTGACAATACTTTGTCCGCGCTCAAACTGAACGTTCTTTTTAAATATTCATTTCCGAAAACATAAGAGCCGTCAGTCTTTTCAAGCGTTACGACACCGCTTTTCTTCTCAGGTATCTGACCCTGCTCTGCCGCAGTATCTTCCGCATGAACTGTCTGAGCCATAAACGGAAGGGCTCCGCCGGTTGTCAGCGATACCGCGAGAACCGCAGCCATTCCCTTATGGAACATTCTCTTTTTCATAAACTTCTCTCCTTCTTTTTAAAATGTAATGTACGAATGTGCTCACCACATTACTCCCATCATCTTATAAATGATAGCATTACCCCCCCCCAATAATATTTACACTTTTTATCACTTCTTTTGTATTTTTTTCTTTTTATCTATGCTTTTTGTATAATATGGCTATTTTAGCTTTATTTTTATTGATTTTTTTCACATATACACCATCTGATTGATTTGCCAAAGGAAAATATCTTTCATTTTATACAAAAGATGCCTAACCGCAAATGCGGCCGGCATCTTCATAAAACCTGTCTTATATTAATGAATCATACTATTCTTTGTCCGTAATTTCTCCGTGAATTTCCTGAAGTGATTTCACTTCTTTGCTTCCATGTTTCTTCACTGCAAGAATTCCGTTTGCGGCAGCTTTCGCAGCAGCCATTGTCGTCATATACGGAACTTTCTTTTTGATCGCAGCTTTTCTCAAATAGCTGTCGTCATTCTTACTTTCTTTTCCTGACGGTGTATTCACGATCATGTCAACTTTTCCGTTCGTGATCACATCAAGCATATTCGGACGGCCTTCCTGAAGCTTATTGATCTTCTCTGCTTCGATTCCGTTCTCTTTAAGCAGGCTGCAAGTATGGTCTGACGCAATGATCTTGAATCCCGCTTTTGCAAAATCAGCCGCAACTTCCACAACTTCCGGCTTATCACGATTGCTTACAGAGATCAGCACCGTACCTTCAAGCGGAAGCTTTGTCTGTGTTGCTTCCTGAGCCTTATAAAATGCTTCGCCGAAAGATTTGGACAATCCGAGCACTTCTCCGGTCGATCTCATCTCCGGTCCGAGCAGCGGGTCTACTTCCGGGAACATATTGAACGGGAATACCGCTTCTTTTACTCCGTAGTACGGAATGTTCTGCTCTTTTAACGCCGGAACCGGTGAAGGTCTTCCTGTCAGTTCACTTGTCACAATGTCGATGGCAAGCGGAACCATGCGGATATTACATACTTTCGATACAAGCGGCACTGTTCTTGACGCACGAGGGTTCGCCTCCAATACGTACACTTTTCCGTTTTCGATCGCATACTGCATGTTCATAAGACCTTTCACATGCATCTCTTCTGCGATTTTTCTCGTATATTCTTTGATCGTCTTTACATTTTCTTCTGAAATATTTTTAGAAGGAATAATACATGCCGAATCTCCGGAATGTACTCCCGCAAGCTCGATATGTTCCATAACCGCCGGAACAAACGCATGTGTGCCGTCGCTGATCGCGTCTGCTTCACATTCTGTTGCATGTCCGAGGAAACGGTCGATCAAAATCGGACGGTCAGGTGTCACACCGACTGCTGCTTTCATATATCCTACCATGCTTTCCGCATCATATACGACTTCCATGCCACGGCCGCCAAGTACATAAGACGGACGCACCATAACCGGATAACCGATCTTCTCGGCAATTTCAAGAGCATCGTCCACCGTAACAGCCATTCCCGACTCAGGCATCGGAATCTCAAGCTTATCCATCATTTCACGGAACAGATCACGGTCT
>ERZ857922.3883-NODE-3883-length-12086-cov-3.794032_pt1 | contig 12086 bp, 8 predicted proteins | sample MGYA00519579_ERZ857922 | MGnify/ENA primary metagenome ERZ857922 (study PRJEB31778, sample SAMEA3449375) | human gut metagenome | biome: human gut; feature: human-associated habitat; material: faeces | place: United Kingdom | collected 2010/2012 ... | reverse complement strand
AGCCACTTCTTCGTCTCACACTCAGATACATATTCCAGCATTTTTGATACTGCCTCTTTTGCATCTGCCACGATAGGTACATCTACCTGTACGTTTTTTGAAATTGCAGCTGTATCAATATCAATATGTACAATCTGTGCATTTGGTGCAAATGAATGAAGCTTTCCGGTAATTCTGTCATTGAATCTGGTTCCTATCGAGAATAACAGATCACACTCATTTACCGCCATATTACACGCATATGCGCCATGCATTCCAAGATTACCAATATATAAAGGATGTGTCGTCGGAATCGCTCCACGTCCCATAACAGTTGTGACTACCGGAACGTTCGTCATGTCAACCAGTTTTGTAAATTCTTCATTGGCATGTGCGATATTAACGCCTCCTCCGGCAAGGAATAATGGTTTCTTTGCTTTTGAAAGCATCTTGATCGCACGTTTTAACTGTCCTACATGAACATGTGTATTCGGTTTATATCCCCGGATATTTACCTCCTTCGGATATTCGGCATTTCCAAGTTCACCCATCACATCTTTTGGAAGATCGATCAGTACCGGGCCCGGCCTTCCTGTTCTTGCAATATAAAAAGCTTCTTTAATAATACGTCCCAGATCTTCTCTGTTTCTTACTGTTACACCATACTTTGTGATACTTCTGGTAATTCCTACGATATCAACTTCCTGAAATGCATCATTACCGATCAGGTGTCTGGATACCTGACCTGTAAAGCATACAAGCGGTACACTGTCGTAATATGCTGTTGCAAGTCCTGTTACAAGATTCGTTGCTCCAGGTCCGCTCGTAACAAGACATACACCTACTTTTCCCGTTGATCTTGCATAAGCATCTGCTTCATGCACCAATGCCACTTCCTGCCTTGGAAGGATCACCTTTGTATAATCCTGTTTATAAAGTTCGTCACTGATGTCAATTGTACAGGCTCCCGGATAACCGAATATTGTATCCACCTGCTCTTCACTCAGTGCTTTTACCAGTAATTTATTGCCACTGATCTTCTTCATATACTACCTCCTTGAAATCTGATCATTTTCATACCGGATATAATAAAAAAACACCCCAAGCTGTCAGCTCAGGGCGAATATTACATCCGTGTTACCACCTAAATTCAGAAATTACTTTCTGCTCTCTGTTCAGTACAGGAACGTTTCCCTTATCCTGGTTTCACTTTCCGATACTGCCTCCCTGATAACGCTGGGACTGCGTTGAAGTCTACTCAGATATTCTTACACTTTATCTATATCCTTTCGGTTCACAGCTCAAAGGCTACTTCCATAAATCCTTCACGAAGACTTGCACCTTCCATCTTCTCTCTTTGCTTCGGGAATCTATGTACTCCTCCTTGTCATAGCATTCACTGAATATTTATAAAATATTATATGTGATATTCTACAATATTGTCAACTCTTTTCATTTCGTTAATTTCTTGTCATGCTTTTTTTACCATAATCTGTCAAATTTTTCATCCTTTCCACAAATTTAAGTGTATTTTTCAAAAAAATTTGTGATTTTTTCCATTTTTTTCAAAAATCATATGGCAAATATTTGCAAAAAATTATACAATATATTCATAAGCAATAAGGAGGATATATTATGAAACAAAATAATATGTTAGCGATGATATTGGCCGGCGGTAGAGGCTCACGTCTTCACGAACTGACAAATAAAGTTGCAAAACCAGCTGTTTCTTATGGTGGAAAATACAGAATCATTGATTTTCCACTCAGTAACTGTGCCAACAGCGGCATCAATGTTGTAGGAGTATTAACCCAGTATGAATCCATTCTGTTAAACAGTTATGTTGCTGCAGGCAGACGCTGGGGATTAGACGCAAAAGAAAGTGGTGTTTTTGTTCTTCCACCACGTGAGAAAGCAGATGCCAATCTGGATGTATACAGAGGTACTGCTGACGCAATCTCACAGAATATCGACTTTATCGATACATACTCACCGGAATATCTTCTGGTACTTTCCGGAGATCATATCTACAAGATGAATTATGATAAGATGTTGCAGGAACATAAAGATAACGGAGCAGATGCAACAATTGCAGTTATCGAAGTTCCGATGAAAGAAGCAAGCCGTTTCGGTATCATGAACACAGATGGCAACGGCCGCATCGTTGAATTCGAAGAAAAACCAGAGCATCCGAAGAGCAATCTTGCTTCTATGGGTATTTATATTTTCAACTGGAAGCTTCTTCGCAAGATGCTTCTTGCAGATATGAAGAATCCTGATTCCCACCATGACTTTGGTAAGGATGTCATCCCATGCCTCCTTAATGATAATAAGACCCTTGCAGCTTACAAGTTCAAAGGCTACTGGAAAGACGTTGGAACCATCGATTCTCTCTGGGAGGCAAACATGGATCTCATCGATTCCAGAAACGAACTGAATCTGAATGATCCAACATGGAAGATCTACACAGAGGACACTCCGGCGCTTCCTCAGTATATTGGACCAAACGCCAAGATCAACAAAGCTTTCATCACACAGGGCTGTATTGTTGAAGGTGAGGTAAGCCATTCTGTACTGTTTACCGGATGTACCGTAGGTGAAGGCGCTAAGATCATTGACAGTGTACTGATGCCAGGCGTAGAAGTAGCAGCCGGTGCAGTTGTACAGCGTGCACTCGTTGCCGACAATGTCAAGATCGGTAAAGATGCAGTTGTCGGCAGTGCTGACAGCGAAAACATCGAACTCGTGTCCAAACGTGTAAAGGGGGTAGAATAATATGGCAAGAGCATTTGGAATTGTCACATCTTCCAGAACCCATATTAAAGTAGATGGGATGCAGCAGTACCGTCCAATCGGTGCTTTCTCCTTCCTTGGAAGATATCGTGTCATCGACTTTCCTATTTCAAATATGAGCAACAGTGGAATTGACCACATTCAGGTATATGTACGAAACAAACCGCGTTCTCTGGCTGAACACCTCGGAACCGGCCGTCATTACAACATCAACTCCAAACGCGGCAAACTTCAGCTTATGTTCGCACAGAACAGTACTGAAAACGACGTATACAACACAGATATCGCTGCTTTCTACGAAAACATCGAATTCATCGAGCGTATGCATGAGCCATATGTGATCATCGCACCATCTTACATGGTATATGCGCAGAATTACGCCGAGCTCCTTCAGACACACATTGATTCTGAAGCAGATATCACTCTTCTGTATCAGTCTGTAGATAACGCAAGAGAAGAATTTATCAACTGTGATATTCTGAACCTGAATAAACAAAAAGGTGTTGAATCCATCGAAAAGAACCGTGGAAGCGCTCAGAAACGCAACATCTTCATGGATACTTACATTATGAAAAAAGAGCTTTTCATTGAGCTTATCAAAAAAGCCAGAAAGATCTCTTCCATGTACACTCTGCCACAGATTGTCAACAGTCTTGCAGGAGAGCTTGATATCCGTGGTGTTGCCCACAGAGGTTTCTTTGCTTCTATTACAGATTTCAACAGCTACTACAATGCAAATATCTCTCTGATCGACTTCAAGACAGCAGATGCACTGTTCAATCCTGATTGGCCAATCTACACAAGAACCAATGATTCCTGCCCGACTCAGTATCTGGAAGGTGCATCTGTCAAGAATTCTGTTATCTCCAATGGCTGTCTGATCGAAGGAACAGTCGAAAACTCCGTTATCGGACGTGGATGCCAGATCAAAGCCGGTGCTGTCATTAAAAACAGCGTTGTATTGTCTCATACTGTTGTCGGCGAGAATGCTCATCTTGAAAATCAGGTAATGGATAAATGGGCCAAGGTCATCCACGGCAATGAGATCATCGCAGAAGAAGGACATCCTGGATATATCCGCAGAGAAGATGTTCTTTAATCGCTTATTCTGATTCAGGTCGAACATTCTTTAACCTCAAAGAGGCTGCCGCAGATTGCGACAGCCTCTTTTATTATGAGCTACTCTTTATGTTTCTATTCTTCTTTACTGTTTTTTTCTACCATCGGAATATATTCGTATTTCGGAATCAGGCTGTCTCTTCCCGTCAGTTCGTCATACTGTGCAAAGATACGTTCCATGATATCCGAAATTTTTGATTCATCTGCCTCAAAAAGAATGACCAGATACTGCATGGAACTGTAGCGTGTACATGCATCAACACTTCTGATCTTCTTTCGGATCGCCTGTTCCATACGCTCCAGTGCCTGCTCAATATTCTCAATATGCATGACAGAATTTGATGTTGTTTCCAGTGTCACCATAACCAGATAGCATTGATATCTGTATCTGTCACCCAGATGCTTCATATATTCGTAAAGCTTGGCAAACTCACGATATTCCAGATTCAGTGCACCTGAATAATTTCCACTGTCACGAAGTGCTTTCGCGATAAGTGCAAGATCTTTGCCGGTACCGGGATCTGCCACCTGCTCATTCTCCATCTGCTGGTAGAAGAAATAGCTTCCCTTTCCATTCTGCTTTACATGATACAGAGCCTTGTCTGCTTTCGAATAACACTCTTCAAAAGGATCTCCTTTAATTACTTCACAAATTCCAACAGAAACAGAAGCACAACGGATCTCCGCATCTTTTTCTTTATTCTGTTCAAATTTTTCCTGAATTCCTGTGACGATCTTTACAATCTCATCCTTTGATACACCTGGCACAAACATCAGGAACTCGTCTCCGCCCAGACGGCAGACAACCGAATGCTGTGCATATTCCATCAGTAAAGAACCAAGCAGTTTCAGCGCCCTGTCCCCGGCCTTGTGTCCATAGAGATCATTCATCTTTTTCAGATTATCCATATCCAAGAATACCAGATATCCGTTATCCTGCTGCATAAACTGTGCTGCAAGCTTTTCTCCACGGTTTCTCATTGGCAGCCCCGTAAGGAAATCAAGACCCTCGCTGTCCTCCTGCGCCTTCATTGTGATCATAACATCGGAAATAAATTTTTCTATTTCTATTTCCATCTTCGAAAGATTGTCTTCTTTATTAACAAGTGCACACTCTTCCCTGATCACCACACGATTCTCATTCAACATTTTCAGAAATACCCCTGCAATTTGAGGATCAAACTGCGATCCACAGTTTCTGGCTATTTCATTATATATGATCTGATCATCGAGCGGATTTCTGTAAATTCTCCTTGACTTCATGGCATCGTAACTGTCCGCTACGGTTATAACTCGAGCATATAATGGAATTTCTTCGCCCTTCAGTCCATCCGGATATCCCATACCATCATATCTTTCATGATGGCTCCGGGCCACCTCTTTACATGACTGATCAATGTAATATTTTTTAATATCTCTGCCCCGATGACGGTATGTTCCTTAATCACCTGGAATTCTTCTTCTGTCAGCCTGGTCGGTTTGTTCAGAATATTATCCGGAATACAGATCTTACCGATGTCATGCAGGTGTGCTGCATTTTTGAGATTTTTGATTTCTTTTTTATCCCATCCCAGCTCTTCTGCGATCAGAGCTGCATATTCTGCTACTCGATGAGAATGTCCTCTTGTATACTCATCCTTCGCCTCAATCGTTGTAGAAAGTGTCTGCATCATCTGAAGCGACATGGTTTCCATCTGTTTCCTGCGCTTATTCATCTCAGCTCTCTGACGCTGGCTTTCCATTTTCTGAATATTTCTGATCGTTTTCAACAGATTTGTACACAACAGTATGAGCATTCCGGTTCCTATAAAGATTCCCGATGTAGAAACTCTGAAATAAACCAGAAGCGACTCTGTTACAGCAGCCGCCATTGCCAGTATAATACTGAGAAAAGTATATTTTTCTGACACATATCCTCGTTTCAGATCACAGATCATAGTAATAAACACGATCAGAACTGTTCCCACAAGAATCATATGGGCAACTGGAAGAGACTCTATATAATCCACAATTCCCAAAATATGGAGCACTGAACAGATCAGGAGATTCAAAAACGCTATATTTTCTACTACTCCAAAGATTTTCCGATATCTTCCCTTCAGCAGCGTATCCATATAATATCCGATTGCAATCGGACTTAACATGATCATTACGAAACACAAAGTTGACAGTGCTGACGGATTTGGAACGAACAGCTGCCGCATTTTGGATTCACCAAGCATCCAGACTGCTGCCACAAAAACACACCAGCCCAGATATTCCATATCAAATTTCGTCTGATAGGCAATTCCAAGCGAGAATCCAAAAATGATTGTAACAATTCCCGCAAACAACAGAAAGAAGGCAATAATTGTCTCCAGTCCATATGTCCGAAACAGATATCCCCAGATTTCCACCGCATTTCCACAATAAACCGCATTTACTACACCGGAATATTTATTTGTATTCGTCTGTAATTCGATACGAACTTCTTTACCCGCATCCTCTGCAGATGTTGGACAAAATACATAACAACTTGCTGAATTCTTTCCGACAACTCTTTCTTCAGAAGTATCGTACTCTGCACGTAGCTCTCCATCCACATAAAATCGGACAGACTGAAGAGAAGAGCGAATTGCCAACATACTTTCCGTATAATTTTCCGGCAACTGTGTTATGATCGTCATTGTCGTTTTGGCAGGTACTTCGTATTTGCCTGGAACCTCGATCATTTCTCTGCTTCCATCTGTTTTCTCCCAGACAAATTCGCCCTGATAAAGGAGAACCTCTTCTGTCTTTGAATTATTGTGTTCTGTCGGTCCAAAGAACTGCAGGACACAGACACTTCCCAGACTCACTACCATCAATATATAAAACAGATGTCTCTTTATGCGATTGACTGTATAACCTTCTTTTGTCAAACCTTCTCCTCCTTTATTTTCTTCGAAATACCTCTGTTTCACCGAAATATAAGAAGTTTTATTTTTAGGTATAATCATTTATATTTTACTACATTCAGGCATTTATCTCAATCAATGTAAGCATATCTTATTTTATGTTTTAGCCGAAATGCAGAAAAAATATCACACAAAAGTATCTTTTGCCTTCATGTGATATTTAATATCTTATTATTATATTTATAGGATAATCTCGACCGTTAATCCATTTCCATTTTTGTTTTCTGCTGAGATTTTTCCCTTATGTGCCTGCACGATCGCTTTCGCAACAGAAAGGCCAATACCAGAACCGCCTGTTCCTGAATTTCTGGAGCTGTCCAGTCTGCAAAATCGCTCAAACAGTACATCCAGTTTTCCCTGCGGCAGGTCCTCTGCATCATTGTAGACTGACAAAAGAACTTTCTTTCCTTTCTTTTTCAGCGTCAGCATGATACTTCCCTTATCCGAAGAATACTTTATCGCATTATCCATCAGAATTCCTGGGAGCTGACGAATTGATTTCTCACTTCCCTGATAAGAAATGTTTTCTTCAATCTCCAGTGTCAGATTTTTCTCTTTTGTCTGAGCAAGAGCCTCATATGACTGTACACTTTCGGCAACTGCTTCAGAAAGATTGAATTCCGCGATATCCCGCAGTCCTTTTTCTTCATCCAGTCGAGCCAGCGTCACCAGCTGCTGCACCAGCCCTGACAGCCTTTGAATCTGTTTACGGGTACTTTTCGTCCACTGTGATTCCCCGCTTTCCATTTCAAGCACCTCTGTATTGGCATCAATGATCGTCAGTGGCGTCTTCAGCTCGTGGCTTGCATCCGTAATAAAACGTTTCTGCTTTTGAATGCTCTCTTCCACCGGTCGGAAAACCATTCTGGAAAAAATCACCACAAGTACAAAAACTGCTGCCAGACCGAGAAAAGAAACGGATACTGTTGTGACCAGCACTGTACGAAAATTAGAAATTTCCCGACGACAATCAAGAAATACATATTTTACGCCATCATCTGTCTCTATCACCCGGTAGCGATAAATCCCTTCAAAGCCTGTTTCTCCGGACTTTGCGCTGATTTTTTTTGCATATTCTTCTGCCGTGTCTTCATCAACCGCCGCGATTCGCTCCAGATCACAGTCTGTGATCTCACCATCTCCATCTGCGGTTACCGTAAAATATCTGGTTTCAAATGGAGTTTCTACAGAATAATGTTCTCTGTCACTCTGCGGTTTTTCCGGTGGCATCTGCGTATCTGTTCCACTCTTTGTTCTCTTTGTATTATCCGGTTTATCCGGAATTTCTGAATCTTCATCGACTGGTTCTTCTGGAAACTGTCCGTCATTCTGTATCAGCAGAGCCGTCATATCATCTGCTCTGTCAAGCATCTCTTTGTAATTGCTGATATTGATAACACCCATGATAGCTGTGAGTACTACCAGTGTAGACAGCATCGCTACCAGAATAAACTTTTTTCTTAAATCTCGTATTATGGCTGTGTCTCCAGATAATATCCCTGTTCTCTGGCTGCTTTGATCTTTACATTAGCACCAAGTACAGTCAGTCTCTTTCTCAGATAAGAAATATAAACCCAGACAACGCCAACATCTGCCTCACTGTCATATCCCCAGATTTTTTCCATAAAGCGTTCTGTGGATATCACCTGTCCCGGATTCGCTGCCAGAAGCTCCATGATCTGGAATTCTTTGTTAGGAAGCCTTATCGTATCTGTGGAAGATTTTAATTCAAACGTTGTACAATCCAGAGAAAGATTTCCTACATTCAATACAGAGCTTACCGCTTCCGTCCGTCTCCTTGTTACAGAACGTATCCTTGCCAGAAGTTCCTTTGCAGCAAATGGTTTGCTGAGATAATCATCCGCACCGCTATCCAGACCAAGTACACGGTCATCCACCTCAGATTTGGCAGTGAGGATCAGTATCGGAACATCATTGCCCTGTGCCCGGATATTTTTGAGCACCGTAATGCCATCCATCTTCGGCATCATAATGTCCAGAATCGCACCATCGTAATTATCTGCTTCCAGATAATGCAGTGCATCCTCACCATTATAAACGGCATCCACAGAGTAATTATTGTGTTTCAGGATTGCCACCAGTGCATCCGAAAGTTCCTTTTCATCTTCTGCAAGTAAAAGTCTCATATGCCCGCTCCTTTATTTTAAGCAAGTTCTTCCGACTTTTCCACCTCATAATCCGACCACTGAGATGTAGAAGAAACACCGGACAGATCTGCCTTGTCTGAATAAGAATCTACAGTTACAGTATAATCGCTTTCACCCTCTACGTAAACAGTTCCATCCGTTCCTTTTACAGTAACGGTGTTCCCTTTATCATCCACGATCGTTCCACTGTTGGAAAGACTGGTAAGTGTACTGTCACCGGTTACCGTCCATGTACATCCTTCGCCAATATAGATGTTACAGTATCCGTCTCCGCCTTCTCCGGTGTTACTTTCATCATCTGTTACTGCACCGATAAGTATACTTCCATCTGTCATATAGAAATCAAGCTGACTGATGCTGTCCCAGACCACATCGCCCTGCATTTCCTGTTTGGTTGCAGTAAATAGGCAATCCGCACCGTTCTTACCGTTTTCGCCCCAGCCTCTCTGGTTACTGTTTCCCGTGCATTTCAGGAAGAAATCATTCTCATCTGCATAAGTGATATCTACATCCGAAAGTGTAATGGTAGACTCTGTATTGGTTGTATAGAACATACCACCGTTCTTCGCGGTCAGAGAGCCTCCATTCATCTCGAAAGTACTGTTTCCGACTTCAGAATCACCGGACATACTCTGATAAAGAATCACATTCCAGGTGCAGTCATTCTGATCATCATCACTCATATTTCCTGTCAGATCCGAATCAAACAGATGAATCGAATTCAGTCCTTCAATACAGATTGCTTCAGATCCGTTTGCAGTAAGCGTTGCATTGTTTACAGAAATGTCTGCGGTACTGTAGATTGCCGGAGAACCAACACCATTGGAAGTATAAGTTCCGCCATCAACGACCATGGTTCCACCTCCGCGATCACTTCGGATTGCTGCGGAAGATTCACCATTTGTCTCAACCGTCATATCCCATGCATAAAGCTTTCCACCACCCGCTGCATGAATTCCGCCTGAAGTATCCTGTTTGGTAGTGATCGTATCATTTGCCGCATAGACTGTTCCATCTCCGTAGGCAAACAGTCCGGCTGCTCCCTTGGAGTCTGTATCGATCGTAGAATTGCTTACATAAGCCTCGCCGTCTGTTGCAAGGACTGCTGCTCCAACACCATAAAAACTGGAGTTATCGCCTCCCTGACTGTCAGAAGATTCTCTTGTGATCGTTGAATTCTTGATTGATACCTTTGCTCCGTCCGAAATATGAGCCACGTTCTCGTCGGTTCCTGTGGAACTCAGTGTTTCGCCATCTACCGTTGCGTCTTCTGTGTAATCATTTGCCGCATCGTAGCTCTCCACTCCCTGGGACTGTCCGCCAGGTGCTCCTCCAGGTCCTCCCTGTCCATCACCCTGCGGCGGTTCTCCATCCGGTTTCTCTCCTGTCGGAGGTTCACTGTTATCTCCGTCCGGTTTGGCCGGTGGTTCACCGTCTGTTTTCTCTCCCTGCGGTGCATTCTTGTCATCTCCTGATGAATCGTCCGTGCTGCTGTCAGATGAACTGTCTGCAGCTACGGTCACTGCTGTACTTCCTGCCGCATAAACACTTGCCGTTGACATGCTTAATACCAGTCCCAACATCACTGCTACATATTTTTTCTTCATAAAAAAGTTCCACCTTTCTATACTGTACTGCGGTTCTGATCCGCTTTGTTATCTCGTTTCGATAAGTACACTATACAGGTGGAACTTTAATTTTACTTTAAAGTAACTGTGAAGATTAGGTGTATTCTGTTTTCAGTATTTCTTTTTTATCTGTAATATTGTCTGCCGTCCAGTCCAACAAGAATGAGCTCCACTCCCTCAATGATCATAAAGCCTCCTACAAGCACACCCATGGAAAGGATCGTGATCATCGGCCGGAAGATCAGAAGGATTCCAACGAGCAGACCAAGGATATTCAGAATCAGTGAAATCGTATAATAAGTCATTCCGTAATGCATCTTCATATACTGCAGATGAGAAAGTCTGGAAATACAATGCGCAATAATCCAGATTGGAAGAATCATTGCAAGCGCCCAGTTTCCTGCTTCCGGATGTGCCGCGAGCATAAATCCGGCCATCACACTCAGGATTCCTGTGACAAGTGAAACGATCGGTCCAAACCCGGTAAAGTGTTCCATTTTGACATACAGAACAATATCCCCAATTCCGCTTAAGATTGCAAGCACACCACACAGAATCACGATCCAGGTAAGTACCCCTACCGGCTGACGCATGATCACAACACCAAATATGATCAGAATGATACCCACGATTAATTCAAACCATCCAATATCAGATCGTCTGTTCATCTGCATCCGCCTCCTTCTTCTCAGCTCCTGATTCTATTTTCGTTTCTGTATTTGTCTCATTTTTTGCCTCGCCATTCAGGATTGCCATAAATTCATCTCCTGTGATCGTCTCTTTTTCATAGAGATAATTGGATAACTCATCCAGTTTCTGACGGTTATCAAGAAGAATTTTTTTCGCTTTCTCATGCTCTCTCTTAACCAGTTCCACAACCTTACGGTCAATCTCATTCTGCGTATCCGCAGAGCATGCCAGGGATGCGTCACCGCCAAGATACTGATTTGTCACGGTTTCCATAGCCACCATATCAAAGTCATCACTCATACCATAGCGGGTGATCATGGCCCGGGCAATCTTGGTTGCCTGTTCAATGTCATTGGATGCACCGGTCGTTATCTCACCAAATACCACTTCCTCCGCAGCACGGCCACCGGTAAATGTTGCAATCTTATTCTCCAGTTCCTGCTTTGTCAGAAGATATTTGTCTCCCTGCTCTACCTGCATGGTATAACCAAGCGCGCCGGAAGTTCTTGGAATGATCGTAATCTTCTGAACCGGTGCAGAATGTGTCTGCATTGCTGCTACAAGAGCGTGTCCAATCTCATGATATGCAACTACCTTTTTCTCCTGATCTGAAAGTACCGCATTTTTCTTCTGATATCCTGCAATAACAACTTCAATGCTTTCTTCCAGATCTGCTTCTGTGACTACTTCACGATTATCACGAACAGCACGAAGAGCCGCCTCATTTACAATATTGGCAAGCTCTGCACCGGAAGCGCCGGCTGCTGCCTTGG
>ERZ857922.3879-NODE-3879-length-12104-cov-3.068553_pt1 | contig 12104 bp, 9 predicted proteins | sample MGYA00519579_ERZ857922 | MGnify/ENA primary metagenome ERZ857922 (study PRJEB31778, sample SAMEA3449375) | human gut metagenome | biome: human gut; feature: human-associated habitat; material: faeces | place: United Kingdom | collected 2010/2012 ... | reverse complement strand
GTGGTAATGATAAATATCGGAAGTATTGAAGTATTGTGATATAAAAATCTTCATCTTTCGAAAAATCAATCTGATAATTGACATTAATATAATTAATATAGGTATCTGTTAATTGAATGATAGATGGCTCAAAAAAGTTGGTTACCGATGCAAAATTTAACAGGCTTGCATCCAGAAGCCGGCCACAGGAAATAAGACGATATATATCTTCGCGTTCAATTGCAGAAAAATGGCAATTCAGCTTTTCTTCAAGAGAATCCAAAAGCTCGTTTGCTGCATGAATGGCAGTCGCATCACGATAGTCATCGGTAATGAGTTCAGTCAGTTCATGACCGGCCGTGATGCGGTAGTACATGATAGCAATCGCCAGATCCAGTGTAACCATATTTACATCTTCCATCATAATATTGTATTTTGTCATATAAAAATTCACTTCGTGGATAATCTGATTCACGATACGTTCATCCATATACTGATATTGGAAGAAAGCGTTTCCACGTGCATTGTAATTCCAGTTCTCTGAAAACAGATGATTCAGGATAATTCTTCTTTTTCGTTCATTTTTCTCAAATTGAATATGATTACGGTGCCGGGAAAAAATAATATGCGGATCGGGCAAAATATATTTTCGGCGAAGTGCATGTAGATCATGTTCAAGTGTTGTACGGCTGATATACATCTCATCTTCCAGATCATATAGATTAATTGGAGTATCAGAAAGACAAAGCCGGAAAGCAATATGTCTTACACGCTCATCTCTTGACAGGAAAGAGTTGCTTGATTGACTTAGTTTTTCTAAATGCTGTTCATCGTCTGATTCCAGAAGGTAGCCAGAACTTCTTTTAGAAGTAATTTGAACTCCGGTATCTGTCAGTGATTGATTGAGCTCATTGATATCATTTCGTATAGTTCTCGCGGATACGTGAAGATGTCCGGCAAGTTCCTCGCCGGTAGTGTATACACTGTTTTTCTGTTGTAGATAGTGAATTAGTTTTCGCTGTCTTAAAGACAAAGATAAGTCGTTCATAATTTCCTCCTCTTATAGGAAAATGTAAAGTATATAACTTATCATATTTATAAGAACAGAAGATGTCAAGTGATTGGTAAATATAAAACGAAGAAAATTTTCCGCTTTGAAGAGGAAAAAACTTGTTTGATATGGAGCGAGGAGAAGACTAAAATGAAGTCACAAAGTTAAGAAAAGTTCAGAGGAGGACACAGACTATGAAATATGAAAACATTAGAAAACAGGTATTAGATGCAATCTTAGAGGCGGTTGAGCAGGGACTGATCAAAGGAACGTCAGGAAACATCGCACTTCGTGATGATGTAGATGATGTAGTGGCAATTACACCAAGTGGAATCCCATATAAAGGAATGACACTGGAAGATATCGCAATTGTAGATCTCGATGGTAACTGGCTGGAAGGTAACTACAAACCTTCATCAGAAGTTCCAATGCATACGGCAGTTATGAGAGCAAGACCGGATGTAAAAGCTACTGTACATACACATGCAATGAATGCAACAATCCTTGCAATGGGTGATGCACCGGAATTAAAACCAATCACACCTCCGCAGTGTGAGTTTACACCGGTAAGAATTGTACCGTTTACAATGCCTGGAAGTGATGAGGTTGCAGATAAGGTTGTGGAAGCTCTTGGAGAAGACGGAAGAGCAGTTCTTATTAAAAATCATGGAATGTTCTGCTGTGGAAAGAACATGAAAGCAGCAATGGCAGCAACCGAGTATACAGAAGAGATGGCAGTTACAACATTGTATGCAAAACTTCTTGGAACATACGAACCAATGCCGGAAGAAGGCGTTAAGAAAATGAAAGAGCTGATTGCAGCAGACCAGGCAGTATAAAACCTATATTTTATATAGAAAAATAAAAGAAAACGCAAAAAGAGAAACGCAGGAAGTAGGGAGGAAGCAAAAAAATGGCAAGTGAATTTTTTGTAAGCAGTGATGTTACATTTGGAAAGAATGCGGCAAAAGAACTGTCGAGAATCTTAAAAGAATTTAAAGCAAAAAATGTTATGGTTGTATACGATGCCGGTGTAAAAATGGCAGGTATTGCTGAAAAGGTACTGGCAGAAGTCGAAAAAGCAGATGTAAAGGTTACAGTATTTGATGGAGTTATTCCAAATCCTACAAATGAAGTTGTAGAAGAAGCAGCAGAGATTGCGCAGAGAGAAAACATTGATGTGTTTGTTGCTGTAGGTGGTGGAAGCAGTATTGACCTTACAAAAGCAGTTAACATCTTGATGACAAATCCAGGTCCGATTGGACAGTACGGTGGAATTGGATTAGTAAAAGAATCGGTATTGCCATTAATTGCAATCCCAACTACTGCAGGAACATCCAGTGAGATTACTAATGTTGTAGCATTAACAGATACAAAGGCAGTATGTAAATATGTAATCATCGATAATAAAATCGTAGCAGACAAAGTAATTGCAGATCCGGAATTTACAAAGACAATGCCGGCTGGCGTTACGGCTGCAACAGGAATGGATGCGATTACACATGCAGTAGAAAGTTATATTTCAAATATGTCAACAGCGCTGACAGAATATCATTCTATTAAAGCATTGCAGATTTTCCATGAATATCTTCCAAAGGCAGTAGCAAACGGATCTGATATGGAAGCAAGAGAAAAAATGATGCTTGGCTGTCTGATCGCAGGATTTGGATTTTCTAATGCAAACCTTGGACTGGTACATGGAATCGCACATACATTGAGTGCACATTTCCATCTTGCACATGGCGTGGCAAATGCAACAGTTCTTCCTTATGTTATGGAATACAACGCTGACAGCTGTCCGGAAAAGATGGTAAATCTTGCAAAAGCAATTGATCTTCCGGTAAGCGGAGACCTTGCAAAAGATAAATACCTGTTGTCAAAAGAATTGCTTAAGATGACAAAGACAGTTGGAATCAAGACGTTATCAGAGCTTGGGGTAGAAGAAAAAGACTTTGAGATGATTGCAGAAGATGTATTAAAAGAACCTGTACTCGGATTCAATCCAAAACAGGGTGTAACAAAAGAAGATGTTATTTCAATTTTGAAAAAAGCATTATAAGAGGAAAAAGTTATGGAAAAGAAATCATGTGGTGGATACGGAAAATGTTATCCGCATTTGTTCTCGCCGCTTCGCATCGGAAACATTAAGATGAAAAACCGAATCATCTGTGCGCCGACAAGTCCAAGTATGATTGATCTGAATGGTCATTTTACTCCTGAGATGATTGCTTATTTGGAAGAAAAAGCAAAAGGCGGAGCAGGAGTTGTTACATATGGCGAGGCAATTGTGCATTCTGCAACAGGAAAGTCTCATAATAAGCAGCTTCAGTTGGATGCATTTGGTGTTAGACAGGGTATGACCGAAGCCGCAAGAGCAATTCACAATGCGGGAGCATATGCCAATATCCAGTTGTCTCATGGCGGTATGTATGGAGGCCTTGCAAGTGTTGGCGGTGATGTTGATACCTGTAATGTAGCATATGGACCAAGTGACATGCATATGCCTGCGGGTGATGTAAAGGAGATGCCAAATGAACTGGTCTATGAGATCATAGAGTCTTATGGAAAAGCAGCAAAGCTTTGTAAAGAAACCGGGTTTGATATGGTTCAAGTCCATGCGGCACATGGATGGTTGTTCTCACAGTTCCTTTCGCCGGTGTGGAACAAAAGAACAGATGAATTTGGTGGATCGCTGGAAAACAGAGCAAGATTTTTCCTGTTAGCATTAGACGCAGTAAGAAAAGCAGTAGGCCCACAGTTCCCGATAGAAGCCAGAATATCAGGAGATGATATGACAGACAAGGGACTGAATCTGGAAGATTGTATAAAAGTTGCTGAGATGATTGATGATAAAGTAGATCTTATCAATGTATCCTGTGGTAATCATGAAGATCCGGATATGTTCTGCAGAACCCATCCATCAGCATTTTATCCAAGAGGGGTGAATGTATATCTGGCAGCGGAAATAAAAAAACATGTCAAGACACCGGTTGCCTGTGTAGGATCGTTGAATGACCCGGCACAGATGGAAGAAATTATTGCGAGCGGCCAGGCAGATGCAGTAGAGCTTGGAAGAGCAAGTCTTGCAGATCCGTATCTTCCAAAGAAAGCTTACAACGATTGTGCAGAGGATATTACGCCATGCCTGAGATGTTATGAGTGTTTTGGAGCTACCGGAGAACTGGAGATGGTAAAATGTGCAGTTAACCCGACAATGGGTGAACAGCTTGCAGCAAAATATCCAAAGCCATTACCGGAAATAAAAAAGAAAGTTCTTGTCGTAGGCGGAGGACCGGCAGGTATGGAAGCTGCGATTACGGCAGCTAACAGAGGACACAATGTTACACTTGTAGAAAAGAGGAATAAATTAGGTGGCAATCTGCATCCGGCAGGAGCAGCATATTTTAAAGAAGATATTAGAAAATTAATCTGCGTTCTGGAACAGAGATGCAAAAAAGCAGGTGTAAATATATTCCTGAATACAGAGGTAACTCCGGAATATGTAAAAGATTTTGCACCAGATACATTGTTCATAGCAATTGGTTCGAATGAACTCAGACCGCCAATAAAAGGTCTGGATTCCGATAAAGTTGTAATGGCAATCGATGCAGAATTACATCCGGAAAAATTAGGACAAAAAGTTGTCATTATAGGCGGCGGACTGGTAGGAGCAGAAGCATCTATTGGGTTCCATCATGAAGGAAAAGAGTGTACGATTATCGAGATGAAACCAGTGATTGCAGAAGAAGTGAATTCCTTCTACCGCGGCGGACTGATGCCGGAAGTTGATAAATCAGCCACATGTCTGGTGAATACAAAAGTAAAAGAAATCATTACGACAGGTGTCCTTTGTGAAAAAGACGGAGAAGAGATGATTGTAGAAGCAGATACTGTTGTCTGTGCTCTTGGATTCAGATCCCCTTATGATAAGGTGGATGAACTTGCAGATCTGGTGGAAGAGTATTATGTAATTGGTGATTGTAAGAAAGTTGGAAAGATTTATGATGCCATGAATACAGGATATTATTCTGCATTACTTGTATAAGATTCCGGGAATACATTAAGGAATAAAGGAGATAGAAGATCATGAAAAAGAAACTTGTATTATGTACACAGCTTCCTGAAAAGAGAAAACAGGAAATCGAAGAATATTGTGATATTACAATTGCCGGAGAATTAAAACACGGTAAAGGAAATGTTACAGAGGAAATGGTCCGTGAGGAATGCAAAGGTTATGAAATTGTTGTCCTTGGAGATGAGAATGCAAAAGCAGATACAATCAACACATGGGTAGAATCTGGAATGAAATTCATTGGTGTTGCAAAAGGAACACCGGTTACAGTTGATAATGAAGCTATCAAAGCAGCCGGGCTTCAGTTATCTTACACACCAGGAAGAAACAGAGTAGCAGTTGCAGAATTCAATATCGGACTGATGATTGCAGTTGCAAGAAAGCTTACTTTAAGTTGTACAGGTCTTTCCAGGGGAGAACATACAGGTGATCCGGTAGAAGATATTTATAATGTTCCAGATGTAAAAAATGTGACATTTGGGCCATTGGATGAGAAGCATCCATTTACAGATTACGGTATTGGATTTGAATTATACGGAAAGAAATTAGGTATCGCAGGATATGGTGCAATCGGAAGAGAAGTTGCAGTACGTGCTAAAGCATTTGGAATGGAAATTTTGGCGTATGATCCATATATGCCGGCTGAAAAGATTGAAGCAGACGGGGCGAGAGCAGTTGATCTTGATACAATGCTTAGCGAGAGTGATATGGTTAGTATTCATCTTCCGGTTCTGGATTCAACAAAGGGAATGGTTAATAAAGACTGGTTCTCCAAGATGAAACCAACTGCAATTGTAATCAATACTGCGAGAGCAGCAGTTATTGATCAGAAAGATTTTGTAGAGGCGCTTCAGAATGGAACAATTGCAGGAGCAGCAATTGATGTATACTGGCAGGAACCAGTACCGGCTAACCATCCGTTATTAAAGATGAGAAATGTAGTATGTACACCACATATGGCGGGCCTTACCACGGATGTAGATAACTGGTCAGGTGAGATGATGTCCCAGGAAGTATTGGCTTACCTTAAAGGTGAAGACAGAAAATATATCTGGAGAAGATAACAGCTACAACTGCAACCCCGATTATGCTCAGGGGTTGCGGTAGAAAATAAATGCTAAAGGAGATAAAAGATGGAAACAACAAAGAATAAAAAAGTCATCGCAGCAGGTCTGCTTGTGATGTCGCTTACAATGGCATGTAACAGTGCGTTAGCCCCAATTCTTGCAGAAGTTGGTAAATTTTTCCCGGATGCAAGTGATTCGGCAATTCAGATTGTATTGACACTTATTAATCTTACAACACTTCCGATGATGCTGATCGAGCCGGCATTTGAATCTAAAATTACAAAAAGAGATATCGCTCTTATCGGTACTGTTTTAATGCTGATCGGTGGTTTAATGCCACAGGTTCTGAATTCACAGTTATGGATGCTGTATGCTGCAAGTATTGTGATTGGAGCTGGCCTTTCGCTGGTAGTTGTAGTTAGTTCATCATTAATTTCGGATTACTTTACAGGTATTGAAAAATCAAGAGTTATGGGATTCCAGTCAATTTTTGTAAGTATTGGTGGTACAATCATTGCAAAGGGATCTGGTATGTTTACTGCTATGGCAGGGTGGAAACGTGGATATCTGGTATTCATGATCTGTGTTCCGATTATTCTGATTGTTGCTTTAACAGTACCGAAAGGAACAGTAGTACAAAAAGAAGAGAGTGGAGAAAAAGCGGGAATTTCAGGAAGCATGATTTATTTCGGAGCACTTTGCTTGATTACAGGTATCTTCGTTGCAACATTTAATACAAATATTGCTATGTACATTGACCGTAAAGGTATTGGTGATGCAAGTACGGCAGGAACGGTTGCGTCTATCATGCAGGTAATTGGTATCTTAGGAGGCCTCGTACTTGGTAATACTGTAAAATTATTCAAACGTTTTACAATTGGTGCATCTATTCTTATGATGGCAGCAGGAACTGCAATGGTAGGATTTTCTACAAGCCTTCCGGTTATTTGTATCGGAGCAGCAGTCGTAGGATTTGGTTTTGCAATTCGTAATCCGGGAGCTGTTACATTTGCTGCTAATATGGTACCTGCAGCACAGGCATCACTGGCAATTGCGATTGTATCTGCAACTTATAACGTAGGTAACTTCGTATCTGCATACGTTGTAAATCCTGTTGCAAATATGCTTGGTGATGATATTGCAAACAGATTTATTGTAGCTGCTGTAGCATTAGTGGTAATCGGTATTGTAGCTTTGGTCAAAGCACCTACGACGGATGCACAGGCACTGGATTCTCAGGGCTAAAAAGTAATGAAATAGTGCTTATGACATATAGTTTAACCTCTAATTGAACATATTAAATAGAAGCTTCCTGACCGGGAAAAATGAAATCGGTCAGGGAGCTTTTTTTGATATCAATATATTACCCCACCCAGAACAAAATAGAATAAGGAGATGTATAATGGCTCAAATATGTATTAATAGCAAGGGCATAAAGGTAGTAGAAATAGATAAAATAAAATTTAAAGGAAAGAGAAAAATTGATTGGAGAAGTGTTGGAGAAAATTAAAAAAAATTATATTGGCAAAAAATATATGATTGATGATATGGATGATATTATATACATAGGAACTGATTTTCCAGATGAGTATGCAAATAGTCGAGACAGTGTAAGAGCGAAAGGAACTATTGGAAAAGCGAAAGCAAATGTGACATAAGCACTTCCGGAATTGATTCAGACGACTGTACATTTTGCGATTCCGGTATGTAATGATAAAGGGGGAATTATTGGGAAAAATACTTTTCGGGGAAGAACGATTATCAGATGTGATGCGGATGGTAAAAAATATCTTTATGACATCATAAATATAAAAAAAGAAACGTAGTACACCCTTAGGCATTAGCCGTACGGTAAAAACCACATTTCTATTTAATGTTATATAGTTAAATAAAAATAATGTCAAGAAATAAATTGTAACCGGCACAGAAATGTTGCCATTCATATGCCGGTTGGAAGGAATAAACAAATATTATGGAGATGTCGGTTATTATCAATCCCAAGGATGTAATACAACTTTGATGGCTTTACCACTTCTGGTTAAACCAATACCTTCATTGATTTTATCGAGTGGAAGGATATGTGTAATGAACTTCTCGGTTGGGAATGTTGGAGAGATAGCCAACTGGAAAGCTCGTTTAGACTGACTGTAAGAAGCACCGAAGTGGCCTTTGATCCAGATGTTGTTGTAGTGGATCAGGTTACAGTCAAGTTCTGTCATAGATCCCTTTGGAACACCACCGAAGAATACTACAAGACCACCTTTTTTTACCATGTGGATACTCTGGGTCTGTGTTGTATTTACCGGAGTAGCGGAGATAACTTTGTCTGCGCCTTTTCCACCAGTCAGTTTTTTTACTGCTTCGATTGGATTTTCTTCAGAACTGTTAACTGTGATGTCAACACCAAAATCTTTAGCCATCTCAAGTCTTGTACCATTGATGTCGATCATGATAACTTTCTGGGCACCACGGATTTTTGCAAGCTGTGCCATAAAGCAACCGATCGGGCCGGCACCGATGATAACTAATGTGTCAGGATAACCAACTTTTACATTTTCAAGACATGCAAATACAGATGTCAGTGGTTCTCCAAGACTTGCAGCATCAAAGGACACATCGTCTGGAATCTCATAAATACCGCCGCGACGGATTTTCTCTCCACTTACAGCTACATACTGGGCAAAACCGCCGGTTCCTGCAAGTTTTGCAACTGCTGTATTGGAACAGTTCTCGCTGTGACCGCTGATACATTCATCACATTCCATACAATAAGTACCAGGGAATAAGAATAATCTATCTCCAACTTTATACTTAGTTTCTTCTGAACCAATCTCGTCTACAAAGCCTACGATTTCGTGTCCATAGATAAAAGGATAAGCACCTTTTCTGGAATCTGTTGTCAGGTTACGGATATCAGAACCACAAAGGCCTACAGACATAATCTTTAAAATAAGACCGTCTTTTGGGCATTCTGGTTTTTCTGTTTCTTCTACATGGATATCATTAGGTCCGTACATTAATGCTGCTTTCATTTTCATAGTAATGAGCTCCTTTCATTTTCTTTACAAGTTCAGTATAATGACTTTATAAGGTTGCATTCAAACTGGATATTGCCGTATTATTACGGCAAAAACATTCAAAAATAAAATATACTGATATAAATGTGAAAGAAATATAAAATTGAATCATAAAATTTCCGTTATAATGCGGAAAATATGCTTTTGTGTGAAAGAAAAGTTTTTGCTATCTTTAAAGTATCGAATAAAGAGAAAACGTTAAAAAGCGATGAACGGAGGAGTTTTCAGATGGCAAAAGTAGAAAATTATTTGTTAGGCATGGATTGTGGAACAACAAATATAAAAGCAATTATCTTAGGAGAAGATGGAACTGTTGTTGCAGAGGCAAGCAGACCAAGTAAATTCATGAATCCGGGACCAAATATGCAGGAACAGGATGCGAACGAATGGTGGAGTAATACAGTTGAAATATTTAGAAGTCTTACCGAGCAGGCAGGACATGACATAGTAAAGAGAATCAGAGGGATCTCTGTCAGCTCGCATACAGTAACAATGCTTCCTGTAGATGCAGAAGGTAATCCATTAAGAAATGCTATGACATATCAGGATAACCGTTCGGCAGAAGAGCTGCATTATATAGTAGATACAATTGGATTTGACAGATTTGTGAAGATTGTAGGCGGCCAGCCTGCAGTTGCATTTCTTCCAAATAAAATATTATGGTTCAAAAAGCATGAGCCGGAATTATATGCAAAAACAGCCTGTTTCCTTCAGGCAAGCTCTTTTATCAATTATAAACTGACCGGAAAGATGACGATGGATATCGATCAGGCAACCAGAACACAGTGCCTGGATATCAGCACGATGGAATGGTCCAAAGAGATCGGAGATGTGATTGGTGTAGATTTGGATGAGAAACTTCCGAAGCCAAGACTGGTTGATGAGATCGTCGGATTTGTAACAGAGGAGGCAGCAAAAACAACAGGACTGATGGAAGGAGTTCCGGTCATTGCCGGATGCAGTGATGCGATGGCATCCATGCATGCAACTGGTATGAGCAGGCTTGGTGAGGCAGGAGAATCTTCAGGAACCACATCACTTGTATTCGTAGGAAGTGATGTAAAGAGTGCACCGGATATTCCGGTCGTTACCAAACCTTGTACGATTGACGGAATGCCATGGATTTTCGATGCACCGATACAGACTAGTGGTGCAGCATTAAAATGGTTCATTGAAAAAATGGCAGCAGAAGAAGTCACTTATGCTAAAGAACAGGATCTGAATATTTACACATATCTGAATGAACTTGCTCTGGAATCAAAGCCGGGGGCCGGAGGCTTATTCTTCTTCCCATATCTGCTGGGAGAACGGGCACCGCTCTGGAATGAGTATGCAAGAGGTATGTTCATTGGAATGGGCATGGATATGAAGAGAAGCGATCTGGTCCGTGCGGTATTTGAAGGAACGGCTTTTGCACTCAGACATGTCATGGAGACGGTGAAAGAAGCCGGAGCGACAGCAGAATTGCTGCGTATCTGCGGAGGCGGAGCCAAGAGCCGTACATGGTGTCAGATTAAAGCTTCTATGTTGAATATGCCGGTATATGTGATGGATGACAAGTCGGGAGACGTTCCGGTAGGAGATGCACTAATCGTCGGACATAAGCTGGGTGTGTTCCCAGAACTTACAAAAGCAGCTGAGAAGATCGTAAAAGTCAACGAGATTATCGAACCTGTTGAAGAATGGGTAGAAGCCTATGACAAACTGTACCCATACTATGTAGAAATGTATAAGCATCTGGATACAGATCTGAAATCTCTGAAAAATACAGTCGATCAATTATAATAATGTGAAAATAAAACTGCCGGTATAGAAAAAGTGTACCGGCAGTTTATATGTCTTAAGTATTCTTAACTATGCGCCACACTTTACCCACTGTAAAATCAAAAATGCAACAAATTTTGTAAAAAAATATCACCAAAATTTAGACTGTATTCCAAACATTTATTTTAACAAAATTACCTCTTTCCTTTTTGCCTGTTATAGAGTATCATATTACTTGCACAACATCTTGTGCAAAAAAGATGTTAAAAAAACAATATTTAGTAGTATTTGAGGGTGAGCACATACTACATCGGCAATAAAAATAAGAGAGGGATAGACATGAACGCAGAAATAAAGACGAACGTAATTAAGAGAAACGGTGAAGAGGTAGCCTTCGATCTGGAGAAGATCATTAATGCGATCAAGGGTGCAAACAAGGACGTCGACAAACTGCATCGGATGAATGAATATCAGATCATGGCAGTGGCGGACAACGTTGCAAAGAAAATTGAGGAATCCATTCATGCTGTCAATGTAGAAGATATACAGGATATGGTAGAGACCGGAATTATGGAACTGCGCGGCTATGAAGTCGCACAGAAATATGTGCGCTATCGTTATAAAAGAGAACTGATGAGAAAGACGAATACAACAGATAACGGAATTCTTGCACTTCTGGAGCATATGAATGAAGAGGTGAATCAGGAGAACTCTAACAAGAATCCTGTGATCAACTCTACACAGCGTGATTATATGGCCGGAGAAGTAAGTAAGGACTTGTCAAGACGTGTCCTTCTTCCGGAAGAGGTTGTACGTGCGCATGAAGCGGGAATCATTCATTTCCATGATTCCGACTATTTCGCACAGAAAGAGCATAACTGTGACCTGATCAATCTTCAGGATATGCTTCAGAATGGAACTGTCATTAGTGAGACCATGATCGAGAAGCCGCACAGCTTCTTTACAGCATGTAATGTAACGACACAGATCGTTGCACAGGTAGCAAGTAACCAGTACGGCGGACAGTCATTTACACTGGCACATCTGGCACCGTTTGTCGATATCAGCCGTAAGAAGATCCGCAGAAATGTAAT
>ERZ857922.3876-NODE-3876-length-12109-cov-4.041978_pt1 | contig 12109 bp, 8 predicted proteins | sample MGYA00519579_ERZ857922 | MGnify/ENA primary metagenome ERZ857922 (study PRJEB31778, sample SAMEA3449375) | human gut metagenome | biome: human gut; feature: human-associated habitat; material: faeces | place: United Kingdom | collected 2010/2012 ... | reverse complement strand
GGGTCATGGCGCTCTGGCTGGCTTTTAATGTGATGCATACGCTGGCGAGCATGAAATCTGCGGACGACTTCTTCAATGAACCGTCCATGGACAAGCGTTTCCATTACTGGAAGAACCGCACGCTCCAGATGATTTTGGTGTCGGGTCTCTCTATCGGTTTTGCAGGCTTTTATTTCATGGTTCCGGATAACGTCATTGTCGAGATGATTCTCTTGGCCATGATTGTGGGCGTGACATTCAGCAGTGTGCCGCTTTACGCCATCTGGCTTCCAGCCCTTTGGATATTCGTTCCGGCGACGTTGCTTCCGACGATTCTGAAGCTCGTCCTGATATACCAGCCGTCCTTGTTTATCGCTTTATTCTGGACGCTTATTCTTTTCCTCATTATTTTCTACTTCGGCGTCCGTCTGAATAAGATTTATCTCCAAGGTATCTATCGTTCGTTTGAACGAGAGTTCTTGATGGAGCAGCTGATTTTCCAGCGGCAGAAGGCCGACTATATCCGCGAAGCGTCCGAAATGGCGATCTCTGCAAGAACACGATTCTTTGCAGCGGCCAACCACGATCTTCGTCAACCGCTCCAGGCTATGGGCATTTTTATCTCTATTCTTCAGGGGCAGGCCGATCAACAGGCTAAGCCTTTAATTGATAATTTGTCGAAGGCCTGCAATACGGTGGCGACGCTGGTGGATCAGATTCTGATTATTTCGAAGCTGGATTCCAAGACGATGAAGATTCGGCCATCCGAAGTTTCCATTCGTTCAATCTTCTCTGAATTAGCCAATGAATTTACGCCGATGGCTGAACAGAGGGGACTGACATTTGAAGTGAGGGCCGAGCCCCTGATGATTGTCACCGACGAACTGCTTTTTGAACGGGTGCTTCGTAACCTTATCGGAAACGCCGTACGTTATACCGAGCACGGCGGTGTCCTGCTGAGGGCCAAGAAAACAAAAAAGAATACGCTGGTCGTTACGGTCTCTGATTCCGGCTGCGGTATTACGAAAGAAGATCAGGCAAAACTTTTTCAGGCCTATTACCGCGGCGGCGCCGGTCATAAATCTCGAGAAGGCTTCGGCTTAGGTCTTTCGATTGTCGATAAGATCTGCAAACTTCTGAATATTGAACTTAAGCTCATTTCAAAAGTCGGGAAGGGTTCTATCTTCCGTTTGGAAATGGCAATTGAAACGTCTGTGGATACTACAGAGGTTCAGCCGCCCGTACAGCCGAATCGGATTTTTTCCTTGGAAAATGTCAACGTCCTCTTAATTGAAGACGATCCTTTGATCCGTGAGAGTCTGGCAACGCTGCTAGAAGGCTGGGGCGCTAAGGTGAGAAGGGCTGAATACTTTGATGCAGAACTCGCTGCTCAGTTAATCGAGGAAGCGCCGGTGGATATTATTTTCTCGGATTTTAACTTGGGGCCGGGCCGCTTGACCGGTCTTCAATCGATCTTCCGTATTCGAAGCGTCCTGGGGCGCAAGATTCCGGCGATTATCAGCACGGCCACTTCTCGAGATGCCATTATGGCCCAGTACGAAGAAGAAACCGAAGGACTGGACTTTGCGGATTCGGCGGTCAACCTGATGGAACTTCCACTTATCGTACAGAAGCCGGTCACGCCGACTGAGATTAATCGGATTATTCACCGCGAAATCGAAAAGAAGTAATTTCTTTCCAAGATTTAAAGTTCTCGCCTTTATTGCGCTATATTGAAAGAATCTTCTACAAGAAGAATAAAAAACCCGAACCTAACCATTCCGCAAGAATGAGCCGGTGTCGGTACTAGAACATGCGGGCCTCCGTCATAAGCAGAGTGTTCGCCTCCAATCAATTTCCCGTGGACTTTGAAAGGATATTTCCTAATGAAATCTCAAGAAGGGTCTAAAGCCGCAGAACGTCTGAACGGGTCGGAGATACTTGTACGCGCACTTGCCGAAGAAGGCGTGGAATACGTCTTCGGTTATCCCGGCGGCAGCGTATTAAATATTTTTGACGCGATCTACAAACAGGATAAATTCAAACACATCCTTGTTCGTCATGAGCAGGCGGCAGCACATGCTGCGGACGCCTACTCCAGAGCTTCCAACAAGGTCGGCGTTGCCTTGGTCACCAGCGGCCCCGGCGCCACCAACGCCGTCACCGGCATCGCAACTGCGTATGCCGACAGCATTCCGATGGTGATTTTTACCGGTCAGGTGAATACCAGCGCGATCGGTCAGGACGCTTTCCAAGAAGTGGATATCGTGGGCATTTCTCGTCCATGTGTAAAACACAATTTTTTAGTGAAAGACGTCAAAGATTTGACCAAGACGATTAAGAAGGCTTTCTATATAGCCAAAACAGGCCGTCCCGGCCCCGTACTAATCGATATTCCGAAGGATGTTTCCGCAGCGATCTGCGAATATCAATATCCGGAAAATATGGAACTTCGTTCATATAAACCTTTGACGAAGGGCCATCTGGGTCAGATCAAAAAGGCACTGCAATTAGTTCTCTCGGCTGAACGTCCTTTGATCCATATCGGCGGAGGTATCGTTTCTGCCAATGCGAGCGAACTGCTCCAGCGTTTAGCTTTTGAACTCGGCATTCCCGTTAATTCAACATTGATGGGCTTGGGTGCCATGCCGTCCGATGAAAAAAAATTCCTCGGTATGGTGGGCATGCACGGAACCTACGAAGCTAACATGGCGATGCAGAACTGCGACGTTCTGATCGCAATCGGTTCCAGATTCGACGACCGCGTTGTCGGCTTGCCGTCCAACTTTGCACAGCCCGGCCGCAAGATTATTCATATTGATATCGATCCGTCCACGATTTCCAAACGCGTGAAAGTCGACATCCCGATCGTCGGCGACGTGAAGGAAGTCATCGCCGACATGCTCAATCTGCTCGAAACTACCGACAAGCGTCCTGATCCGGAAAAGCTCGCTGCCTGGCAGAACAGAATCAACGGCTGGCGTGAAAAAGACTGTCTTCATTATGAAAACAGCGCTTCGGTCATCAAACCTCAGTATGTTCTTCAGAAGCTGCAGGAAATCGGCGGTGATGACATGATTGTGGCGACCGACGTCGGTCAGCATCAGATGTGGTGTGCTCAATTCCTTAAATTCCGTAAGCCTCGCCATTGGCTGACTTCCGGCGGCTTGGGCACTATGGGTGTGGGCCTGCCCTATGCGATCGGTGCCTGCGTTGCTCATCCGGATAAACCGGTGGTCTGTGTCTCTGGCGACGGTTCTATTCAGATGAATATTCAGGAATTGGCGACGGCGAAACAATTGGGTGTTGCACCCAAGATCATCCTGCTCAACAACAACTATCTCGGTATGGTTCGTCAGTGGCAGGAACTTGAATATGACCGCCGTTACTCTCATTCCCACATGGAAGTAACACCTGACTTTAAGGCCCTGGCAGAAGCCTACGGCCACGTCGGTATTGTGGTCGATCGTCCGGAAGACGTTGAACAAGCCCTGAAGGATGCTTTCGGCAAATACAAAGACAAACTCGTCTTCCTTGATTTCCATGTGGATCCGACGGAGAACGTTTGGCCGATGGTAAAAGCCGGACGCGGACTTACGGAAATGATCTTAGGCTCGGAGAAAATCTGATGAATCGACACGTTCTATCTATTCTTTTGGAAAACGAGCCTGGAGCACTTTCCCGCGTGGTGGGATTGTTCTCCTCTCGAGGCTACAACATTGAATCTTTGACCGTGGCTCCGACGGAAGATCCGACGGTTTCCCGTATGACCATCGTCAGTCCGGGAAGCACGGAAATCATTGAACAAATTACCAAGCACCTTAACCGCTTGATCGAAGTCATTAAAGTCGTTGATTTGACGGAAGGCGAGTACGCGGAACGTGAACTCATGCTTGTTAAGGTTCGTGCCGTCGGCAAAGACCGCGAGGAAATGAAACGTCTAAACGACATTTTCCGCGGAAGAATTATCGATGTAACCGACAAGACTTACACCATCGAATTAACCGGAAATTCCGACAAACTGGACGCATTTCTCAAAGCAGTGGATAAGGAATGCATCCTTGAAATGGTTCGCACCGGTTCCTGCGGCATCGGCCGCGGAGATCGAATGCTCCACCTCTAATTTATTGTTCCAACCTTCATAACTTGAGGAAAATTAAAATGAAAGTTTATTACGACAAAGACTGCGATCTTTCTTTAATCAAAGGAAAGAAAGTCGCCATCATCGGTTACGGCTCCCAGGGCCACGCTCACGCTCAGAATCTTCATGATTCCGGCGTTGACGTCGTTGTCGGTGTCCGCAAAGACGGCGCTTCCTGGAAGAAAGTCGAAGCTGCCGGTCTGAAGGTAGCCACGATCGAAGATGCGACTAAAGACGCAGATGTTGTGATGATCCTTCTTCCCGACGAAAAGATCGCCGAAGTCTACAAAAAACAAATCGAACTGAACCTGAAAGAAGGTGCTGCTTTGGCTTTTGCCCACGGCTTCAACATTCACTACGGTCAGGTCACTCCGAGAGCCGACCTTGACGTTTGGATGGTTGCCCCGAAGGCTCCCGGCCATACCGTTCGTCGCACCTATACCGAAGGTTCGGGTGTTCCTCAGCTGATCGCTGTTTACCAGGACAAATCCGGCAAAGCCCGTGAAGTCGCCATGTCTTACGCTGCTGCCAACGGCGCAGGCAAAGCCGGCATCATTGAAACCACCTTCAAAGAAGAAACCGAAACCGACTTGTTCGGCGAACAGTGCGTCCTGTGCGGAGGTATCGCCGAACTGATCAAGATGGGCTTCGAAACCCTGGTTGAAGCCGGCTACGCTCCTGAAATGGCTTACTTCGAATGCTGCCATGAAATGAAGCTGATCGTTGACCTGATCTACGAAGGCGGCTTGGCAGACATGAACTACTCCATCTCCAACAACGCTGAGTTCGGCGGCTACGTCACCGGTCCGAAGGTTGTTTCCGATCAGGCTCGCGCTGCCATGAGAAAGGCGCTGAGCGACATTCAGGACGGCTCTTACGCTAAGAACTTCCTCCTTGAAAACCAGGTCGGCGCTCCGATGCTGCGCTCCATCCGCGCTCAGACGGCTGCTCATCCGATTGAAGTCGTCGGCGCTCGCCTGCGTTCCATGATGCCGTTCATCTCTGCTCACCGTCATATCGACCGCAGCAAGAACTAATCATTTGAACCGTTGAAAAAATGAGAAGGGGCGCCGATCAGCGCCCCTTTGATTATCTGAAAAAGATAAATTATTCGAGATTCTGGATTTGCTCACGCATAGATTCGATCACGAGTTTCAGATTGACGGAGGTGTCCGTCATCGAAATGGATACAGCTTTGCTGCCGAGCGTGTTGGCTTCACGGTTGAGTTCCTGCATCAGGAAGTCCAACTTACGGCCGACGGGGCCTCCCCGGTCGAGTGTTCTTCTCACTTCTTTAACGTGAGTGCAAAGTCTTTCCATTTCCTCGTTGACGTCAAGTTTGATACCGTAGAGCGTGATTTCCTGACGGATGCGCTCATTGACTTCTTCTTTGGTGATCTGAGCACCGTCTGCCAACGTGGTGCCTAAGGCTTCCTTAAGTCTTTCCGTGAGTTTGTCCTTTTGTGCCTGAAGAATTTCAGGAATCTTCGGACGAAGCGTATTAACGAGATCTTCAATCTGCGTGCAGTATTTGAGCAGAACTTGGGCGAGGGCGGCGCCTTCACGCTGACGACTTTCGTTAAAGACTTCGAGACATTGTTCAAAGCCTGTTAAAACCTGCTTTGCAAAGACCTCAGGGTCAGGAACCGGAGCGGCAACGATGCCGGGATAATTTAGGATGTCGGCAACACGGAGCGCCGTGGCGGAAGGATCAGTCTTTAAGACTTGTGTCTGAAGAGCCATAAGTTTATTGAGGGCTTCTTCATTTAAAGCCGTATCTGCAGATAGGCCGGAATCCACCAGATTTAAACGGCACTCCATCTTGCCTCGAGCAATTTTGCCGGAGATGATTTCTCTGAATTTCGGTTCGAGGAAACGAATTTCTTCGGAAGCGCGGAAACTCAAATCTAAAAAACGAGAGTTGACACTTCTTATATCGATGCTCAGTAAGCCCATATCTGTTTGGACTTTTGCATTCGCGTAACCTGTCATACTCGAAATATTACTCATTGATAACTCCTTTACTGCCGCGCTTCATCGAACTGGAATGCACGGTCTTTCTGCCGCTGTATTTTACCTTCCTTCAAGTCGGCTCTAACTTTTATAAGGTTCGTATCGGGTGAAAATCGCGGTTTGAGATTTTGCCTTCATTAGAATTGACAGAAATTATTGAAGGAGATTGGAATGCCAGAAGAGACATGGAGCCGCCCGAGCGGCCGCAAAGCAGACGAACTGCGCCCGATAAAGATCACACGTCACTACACAAAATACGCCGAAGGCTCTGTTTTAATTGAAGTCGGAGGTACCAAGGTCATTTGCACCGCTTCGGTTGAAGAAAAGGTCCCGGGCTGGCTCAAAGATCAGGGAAAAGGCTGGGTGACTGCGGAGTACGGAATGCTGCCTCGCGCTACCGGCACTCGCACGGACCGAGAAGCCGCCAAAGGAAAGCAAAGCGGCCGCACACAGGAAATCCAGCGCTTGATTGGCAGATCTTTACGCGCCGTTGTCGATATGGAAGCACTCGGCGAAAGAATGATCAAAATTGATTGCGATGTGATTCAGGCCGACGGGGGTACAAGATGCGCTTCTATTACCGGTGCATATGTGGCACTCGCTGATGCCGTCAATTGGCTCATCAAAAACGGCTCCTTGGAAAAATCTCCGCTCAAAGGACAAGTCGCTGCACTTTCAGTCGGTATTTATGAAGGTGTTCCGGTTGCCGATTTCGACTACGACGAAGATCATTTAAGTGATACGGATATGAATGTCGTGATGACAGACGCCGGCAAATTTGTTGAACTGCAGGGAACCGCCGAAGGAGAACCCTTTAGTCGGAAAGACCTAGATGCCTTGCTCAAGCTGGCTGAAGACGGATTGAAACAGCTGTTTGCTGCTCAGAGAGCAGCCCTCGCCGAGGAGTAAAAGACATGTCAAAAAAAATTGTTCTCGCCAGCAATAACAAAAAGAAAATGAAAGAGATGCAGGAGCTTCTCGCTCCGATGGGCGCCGAAGTGATTTCGCAAGGTTCTTTGGAAATTCCATCCGCCGAAGAACCTTTCGGTACCTTTGTGGAAAATGCGCTGACGAAAGCCAGATGGGCGGCGAAGCATTCCGGTCTTCCGGCCATTGCCGATGACTCGGGAATTTGCGCGGATGCCTTAAAGGGCGCACCCGGCGTTCTGAGCGCACGCTTTGCCGGTGAACCAAGCTCGGATGCCGCAAACAACGCAAAGCTGATTAAAGAACTTGTAGACAAAGACAATCGTAACGCGCATTACACCTGCGTTATTGTCGCCGTCCGTGATGAAAACGATCCTGAGCCGCTGATTGCGATTGATTTTTGGAACGGTACGATCGGATACGAACCGAAAGGCGAGGGCGGCTTCGGATACGATCCTTTCTTTATCGTGACGCCGGATGGAAAGACCGCTGCTCAGATGACGGCAGAAGAAAAGAATGCTGTCAGCCATCGCGGCAAAGCCATGAGAAAAATGCGCAGTTTATTAACCGAACGTTGGAATTGGTAAATTGAAAGAACTCCCGCTTTCTTTATATATTCACTGGCCGTGGTGCCTTAAAAAATGTCCTTACTGCGACTTTAATTCTCACGGCTTGAGGGGGCCGGCACCGGAAGCGCTCTATGAGGCCGCTATTATTGAAGGGCTCAAAGAGCAGGGCGCCCGTGTTCAGAGAAGAAAGCTGAAGAGCATATTTTTTGGAGGAGGAACACCTTCTCTGATGGCGCCGGATACCATCGGCAGAATCATTGAAGCGGCCGACCGCAGTATTCCGTTCCACGAAAACATCGAAATTACGCTGGAAGCCAATCCCGGCACTTTTGAAGAGCAGAAATTCAAAGACTTTAGAAAAGCCGGAGTCACCCGGCTTTCGATCGGAATTCAAAGTTTTGATGACTCTAAATTGAAGGCTTTAGGCCGGGTTCATAATTCACAGGAAGCCAAGCGGGCCGCTGAAAGCGCCGGAAAGATCTTTGAGAACTTCAACCTGGATTTAATGTTCGGGCTTCCCGGCCAAACTATTCAGGAACTGGACGAAGAGCTGGAAACGGCATTTTCTTTCGGATCGACGCATTTGTCTTGTTATCAGCTGACGCTGGAGCCGAATACTTACTTTGCCAAATTCCCGCCAAAAGGGATGCCTGATGACGACGTACTCTCAGACATGTCGGATTTGGTCAGGGATAAAACCGCGGCCCGAGGCTTTGATCACTATGAAGTGTCTGCTTATGCCAAGGAAGGTTTACGCTGTCGGCACAATCTGAACTATTGGGAATTCGGAGATTATTTGGCAGTGGGCCCGGGCGCTCATGGAAAACTGACGCTGCAAAGCATTCCCGAACGGTTTTATAACTACCGTGACCCGGCTCGCTGGCTCCTCTCTTTTAAAGAACACAAAACACAAATCGCAGAACGAAAACCGATCTCTCCGGAAGATTTGCCGTTTGAATTTATGCTCAATGCACTTCGCTTGAGGGAAGGCGTCCCCTTTGAGTTTTATACCGAGAGGACCGGTCTTGATTTCGATGTTATTGAACCGATTTGGACGGAACTTCGAGAGAAAGGCCTTGTCTGCGACCACCTCAAGAGGATTAAAACAACGGAGAAAGGCTGGCTCTTTTTAAATGAAGTGCTTGAGGCTTTTCTTTAGCCGAATTCCGACATTCAAATATCAAATCATGCGGCCGATTTCGGCCGCTAATTCTTTCTTTCTGAAGAAATGCACCACTTCCAGCAGTGTTCTAACTCTGTTCAAAAATTAATAAAAAAATTCCCCAAAATGTTCCAATTTGCACTAAAAAGGTGCATCATTACAAAAGTTTTTACGACTGCTTACTGAGGTTCTTTGAGAATGCATGATTTCGTGCATGTCAAAAATTGGCACGAAATTTGCATAAGCTTTGTTGAACATATTTTTTGATTGCCACGTCCAAATTTACTAAGGAGATATCCATGGCTAAGACCAGCGCTGAAATCATGCAGATGCTTGTGGACAACAACGTCAAATTTGTTGATTTGCGCTTCACTGATTTCAAAGGCAAAGAACAGCACGTTTCCGTACCGGTTTCTGCTTTTGATGAAGACAAGTTTGAAGAAGGTCACGCTTTCGATGGTTCTTCCATCGCCGGATGGAAGGGCATTGAGGCCAGCGACATGCTGCTGATGCCGGATCCGGACAGTGCCCGTATGGACCCGTTCGCCGACGAAGATATTCCGACAATGATTCTGACCTGTAACGTCGTTGAGCCTTCTACCGGAAAGGGATACGATCGTGACCCCCGCAGCGTTGCCAATCGTGCAGAAGCTTACTTAAAGAGCACCGGCATCGGCGATACCGCTTACTTCGGACCCGAGCCGGAATTTTTCATTTTTAACGGTGTCAGCTGGGGCACCACAATGAATCACAGCTTCTTCAAGATTGAAAGTGAAGAAGGCTATTGGAGCAACGGAAAGGATATGAACGGCGCCAACGGCGGCCATCGTCCTACCGTTAAGGGCGGTTATTTCCCGGTTCCTCCGGTCGACTCTCTCTACAATATCCGCTCCCAAATGTGCGAACTTCTTGAAGAACAAGGCGTTCCGGTTGAAGTTCATCATCATGAAGTCGGCGGCTGCGGCCAGTGCGAAATCGGCACACTGTTCAGCACTCTGACCAAACGCGCTGACTGGACTCAGATTCTTAAATACACAGTTTGGAATGTGGCAGCAGCCTACGGCATGACTGCAACCTTTATGCCGAAACCCGTCGTCGGCGACAACGGCTCCGGTATGCATGTTCACCAGTCAATCTGGAAGGACGGCAAGAACCTTTTCGCAGGCAACGGCTATGCAGGCCTTTCCGATCTGGCCCTCTACTACATCGGCGGCATTATTAAACATGCTCGTGCATTGAACGCGATCACAAACCCGACAACCAACAGCTATCGTCGTCTGGTCCCGGGCTTTGAAGCTCCTGTCAAACTCGCTTACTCGGCTCGCAATCGTTCCGCTTCTCTGCGTATTCCGTTTGTTTCCAGCGAAAAGGCCCGTCGCGTTGAAGTTCGCTTCCCCGATCCGATGGCTAACTCCTATCTGGCATTCTCCGCCATGCTGATGGCCGGTTTGGACGGTATCCAGAACAAGCTGCATCCGGGTGAAGCTGCAGACAAGAACCTCTATGATCTGCCGCCGGAAGAAAACGCAAAGATTCCGACCGTTTGCTCTTCTTTGGAACAGGCACTGGATGCTTTGGCGGCCGACCATGAATTCCTGACTGCCGGCGGCGTCTTCAGCGAAGATCTGATCACTTCTTATATCGAACTCAAGCATGAAGAAGTCGTACGTACTCAGATGGCCGTCACACCTGAAGAGTACGACATGTACTATTCGAGCTAGTAGCGTAATTTAAGTCTGTCTGCGCAAAGACAGCTGGATGACCGAGCGGAGGAAATCGTGAGTTTTGATGCCAAGCGTTTAGAAAGTTTCGATCTCCTCAGGCTCGGTCTTTTTGTATGTAACAAAGAAGGCGATATTCTTTATGCCAATACGGCAGCCCAATTCCTTTCCGGGCAGTCATTGAAGCATTTAAAAGAACGAAAACTGCAGTTTTACCTGAATTCGTCGGATGAATGGCTCGCAAATTATCGTGCGCATCCTGAGCCTTCCTTTCTGGTTCCGAATGAGTTAGACCATTTTCTGCGTCCTCCGGCAGAACCGATTCCGGTTCTGGTCACCATTCATCCTTTCCCGGATGACGAAAATATTCTCTTGGCTGAGATTGTGCCGGCAGATAAGACCCTTCAAATGACGCGAGAGCGTCATATGAATGAGCTGTCCGAAAATACTCGGCGCCTGCTGCGAAATCTCGCCCATGAAATTAAGAATCCTCTCGGAGGGATTCGAGGCGCTGCGCAGCTCCTGGAGGGAGAACTTCACGATCCGGAAAATAAAGAATTTACCGAGGTCATTATCAGTGAAGCAGACCGTCTTCAGCATCTTGTCGATAAGATCCTAGCGCCTTACCGTCAGCTTTACCATCCAGTGCCAACTAATGTTCACGAGATCCTGGAACGTGTTCGCCTCCTGGTGCAGTCGGAATTTCCGGAAGGGCTGAAGGTCGTTCGCGACTACGACATCAGTGCGCCTGAAATGATGGCTGACAGAGGTCAGCTGACGCAAATTTCCTTGAACTTAATGCGCAACGCCGCCGAAGCATTATCCGAGCAAATAGCACAGGGCACGGCATGTATCACGCTTAAAACCCGTGTTGTCCATCATGTTCAAGTCGGTCAAAGTTTTTGCCGCACGGCATTAAATATCCATGTGATCGATAACGGAGAAGGCATACCCAAAGACTTAGCCGACAGTATTTTTTATCCTCTGGTCAGCGGAAAGGAACAGGGGAGCGGACTCGGACTCTCCCTGGTTCAGACTTTTGTCGAGCAGCATGGCGGCAGTATTTCGGTCAGCAGTGAAGCCGGCCGTACCGATTTCAGCATATTGTTTCCCTTATCGTTATGAAAAATGTTTGGATCGTGGACGATGATCGTTCCATCAGATGGGTATTAGAAAAAGCACTTCAAAAGGCAGATATTCCCTGCAAAACTTTTAGTGAAGCAGAGTCCGTGCTGCAGGCGATCAAGAAAGAGCAGCCTGCTTTGATTTTGAGCGACATCCATATGCCGGGCAAAAGCGGCTTGGAAATGCTCTCAGAAATTAAGAAGTCCTATCCGAAGCTTCCGATCATCATCATGACGGCCTATTCGGACTTGGACAGTGCCGTAGCCAGTTTTCAAGGCGGAGCGTTTGAATATCTTCCCAAACCTTTCGACATCGATAAAGCCATCGAACTCGTTCGGCGAGCAACCGAAGAGAACGAGGAAGAAGAACAGACTCCGTCAGAAGAAACCGCTTCTGAAATTATCGGTAAGGCGCCGGCCATGCAGGAAGTCTTCCGCGCCATCGGACGTTTGTCTCAAAGCAAGGCAACCGT
>ERZ857922.3874-NODE-3874-length-12125-cov-2.875891_pt1 | contig 12125 bp, 10 predicted proteins | sample MGYA00519579_ERZ857922 | MGnify/ENA primary metagenome ERZ857922 (study PRJEB31778, sample SAMEA3449375) | human gut metagenome | biome: human gut; feature: human-associated habitat; material: faeces | place: United Kingdom | collected 2010/2012 ... | reverse complement strand
GTCTTGTAGAGCACCTCGTTGATGAGGGAGGACTTGCCCGAACCCGAGACCCCGGTGACGCAGGTGAAGGTGCCCAGGGGAATCTCCACGTCGATTGATTGCAGGTTGTTCTCCTGACAGCCAAGAACTCTCAGCACGCTGCCGTTTCCGGCGCGGCGGGTTTTGAACCCGTTCAGGCCGTGACCGCTCGCGTGGAGCAGCCTCAGGCTGGCGCCGCCACGCCGCAGCCTACCATGGCCGGCATTCCCGACCCCATGGCCCCTGCGACGCCGGCTCCTCAGCCTGCGCAGTCCGGTCTCTTTGCCGCTATTCCCGACCCCACGCAGCCTGCTGCCCCAGTGGTCGAGAGCGATCAGGCCGCCGAGGTTGCAAGCCTCGATAACGCGCTCAACAACCCCGATTTTACGTCGGTGTTTGCGCCCATCGATCCGCAGGCCAGCCGCAAGAAGATGGCCAAGCAGGCCGGTGTCGAGCCCGTCATCCTTATGGAGCATGTCACCAAGATCTATCCGGCACAGCCCAACAAGCCTGCACTCGACGACATCAACATCGAGATCTATCCGGGCGAGTTCGTCTTCCTGGTCGGTCACTCCGGCTCGGGTAAGACCACGCTGCTGTCGACGCTCAACCGCGACGTCAAGCCGACGAGCGGTCGCATCCTGGTTGCCGGTCAGGACCTCATGAAGATCAAGAACCGCAAGGTTCCGTTCCTGCGCCGCCAGATTGGCGCCGTGTTCCAGGACTTTAAGCTTCTGCCGCAAAAAACCGCCTACGAAAACGTGGCGTTTGCCCTACAGTGCATCGGCAAGCCCAAGGGCGTTATTCGCAGCCAGGTGCCCGAGGTGCTGCGTCTGGTCGGTCTGGCCGATCAGATGGACTCCCTGCCCGACCAGCTTTCCGGTGGCGAGCAGCAGCGCGTTGCCGTCGCCCGCGCTATGGTCAACCGCCCGCCGCTGCTGATCTGCGACGAGCCCACGGGTAACCTCGACCCGGCGATCTCGCTGGGCATCATGAAGCTGCTCGAGCGTATTAACCGCACCGGCACCACCGTGATCGTCGCCACGCACGACCGCGAGATGGTCGATAGCATGCACCGTCGCGTGATCGCCCTCGAGGGCGGCCACGTTATCCGCGACCAGGAGAGGGGAGGTTACGGCAACTATGGCACCAACTAACGTGGGCTACTCCTTCAAAGAGGCAATCAGCCACTTCTTCCGTAACTGGACTACCTCGCTCGGCGCCGTCATCACGATCTTCCTTTCGCTGTTTATCATCGGCCTGTTCATCATGGGTTCCGCGATGCTGAACTCCGTGATCGGTACCGTCGAGGATCAGGTTGTCATTAATGCCTTTATTAGCGATGACGCCGATCAGGCAGACGTCCAGGCCTTTGAGGCCGAGCTCAAGACGTGGAGCAACGTCAAGTCCGTGACCTATAAGGATAAGGACGACGCGCTGGCCGAGTACACGAGCAAGATGTCGGGTAACGCCGACGCCACCATGAGCGCGCTCGACGGCCAGAACCCGCTGCCCGCCTCGTTTGCGATTGAGATGGACGATCCGTCTCAGGTCGAGAGCACGGCCAAGAAGCTCAAGAAGGATGCCGATTTCCAGAAGATCGCGGATGACGGCGACGTCAACGCGAGCGTGCTGTACGGCCAGGAGGAAGTGAGCCGCCTGTTCCAGGTGACCAACTACATCCGCATCGCCGCCGTGGTGCTCGTTGGCCTTCTGACCTTTATCGCATTCATCTTCATCAACAACACGATTCGCCTGTCCATCACGGCGCGTCGTCGTGAGATTGCGATTATGCGTCTGGTCGGCGCCAGCAACGGCTTCATTCGTGGCCCGTTTATCACCGAGGGCGTGCTGCAGGCCATTTTGGGCTCGCTGCTTTCCATCGGCGTTCTGGAGTTGCTGCGCAATCTGATGATTCCGCGTCTGCAGGAGAGCATCGGCTGGATGTCGTTTGCCCTGCCGATGCAGTACTACCTGGTGACCTATGCTGCGCTGATTCTGGTCGGCGTGATTATCGGTCTCTTTGGTTCTGCCATCGCCATGCGCCGCTACCTGCGTGTGTAGGCATGCCTGGAATTCATCCCTTCCAACGGGTCGTCTCTTATGGGACGGCCCGTTTTTTGATCCCTAGGGGACGGCAGGATGGCGAATCATTTGGGTAGACTCTTTGGAGTCGGCAATCGATAGTTAGGAGGCGCCATGGGGCGCAATAACAAGCATAAGCGTGGAGCTCGCAATAAGCGCGGGCCGGTGCGCAGCGAACGCCGTCCGAGCCTGACCGGGCGCGTGCAGCTCCATGAGCACAGTGCCTATGTCATAACCGAGAATGGCGACTACAAGGTCATGGGCCGTGGCAAGCGCGAGATTATGGATGGCGATACCGTTGCCGTGAGCATTAAGAACAGCCCGCACGGTGAGCGGCGCGCCGTGATCGAAGGCGTGGTTGAGCGCGCAGCCATAAGCGTGGTGGGTACGTACCAGACCGCCGGTCCGCTCGGTGTGATCGAGCCGCTCGATTCGCGTCTGAAGGCTGACTTCTTCATTCTGCCTGAGGATACCTCGGCGGATCGTCTGGGCGTTCACCCGGGTGATGCTGTTGTCGCGCGCATTTTGACCTACCCGACGCGCCTGGAATCGGGCGCTGTGACGATCGAACGCCGCATTGGCGGAGATGACGCGCCCGATTTGGGCGTTCAATATGTGATGGCGCGCTACGGCTATACCGATAGCTATCCCGAGGCCGCGCTGGACGAGGCCGAGGGGCTTTCGCTCGATGTGTCCGCGGCGCTTAAGGACCCGCTCCGCCGCGATCTGCGCGACCGCTTTGTCATCACGATCGACCCGGTCGACGCGCGCGACTTTGACGATGCCATTTCGTTGGAGCGCACGCCCGAGGGTGGCTACAAGCTGGGTGTGCATATCGCCGACGTTTCACACTATGTGGCTTGGGACGGGCATATCGATCTTGAGGCTCGCCATCGTACGACATCGGTGTATCTGGCCGATCGCGTGCTTCCCATGCTGCCCGAACGCCTGTCCTGTGACCTGTGCTCGCTTCGCCCTGACGAGGACCGTCTTGCGTTTACCGTCGATATCGAGCTCGATGCGCAGGGTCGCGTGCGGCATTACGATCCGTACCCCAGCGTGATTCGCTCGCGTGTGCGTATGGACTATGACGGCGCCGAGGCGCTGCTGGTGCGTGCCGGCGCGGTTGAGTATTCGGTGCTGGAGGGTGCGGCCGAGGATGTTGCGGCTGCCGAGACCTCGCGCGAAGAAGCGCTTGAGCGCGGTCTTGCGTGCGAGAAGGCCGCCCGCGGCTACAACATCGACCTCGGCGATTTCCTTGTCGCCGCCAACGAACTCGCCGAACTTCGCCGTCGTATTCGTCGCGCCCGCGGCTCAGTCGATTTTGACACGGCCGAGATTCGCGCTCTATTGGATGAGGACGGAGTACCCGTGCAGATTGTGGCGCGTGAGCGTTCGTGTGCCACGTCGCTTATCGAGGAAGCTATGCTGCTCGCCAACGAGTGCGTTGCAGAGTGGCTGGCAGACCGTGATATCGAGGCCTGCTATCGCGTGCATGAGGATCCGAGCCCCGATAGCCTGCACGGTGCCGCCGTTGCGCTGGCGCAGCTAGGCATCATCGACGATTGCCGTGCTGCCGGTATTGCCCTGGGGAGCCCCGATGAGCTGCAGGCTGCAGTTGATGCTGCCGCCGGTACGGCCAACGCACCGCTCGTCAACACGCTGCTTCTGCGCAGCATGCAGCGCGCGCTGTACAAGCCGCGCAACGAGGGCCACTTTGCGCTCGCCGCGCCGTGCTACTGTCACTTTACGAGTCCCATCCGTCGCTACCCCGATCTGGTGGTGCACCGCGTGCTCAAACTGCAGTTGGCCTATGAGCAGCTCGGCGGCAAGGATGCCTTGGTCCGTACGCCGCGGCTGATCGGCAAGGGGCGCGAGTCGCTGCCGCGCATTCTGCCGCAAATCTGCCGCGCATGTAGCGATGCCGAGCGCGCGGCAGATGCCGCCAGCCATGCGACGCAAAAGATCAAGATTGCCCAGTACTATGAGGACCGTCTGGGTGAGCGCTATGCCGGAACCGTCTCGTGGGTTAGCAGCATGGGCCTCTTTGTGCGCTTGGACCTAACGCAGGTCGAGGGCCTGGTTTCAATTAAGAGCCTAGGCAACGAGTGGTTCGAGTTCGACGAGGACGCGCTTACGCTGACGGGCGCCGACACGGGGACTCGCTATGAACTGGGCCAGCGCGTGATTATCGAGGTCTCGCGCGTCAATACCACGCGTGGGCACTTGGACTTTAAGCTTATCCATTAGCCAAATCCTGACTCATGGTGGGGGAGCGGAGGGCGGCCTTTCGGGACCGCCCTTCGCATTTGAATCGTGGCTACCTTGCCGTCTGCTCGGCCGCCCGCTTACCTGCTATTTGAGAGGTAAAACCTACCAAAATAAACCTGTCCCTTTTGGCAGGTTTACAAGAAAGCGGGGATGAGATGGCGACGGTGTACGGTTATGCGCGGGTGAGTTCGCGCGATCAGAATCTTAATCGGCAGCTGGATGCGCTGGGCGCCTATGGCGTGGGCTCGGCGAATATTTATGCCGACCATGCGAGCGGCAAGGACTTCGATCGACCGCGTTATCGCGAGCTGCTGCACGTCCTGGGAGACGGGGACGTGCTGGTGGTGCTTTCTATCGACCGACTTGGCCGTAATTACTCCGAGATTCTTGAGGAATGGCGACGCATTACCAAGGTGCTCGGGGTTGCCATTGTGGTGTTGGATATGCCATTGCTTGACACGCGCGCCAGGGCCAGCGGCGCGCCGGATGTGACTAACACCCTGATTGCTGATATTGTGCTGCAGCTGCTGAGCTACGTGGCGCAGGTGGAGCGCGAGAATATCCATCGGCGCCAAGCGGAGGGAATTGCAGCGGCGCGGGCGCGAGGGGTCCGTTTCGGTCGACCTCGCAAGCCGTGCCCTCCTCAGTTTGAGCTGGTGCGCGATAGCTATGAGGCAGGCGATATTACCCGCAGCCAGGCAGCAAAGTACCTGGGCGTGTGCGTGGGGACGTTCGATCGCTGGATGCGCGAGGCGGGGTAGGGGTTTGCGTCGCTTTGTCGCTTCCTGTTGCGATTCAAATTTTGATACGGTGACGATGCCATTTGGGGCTACACTCGCTGATATTCAAAAAAGGAGGTTGGCCCTTGGCGCGCGTAAAACAAATAATCGGATGGACCGCGATCGTTCTGTTCGCTGCAACGCTGGCGGGCATCTGGGTGCTGACGGAGCAAAATGCGGTGGAGACGTCGTTGCTGAGCGAGTCCACCGCGCGTGTGGTGGAGGGTCAGGCTACGGGCGTTCAGGCTGCTGATGCCACGGGTGAAGCCCAGACAGAGAACGGAATGACCGGGGGCGCCGATTCGGCTGCCTCGAATGTCCGGTCTGGCCGACTTGCTTCCATTCGCATGTGGGTGGGCACAAACGTCCGTCGCGTTGCCCATACCGTAGAGTTTTTCTTCGTCGGATTGTTCGCCTCCGTGGTCGTGGTTTGCTTTTCCAGGCGTCCGTGGAGCGTATGCTCCCGTTGCGTGCCCGTATTGCTCTTTTGCGCCGCCTGCTCCGTTGGCGATCAGGTACATAAGATCTTTGTTCCCGGCAGGCATTTCGACGTAATCGATTTAGGATTCGATGCTGCGGGCTATGTCACCGCCATGCTGTTGGTATTGCTGGCAGCGGCGTTGGTGCGCCATGCGACTCGGCCGATCGGCGCCCATGCGAGGCGCTAGCCGGTAACAAACCCGTTTCTGATAATGCGACCTCGTTGAATTATTTTGTGTCGCGCGTATTTCCGAGCGGTCGGATTTGAGGGGCGAGCGGTAGAACGCTCGCCCTTTGTGCGCCACGATGCGGCACAATGTACCGCAAAAGCTGTTTGTATCCGGTACGAATCGTTCGTTGGTCTTTAATTCTTCTCAACGGAGGTGTTTGAGATGGCAAACGGATTGCTTTTGCGGCTTCGCGAGCGTGAGCTCAGCGCGAGCCCGGCGGAACGCAATGTCATCGCATATGTAAGCGCTCATCCGCACGAGGTGGTCGGGCTGTCCGTCCGCGGTCTTGCCGATGTCACGTTCTCCTCGCCCTCGAGCATTTTGCGCTTTTGCAAGCGTTTGGGTTTTGCGGGCTACAAGGAGTTCCAGCGCGAACTGATTGCCGAGCTGGCGCTCTTAGGTGACAAGAAAGACATAGCTCTCGAGGACATCTCCATGGATGACAGCGTCGAACGTATCGTGGGGAAGGTGATGAAAAGCAACGTGCGCACGATCGAGGCGACGGCGCGAACGCTCGATTACACCGTCTTGGAGCGATGCGCGGCCCGTCTTAAGCGGGCACGCGCGGTCAATCTGTTCGGTATTGGTGCCTCTCGTTTGGTCGCGCACGACCTGGCGCAAAAGCTCATGCGTGTCGACAAAGAGTGCCATCTGTACGACGACTGGCATGATCAGCTCTTGTGTGCCAAGAACATGCATGAGGGCGATATGGCAATCGCCTTTAGCTACTCGGGCTTGACGCAAGAGGTGCTGGACTGCACCGCCGAGGCTCAACGTCACAACTGTCCCGTCGTGGCCGTTACCAAAGTAGATGGATCATCCAAGCTTGCCACCATGGCCGATGCCGTGCTCGGCGCACAGCCGCTCCAGCCAGTCGGCGCCGCGGCGGCCGGTGGCGATGACGGTGTGCCTGGCCTCGATGGTGTAGTCCTGGTGCCCATCGTGCGCCACGACGCCGCAGCAGCGGCCGTCGCGCAGGATGACGTCCTCGCACGTGCAGCCGAAGAGCATCTCCACGCCGTGGTCGCGCAGGTAATTCTCGATGCCGAGGTAGACCTCATGCGCCTTCTCGGTGCCGAGGTGGCGGATCGGGCAGTCGACCAGGCGCAGGCCCGCGCGGATGGCGCGCGTGCGGATCTGCTTGATCTCCTCCGTATTCTCCAGACCCTCGACGTGCTCGTCCGCGCCGAACTCCAGATAGATGCTGTCGGCGTAGTCGATGAGCTCCTGCGCCTTCTGCTCGCCGACGAGCGTGGGCAGGTCGCCGCCGACATCGCTGCACAGCGAGAGCTTGCCGTCCGAGAACGCGCCCGCGCCGGAGAAACCGGTCGTGATGTGGCAATACGGCTTGCAGTTCATGCACCGGCCAGTCTTGGCCTTCGGGCAGCGGCGGTTTTCAATGGCCTGCCCCTGCTCGATCATGACGATCTTCTCCGGGGTGCCGCGGCGCAGCAGTTCCAGCGCCGTGAAGATTCCGGCAGGGCCCGCACCGACAATGACAACATCTGCGTTCATGAAGGTTCCTCCTTAGATTGTGTTTTCTTTCTCTGGATCTGACCAAAAACGCGCTGCTGAGCGCAGCAAAGCACAGCAAAAACACCGCACTGTGTGCGGTGTTTTTGCTGTGTGTGGTTCTCGATCTGGAGCGGGCAACGAGATTCGAACTCGCTACCTCCACCTTGGCAAGGTGGCGCTCTGCCAAATGAGCTATGCCCGCATTTCGTGAATGCAAGCGTTATTTTACCACAAAAAGCCGACTTGTCAAGCCTTTTTTGATCTTTTTTGCGAATCCGGCGTTACAGCTTCTGTCCCTCGCGCCAGATGAACGACTGCGCCGCGCAGGCCGGGCAGCCCTCCGCGTCCCACTGATAGGTGCTGCGCATGCTCTCATCGCTGCGCAACCACAGCGTCTCCGACTGCATGGACAGATCCAGATGATAGTAATTGCCGCCGACCTGCACGATGTTCCAGCAGCGATCCGTCCCCTGGAAGCGGCCGCTGACGACCTGGCACGGGATGTTCAGCGCGTCGCAGACCGCCTTGTAGGCCATGGCCAGACCGTAACTGTCGGCAGAACCGTTCACGAGCGCATCATACGCCGTGCTCACGGGCGAGATCCGCTGCTCGCAGGCGCGCATGACGACGAGCGCCGCCTGCAGCGGTGTCTCCTGCTCGCCTGTCGTGAGCGCAGACGTAAGCGTGCGCACGCGGCCGTCGAGCTGGGTGCGGCGGTCATTGACCGCGGATTCGCTGACACTGTACTGCAGCGTGATGCCGAAGATCTTCTGGCTGTTGCTGCTGCCGCTGTAGACCGTCACGTCGATGCTCGGGAAATCCACAACGAGCTGCGGCTGGTTCAGGCACGCCGAGCGCACGAGCGCGGCCACATCGTCCGTTTCGAGCGTGCTGGTGCTGATCTGGATGGCAAACTGCGTCTTTTGCCGGTCGAGCGCATCGACCACGCAGTCGAGGATGCTCTTTTGCGTCTGGGCGCTGTAAATGGAGCGCACCTCGCTCTCCGGCCGGTTGTAGGTGATGGTGATGCTCGCCTCGCAGTAGGCGATCACCTGCTCGGTCTCATAGCTGACGCTCTCGATACAGTACGCGCCGATGGCAGTGCCGGTGCGCAGCTCCTCACAGGCGGCGGCCAGATCGTCGGCAATGATGCCGTCATAGTCGCCGAAGGCCAGCACGAACGAGCGCTCGTACTGCGCCGCCATGGTATTGAGCGCGCGCATGAGACCCGCATAATTGCGGATCTGCGTCGTGTCGGCATCCGTCAGGAGGTTCGACGGCTCCTCATACGGGCGCACCGACAGATATTCCTTGTCAAACACGGACGTGCATCCGCACAGCGACACCAGCAGTGCCGCCAGCAGGATGCCGGCGATGCAGCGTTTGTGCATACCCCGCTCCTTTCAATCGTCGCCGTAGATGTTTCCAAAGCCGCGGCCAAAGACTTCCTTGGCCTCGGACACGATGACAAATGCGTGCTCGTCCACCGAGCGCACGACCTCGCGCAGCTGGGCGATCTCCGGCCGCTTGACCACGCAGAGGATGACCTGCATTTCCTTGCCGGACCACGCGCCCTCGCCGCGCAGCAGCGTGACGCCGCGGCCCATCGTGCAGGTGATGGCGCTCTTGATGGCGTTGACGTTGTTCGTGATGATGTAGCACACCTCCGACACGCCGGGGCCGTAGAGCACAAGGTTGACGACCTTCGAGCTGATGAACATCTCGATCATGGTGTACATGCAGCTGTCGTACTTTTTGAACAGGAAGGCAAACGTCAGCACGACCACGACGTTCATGCCGAACAGCAGCGTGCCGAAGTTGATGTACGGATAGCGCCGGCGCAGCATCTTGGCCACGATGTCCGTGCCGCCGCCGGTCGTGCCGGTGGTATAGATCAGGCCGTAGCCCGCACCGTTGAGCACGCCGCCGTAAACTGCGCCGAGCATCGGCTCGTCCGTCACGACAAGGCCGGTCAGCGCGAGCGCGTCGATGAGCACGGAGATGAGCGCCATGACGCACAGCGCCAGAACGAGCCGGCGCGTGCCGAGGCGGTGCCGCCAGCCGAGATAGAAAATGGGGATGTTGATAAGGATCGACAGCACGCCGACGGGGATGCCGGTCAGCAGGCGGATGATCTGGGCGATGCCGGTCACGCCGCCGGAGACGATGCTGTTCGGGAACGTGAAGAACTGGAACGCCGCGGCCACGAGCGCCGAACCGACGACCAGCTTCATATAATCAAAAGCGGAAAAACGATGCAGATCCATATCTCTCTCTCCTCAGATCAGGCTCATCTGCTCCTCGCCGCGGTCGTCCTCGCGCAGCAGCGCGCCGGCGGCCGGCAGACTCCTGGCGCGGTAGCGCGCATGGTTGCGGATGAGCGTATCGGGCGCAAACTGTGCCTGCGTGACAACGGCCTTTTTCTTCAGCGCCATGACGGCGACGCCCTGCGTCGTGCGCGAGGCCTTGAGCGACACGGCCTCCGGCGGGAAGAGCAGCGCGCGCCCGTCGGACGCAAAGAGCACGACCTCGCTGCCCTCGTACAGCGGCAGCACGGCCACGAGCGGGCTCTTGTCCGAATACGCGCCGGTCAGGCGGCGGCGGTTCGTCTTGGTCTCATACGCCGAGACGGGGATGCGCGCAACCTTGCCGTTTTCGAATACGAGCAGCAGCTCGCCGTGGTAGTCGCCGGGGTCGACCATGCACAGGACGTGCTCGTCGGCGTCCATGGACAGCACCGTCGGCAGGTACACGCCGAGCACGGACGCCTTCGTGTCCGCAAAGTCGCAGAGCTTGGCCTTATACACCTGTTGACGGTCGGTGAAGATGAGAAGTTCCCCGCGGTTCGTCGCGCCGAAGCTCTGGCTGAGCGCGTCGCCGTCCTTATACTTCTGCTCGCCGCTCATGCGCAGCGACTGCGGCGTGATCTTCTTGAAATAGCCCTCGCGCGAGAGGAACAGCTGCACCGGGTAATCCGGCACAAGATCCTCGGCCGGCATCCGCGCCACGGACTCCGCCGCGACGATGCCCGTGCGCCGCGGCGACGGGTACTTGCGTATGATCTCCTTGAGCTCGCGGATGATGATGCCGCGGATGCGGCGCTTGCTCTCGAGCGTCGCCTCGAGGTCGGCAATGTCTTTTTCCAGCGCGTCGGTCTCGGCCGTGCGCTTGAGGATGTACTCGCGGTTGATGTTGCGCAGCTTGATCTCGGCCACGAAGTTTGCCTGTACCTCGTCGAGATCAAAACCCGCCATGAGGTTCGGCACTACGTCGGCCTCGCGCTCGGTGTTGCGGATGATGGCAATGGCGCGGTCAATGTCGAGTAGGATCTTGCCGAGGCCCTGCAGCAGGTGGAGCTTGGCGCGCTTTTTCTGCAGGTCGAAGAACACGCGCCGGCGGATGCACTCCATGCGCCAGGCGATCCACTCGTCGAGGATCTCGCCCACGCCCATCACGCGCGGGTTGCCGGCGATGAGGATGTTGAAGTTGCAGGCGAAGCTGTCGCACAGCGGCGTGAGCCGGAAGAGCTTTTGCATGACCTGCTCGGGGTCTGCGCCGCGCTTGAGGTCGATGGCGAGCTTCAGGCCGCTGAGGTCGGTCTCGTCGCGCATGTCGGCCACCTCGCGCAACTTGCCCGCCTTGACGAGTTCGGCCACCTTGTCGATGACGGCCTCGACGGTCGTGGAATACGGGATCTCGTAGATCTCGATGATGTTTTCCTTCGGCAGGTGGCGCCAGCGGGCGCGCACCTTCACGCTGCCGCGGCCGGTGCGGTAGATCTGGGCCATCTCGTCGCGGTCGTACAAGATCTCGCCGCCGGTCGGAAAGTCCGGTGCCGGGAGCGTCGAGAGCAGGTCGTGGTTCGGGTTCTCGAGGTAGGCGATCGTCGTGCGGCAGACCTCCTCGAGGTTGAAGCCACAGATCTGGCTGGCCATGCCGACGGCGATGCCGAGGTTCGCCGACACGAGCACATTGGGAAAGCGCGTCGGCAGCAGGGCCGGCTCTTTCATGGAGCCGTCGTAGTTATCGACAAAATCGACGGTGTCGCTGTCAATGTCGCCGAAGAGCTCGGCGCAGATGGGCGCGAGCTTCGCCTCCGTGTAACGCGAGGCGGCATAGGACATGTCGCGCGAAAACACCTTGCCGAAGTTGCCCTTCGAGTCCACAAATGGCGTCAGCAGCGCGCCGTAACCCTTCGAGAGACGGACCATGGTCTCATAGATCGCAGCATCGCCGTGCGGGTTGAGGCGCATGGTCTGGCCGACGATGTTGGCCGATTTTGTGCGCCCGCCCGTGAGCAGATTCATCTTGTACATCGTGTACAGCAGCTTGCGGTGGCTGGGTTTGAAGCCGTCGATCTCCGGGATTGCGCGCGAGACGATGACGCTCATCGCATACGGCATATAGTTTTGCTCCAGCGTCTCGGTGATGGGCTGGGAGATGACCTCCGCCTTGAGCCCGACGACGTTGGGGTCAACGGTTTTCTTGATTTCCGGTGCTTTTTTTCTCGGCATAACGTTACCGTTCCTTTACGCAGGTTTTTCTCAGGAAATATCGGCCAGATCGAGAAACTGGCTGCCGCACTCGGCGATGTGCGCCTTGCGTCCGGCGAGATTGTCGCCCAGGAGCAGGTCGAACACCTGCGCCGTGCGCTCGACGTCCTCCGGCATGACACGGATGAGCTTGCGCGTGTCGGGGTTCATGGTCGTGAGCCACATCATTTCGGGGTCGTTCTCGCCGAGACCTT
>ERZ857922.3870-NODE-3870-length-12141-cov-3.044432_pt1 | contig 12141 bp, 13 predicted proteins | sample MGYA00519579_ERZ857922 | MGnify/ENA primary metagenome ERZ857922 (study PRJEB31778, sample SAMEA3449375) | human gut metagenome | biome: human gut; feature: human-associated habitat; material: faeces | place: United Kingdom | collected 2010/2012 ... | reverse complement strand
AGTGAATGTCTCTACTGGAGACAGGATGTTATGAAAGAGTTGAAAAAGAAACTCGGACAGATTCAAAATCGTATACCCTTATTTTTACATATCAGTATAGCTGGACTTCCAGAGAATACCATTCGTGATTTAAATGACGAAGTGAACCGCCTTATTCGATCGAAAGGTCATTGGGAGCATCGTATTCGTGAACTCGGAGGAGTAATTTTGGATATGGCTGATCAGAATGATACTGGGAGTGATGATGATTCAGCCCTATTTATTGGAGGTGGAAGCACATACAAGTACAATTTACTGATTTCTGTAACTTTAGATATTTTGGAGCAGCAAAGAATCTCCCTGAAGTGAAAGCTTTACTCAAGAAAGAACCTGAAGATGTAATGATCAATGGATGTACTTGATATTCAGATACCTCGAAAAGGAAGATATGAATTGTATAACAGTATCAACATGGATTATTATGGATTTCGAGATGAAGATGATGGAACCTTGTTGATTGAAGAAGCTGCCGCAGAAGCAAAGGCAATTGAACAAGCAGTGGGAGAATGGGAGGAAAGAGAAGCACTAAAGAAATCAATGAGCTGATTTGTTTGTTGTGTAAATATATGCTGATATGAATTTGTTCTGGTTTGAGTATAATATCATCAAGAATACATATCATAACAACAAAATCAAGTCTTATACTTTCCTAAATACAGTTTGATATCAAATCATATCAAATCATATCATATCGAAGATAGAAAGATTGAACAATTGGATATCATTCAATACTTCCATTTCAATTCATAATCAAATCTAATTCGCGCCATTTCTCCCGCTCTTTTCTATTCTCATTCCACTAATTATTCCATTCTATTCATCTATTCATTCATTTTGAACATGTAAGTTAAAATTGACTGATTGTAATGATTTGTGATACTAAGAATTCTTTAGAAAGGATGTTCGAAGCTCGCTTAACACAAGGAAGTGTATTGAAGTTGATAATTGATGCAATGAAAGATCTTGTTATGGATGCTAATTTTGAATGTTCAAACAACGAGATCTCTGTTCAAGTAAGTGAAAGTGTACTATAATTGATGATTCAGGCAATGGATTCATCTCATGTGTCTCTAATCACTCTTGTATTACGAAAGGATGGTTTCAGTCACTATCGTTGTGATACTGCTTTGACAATGGGATTGAAGATGAGTTCAATTGCAAAAGTTCTGAAATGTGCAGATTCTCATGATACAATCACTTTGAAAGCTGAAGACAGTGGAGACTATTTGAGTCTTGTATTTGAGAATGAAGATGCTGATCGTATCAGTGACTTTGAATTGAAATTGATTGAATTGGAAGCTGAACATCTTACAATTCCTGAAGAAGAAGCTCAAGCAGTGATAACTCTTTCAGCAAATGAATTTCAACGTCTATGTCGTGATTTGAGTACTCTTGGAGATTCTTGTGCTATAAGTGTAACGAAAGAAGGAGTTCGTTTTAGTGTTGAAGGTGATGTTGGTAAAGGAAGTGTAATGCTTCGTCCTAGTGATTCTGCAGATGGTAATTCGGGTGTTCATATTGAAATGCGTGAAGTGATTGAACAACGGTTTGCTCTTCGTTATTTGTCAATGTTTGCAAAAGCGACTCCTCTTTCTGATAATGTGAAATTGACATTGACTAGAGATATGCCTGTGAAAGTAGAATATGGAATTGAAGGATTGGGTTCACTTTGTTTCTATCTTGCTCCAAAGATGGAGGGTGATGAATAAGTTGCTGTATTGTCTTTTCTTAGTTCATTTGTTTGTTTGACAAAAACTCCCTCGATTTTGTTATACCTCCACATCTCGAAAAAGAGCAATATGTACAAGCTGAATGAAGGGAAATCTGTTTCCATACCCGAGAAGGTTTGTGTTCGGGATATTCAGCGTTATGAATCCATGCTCCTTTTGATGTGTGATTCGTCAACTTTCTATGTATTTTATTGTATCCGACTTTATTTTTGTAGTACATTGATCTTGAAACTGGCGTGTGCTCTCCATTACTGAAAGCTACAGACTCCACGTTTGTTGATTATTACTTATTCAATGAATGGCTTATTGCAGCTACATCGAACTCCTTAGTATTTGTTGGTTATTTTGTTTCGTTTGAAGTATAGGTATATAAGCTAGATCAGAGAGAACTCTTTTGTACAATCAAAGTGAATGACTCTTCTTCTATTCAGCTTGTTCGCATGATCAATTACAACATTGTGTGTGTGTTTCGCGACTCTTACATCTCTGTAGAAACGGAAAGTCATCATAACTTTTAGGTTTTTGATATATCTGGTGACGTAATTGGAGTGTACGATGGCATTCATGTTCCTGTAGTAGGTATCTACCCCTGCACGAATGGAATGGGGATTATCGATTCTACTGGTACTGTTACCGTATGATTGTGGAAGCAAGATCAATTCTAGGAGATTGCTTTGGAGAGTGATATTCGTGATACACTCTCTGTGAATCATTACTTTTCAATAGGTTCATCATGTCTTTCTTCCTTTTGCACTAATGACAAAGTGTTTCTTTCGTGTATGGATGCGACAAATTCTTGTCGGGTTCTGGAATTGAATATCGATTCAGGTGACATTAAGACAGTGATTCCAGCTTTATCCGCTTCAGGAATCCGTCTGTCTCTCTTCATTGGTTTTCTTTGTGTTCTGACATCGACCAATAGAATCCAAGTATGTCGTCCAATTATCTTCAAACCTAGCTGTGGAGTTTTTGTGATAAGTGTATGATCGTTGATCAGGAAGAGAAAGAGTTAATTTCTTCTCTCTTTGCAATAGATGAGTGTGTGATTACTGGCTCCACATTAGGAGTTATTCGAGTAAGGATATCTTCTCTCTTGAAATGTAGTTTTTGGTTCCTTCCGAGGATATTTCGTCCCATTCTACAATCCGTAATCCTATTTCGCTATCTCCTTCATGGCCTTCTGAATCAGCACCAACAATTCAGAATCTATCTCAGGATAAGTCTCATCTATTTGTCGTTGATACAGAGCAAGGTCGATTAGTAGAAGGAGAATATGTTGGTAGACGAGAGTTGCATTACAGTCATCAATTGCAATCTCTCAAACGATTTGCATTTGCGCGTACAATGACCCTGGTACCCAAATCAGCTCATTATTCTATGAAACAACCTCGTTTATCAATTGAAGAACAGAATATGGAGGAATATCTACTGTCAAATCGAATGTTGGAAGGAGCTCTCTTCAATCGAGACGATATTGCAATATATGCACAGATGGGAGCAGTACAGAAGGAATTTGAGCATCGAGAGGAGAAGATGAGTGATTCTCTCCGACAGAGACTACAGAAGGCAACTGGTTCTGTTGTAATTGACGACGCTGAACACGCGTTAATGAATTCTCCTGTTGCTACGCTACGTACTCCTCAATCGGATGTACCTGACATGTCCTTACGATATCCCTCTCCAGTCTGTAGTGTTTTTCATCAATCCTTCATTCATCGTACTGCAGGCGATGAGGTTCTGATGAAGGAAAAGCGAGCACGAGCTGCTCTAAGGAAGCGTTTGCCTACAGAAAGTCCACTTCTCTGTTCTTTATTTGCTGAAGGAGTTGAAGAAAAGCTTCGTCCAAATTCTGATAATTCTCAATCTGAGAAATGTCAACCTGATTCTAAACGAATGGAGACAAGTACCTATCTAGATCCTTCAGAGGTGTTATCTGATGAAGATTTGATATTATATGATGTAACTGACGATTATTCGTTGGATGAAATTGCTTTACTACGAGAGAAGACAAAAGAACAGATGAGGGCTAAAGAGGTTGAAGAATTAACCAATCCATCTCAAGGAAAGGACTTGAAACAGTCGAAGAAACTAGTATCTGAGCATGCCAATATACTACCACCTTCGCAGCAATCACACCATCCAGCCAATTTATCTCCTTCTCAATCTGTGAATGATTCTCAAGTCAGAGATCCGAGTCGATATACACTCACACTGCGGAGACAAGAAGTGTTAAAGAAACTCTTCCTGAACACTCTAAGAGATGGGAAGGATTATCAGTATCTTCAGAATATGATCCGGAAACTTATAGGCGAAACTAGTAACGAGATTCGATTACCAGTATTCAGGAATACGCCAGAGAATCTGAAGAAACTTCGGGTCTATCTACAGAGTCTTGATATGACTTTTGAACAAATCGACACCATCTTGGGTGACGATACTGATTCGATTGTTTGTTTGAAAGAAAACACATATATAATTGCATTTGAGATAATCACTTCAACTCCATGACCTAGGGTTAACAAAGAGCAACAACCCTACAGTATATATACTAGTTCTCTTCCTTCTTCTCAGCCTTACTTCTCGCCCAACTCACAATACTCGTGTTCTTCTGTGCCCAGAGACCAATTACACCCATGGCAATTCCACCAACCATAAAAACATACACAGGAATTTCCCACTCTTCTCTCGCATGTTTACCCTAACTAATATTTACAATACCCTGTTCCAAACATCTTGGGTGCAGCCTCTGAAGCTGCTTCTGTGTGAGCAAGTCTAGCAAGTCTCTGGACAGGGAATTTTCGCACAAATCTAGCCAGCATCGTAATAATTGACGAAAAGATGTAGAATGAAGAACCACGGGAATTCAAACAAACAACGAACAAGGGTATTGATGAGCCATACACCATAAACACTCACAAATTCAAGTAATATACTGTTAATAATATGCTATATGCAATACCTAGTAACTACATGGTCTTTGGACCGAAAAACAACCTGCTGGATAAGAATTCCTCAAAATAGGAACAACAACGAAAGGAAAGGACTGAGGATAGAATGTATAATTAGACTGAGAACAGGAAAATAAGCGCATTGCTTGTTGCGAGAGTGGACAATAGTTGATCGAATTTGAGTAGGTTGGAATACAAACCGAAAAGTACGGTTGCGTCTTTATTCCAATAAAAGAGTCTCGCGTACTGATGTTTTCGTCTGGTGTGGAAACTGTCTGATGCTTCTGAATAGTCGAGACTGGATTACAATTGTAGGAGTGAATGCAAGAAGCACTATATACAGGAACTGATGCAACTGCGATGGTTACAGGAACAGGAATAATAGGAGGAATGAACATGAGAGATTGCTGCTTCCACTGTTCATAATGATATTGACAAACAGTGTCTTGTGGGTACGATTGATATTGTAACGATGACACTCCATGAGAATCACTAACTTTGATTAGAGCGGGTAAGATAACTTTTTCTTCACGTGAACCCTCTAATTCACTCTTACCTCCGCATAACGATGACACAATAGCTTTTAATGCTGAATATTGATTAATATATTCGTCTTGAGAGACAAATAAGGAGAATCCAAGCTCACGAAGGAAGTTACGTTCCACGGTATTCAACTCACTGATATTCATGGAAGATAAATATGCATAAAATTCAGTCTTGTAGCAGGACTCATCAAAGAACTTGTGAGCAACCATGACTCTACAGGTCACCAGTCCGTTGAATTCTTACGAAGTCATCACAATGGTATGAGCCGATTCAGAATTGAATAATTGAGGATAAACATCCTGAAGCCTCCTTATATACACTAAAGAGAGTACAAAAACTTCTAGACTGCAACTCATTTGAGTAAATAGACTAATAATAATGGACCCCACCAGTTATACATACCTTATTACAAAAGAAGAAAGAGGATTTATCAAGATCGTGACAGATGAAGAGACAAATGTGATTCTCGGAGCACAGATGATGTGTGCAAGAGCCACAGACATGATCGGTGAATTTGTAACTGCGATCGCAAACAAAATGACGGTTGCACAGCTTTTGAAGGGAATGCGTGCACATCCGACGTATAATGAAGGAATCGGAGAAGCCCTGGAAGAAGCAGAGGGTGGAGCGATCCACGTTGTACCAAAGAAAAAGAAATAGAACTGTACAGCAGTAAGGGAATATGATAAAATATTCAGATATCAGCATATGCTGAAAAGTACAAAAAGGAAAATTAAATCATGTTATACGAAGAAGCAAGGGTATATTTGGATCATGTATCGAAATACGGAAGTGTACTTGGCTTAGATAGTATAAAGAGCTTATTGGGTGAGCTTGGAAATCCGCAGAAAGATTTGAAATTTATACATATAGCCGGGACTAATGGAAAAGGATCGATTCTCGCCGGACTCTCCGGTATCCTGCAGCAGGCTGGATACCGGACCGGAAGATACTGTTCTCCGACCGTGATGGGATATATGGAACGATTTCAGGTTGATGGCCAATGGATGGCGGAGGACGAGCTCGCCCCTTTTGTATCTCAGGTGAAAGAGGCAGCAGAAAAAGTAGAAGAAAAAACGGATCTCACCGTAACTGTTTTCGAGATAGAAACAGCGATCGCATTTCTCTATTTCAGAGAAAAACAGTGTGATTATGTCGTTCTGGAAGCCGGAATGGGTGGGCTTCTTGATGCGACAAATGTAATAGATACAACTGTTTTGAGTATTTTTGCATCGATCAGTATGGATCATATCGGAGTGTTGGGAAACACATTAGAAGAGATAGCAGAAAATAAAGCCGGAATTATAAAACCATCATGTCTGGCAGTTGTCACGTCGCCACAGCAGATGTCTGTGACCGATATCCTCCAGAAAAAGGCCGGAGAGTGCGGATGCCGGTTTGTGGTTTCGCATCCGGAAAAGGCTGTGATTTCTGAAGAAACGATGGATGGACAGATTTTTTCTTATGGAGAATATAAAGATATCCGTCTTCGCCTGGCTGGCAGATATCAGATTAACAATGCGGCGACAGTATTGGAAGCTGTGGATGCGTTAAGAAGGAGCGGTGTCCCGATTCCGGAAGACGCTGTAAGAAAGGGATTTGCGGGAGTGACATGGCCTGGACGGTTTCAGGTACTTGAAAAAGAACCGACCGTGATCGCCGACGGAGCGCATAACAGGGATGCCGCAAGAAGACTTGCGGAAAATGTGAGAACCTATCTGACGGACAGAAAGATTGTCGGTGTGATGGGGGTTTTTAAAGATAAAGAATATGAACAAATCGCAGAGATCATGGCTCCGTATCTTTCAAAGGTGTATACGATCGATCTTCCAAATGGGGAGAGAAATCTGGGAAAAGAGAGATTATGTGAAGTATTAAAGGCCAAGAACGTACAGTCAGAACCGGCAGAGAACATTGCAGATGCGCTTGAAAAAGCAAAAGCAGAATGTGGGAAAGAAGATGTTGTTCTGGTGTTTGGTTCCTTATCTTATCTGGGAGAAGTGATAAGACTTGAACGGGAAACAAACGTGTTTGAAAGAAAAAAGGAAGAGAGAACATTATGGTAGATCATAAAAAAGTAGAACAGGCAATCCGTCTTTTACTGGAAGGAATCGGTGAAGATCCGGATAGGGAAGGACTGGCTGAGACACCGGACCGGATTGCAAGAATGTATGAAGAAATCTGTGGCGGAATGAATGAGGATGCAGCGGAACACCTGAAAAAGACATTTACAGCAGAAAACAATGAGATGGTTGTGGAAAAAGATATTACGTTTTATTCCATGTGTGAACATCATATGCTGCCATTTTACGGAAAGGTTCATATTGCCTATATTCCGGATGGAAAGGTAGTGGGACTTAGCAAGCTTGCACGGACTGTGGAAGTGTTTGCCAGAAGACTTCAGCTGCAGGAGCAGATGACAGCACAGATCGCGGATGCCCTGATGGAGAATCTTCATCCAAAGGGAGTAATGGTACTTGCTGAGGCAGAGCATATGTGTATGACCATGCGTGGAATCAAGAAGCCGGGAAGCAAGACGGTCAGTGTTGTTACAAGAGGTGCATTTGAAGAAAATGAAAAGCTGCAGAACATGTTTTTCCGTATGATAGGTTAGTGCGATGAAAATAAAACGAAAACTGGAAGAGCAGAGGAGGATGCAGAGAATCTGGAAAATATATGAGCATCCTCTTTTTATAGAAGGACTGGTAAAGAATAAAGATGCAGAAAAGGAAAGAATATTCTGCCATCATGATATGAACCATTTTCTGGACGTGGCACGTCTGATGTATATTTTTTCGATGGAGCGTGGATATGCCTTTGGAAAAGAAGAGATTTATGCGACGGCATTACTTCATGATATTGGGAAATGGCAGCAGTATAAGGCGGGAGTTCCCCATGAGATAGCGAGTGCTGAAATTGCAAAAAGGATTCTGGAAGAGACTGGATTTACAAAGGAGGAGTCGGACAGGATTCTTTTTGCAATTTTAAGTCACCGGGGCAATGCAGAAGAGACAGAAAATGCAGGGCAGGATAAGTGGCAGCTTGCAGAAATCCTTTATGATGCAGATAAGATTTCCCGTGCGTGTTATACGTGTCCGGCTGAGAAGGACTGTAACTGGAGTGGAGAAAAGAAGAATCAGAAAATCATCTGGTAGAAAACGAGGAAACAAAATGAAAATTGGGAATAAAGAATTTGACACAGCAAAACATACTTATATTATGGGAATACTGAATGTGACACCGGATTCTTTTTCGGACGGGGGAAAGTGGAACGGTTATGATGCGGCAATGCGTCATGCAGAAGAGCTTTTAGAAGGCGGAACCGATATCCTGGATATCGGAGGAGAGTCCACAAGACCAGGACACCAGCAGATTACGTCAGAAGAAGAAATTACAAGAACTGCGCCGGTTATCGAGGCTGTCAAAAAGAATTTTGATGTGCCGGTTTCGATTGATACTTATAAGAGTGATGTGGCAGAGGCAGCACTTCAGGCAGGGGCAGATCTGGTAAATGATATCTGGGGATTCCAGTACGATGAAAAGATGGCAGGTCTTGTGAAAAAATATGATGCGGCATGCTGTCTGATGCATAATAAAAATGAGGCGGTGTACAAGAATTTCCTGAAGGATATGTATGCAGAATTGCAGAAGTGTGTAGATACAGCGAAAGCGGCTGGGATTGAAGATGACCGGATCATGCTGGATCCGGGGGTTGGATTTGGAAAGACCTACGAGATGAACCTGGATGTGATGAAGCATCTGGATCTTTTTAACGGACTTGGATATCCGATGCTTCTTGGAACTTCCAGAAAATCCATGATCGGTCTGACACTGGATCTGCCGGTATCAGAAAGAGAAGAAGGAACTCTTGTCACAACCGTGATGGCAGTACAGAGTCATTATGGATTTGTGCGCGTTCATGATGCTGAGAAAAACCGCAGAGCGATCAAGATGACAGAAGTGATTCTGGCAAGAGAGTAAGCAGGAGAAAAAGATGGATCAGATAAAAATTGAAAACCTGGAAATATTTGCAAATCATGGGGTGTATCCGGAAGAAAACAGACTGGGACAGAAGTTTCTGGTTTCCTGCATTTTATATGTGGATACACGCAAGGCGGGAAAAACGGATGACTTGGAAGCGTCTGTGAATTACGGAACCATTTCCCATCTGATAAAAGAAAAGATGGAAGAGAAGAATTACAGGCTGATCGAAGCAGTAGCAGAGCAGCTTGCAGAAGAGATCTTATTATTTGATGAGAAGATCCGGAAAGTCATGGTGGAAGTAAAGAAACCATGGGCACCGGTAGGACTGCCGCTTGAGACGGTTTCCGTGAAGATTGAACGTTGCTGGAATGAAGCGTTTATCGCACTCGGATCGAATATGGGTGATAAGAAAAAATACATTGAGAATGCGGTAGAAGAGCTGAAAAATGAAAAACTTTGCAGAGTCCTGAAGGTATCGAAACTGATCGGAACCGAGCCATATGGCGTGACGGATCAGGATGAATTCCTGAACGGGGCACTGAAAATGGAAACACTGCTTACCCCGCATGAGCTTCTGGAGCTGTTACACCGAATTGAGCAGGAAGCCGGAAGAAAGCGGATCCGCAGATGGGGACCGAGAACACTGGATCTGGACATCATTTTCTATGGGGATCAGATCATTGAAGAGGATGATTTATGTATACCACATATCGATATGCAGAACAGGGAATTTGTGCTTGGACCAATGTGTGAGATCGCACCGCATAAACGGCATCCGGTTTTGAAGGAAACGATGACGGAAATGCTTGTAAAGTTAAAGGGTAATAATTGACTTCTTATCGGGAGAGGATTATACTAAAAATATTGTGGGGAATCCCAACTGAATTGAAGAGAGGTATAGAAATGGAAGAAAAAAAGAATCTCTGGAGCTCTTATGATGAAGCTGCCAAAAAAGAACTTCATGAAATCAATGAAAAGTACAAAGCTTGCCTGGATGCCGGAAAGACAGAGCGTGAATGCGTAAAGCTTGCGGTTGAGATGGCGAAAGAAGCAGGATATCAGGATATCAAAGATGTTCTGAAAGAAGGAAAGAGCCTGAAAGCAGGAGATAAAGTATATGCGGTATGCATGGAAAAAATGCTTGCCATGTTCCGTATGGGCGAAGAACCGCTTTCAAACGGTATGAATATCCTTGGAGCTCATATCGATTCACCACGTATTGATGTGAAACAGAATCCATTATATGAAAGTGAAGGAATGGCTTATCTGGATACACATTACTATGGTGGAATCAAAAAATACCAGTGGGTAACAGGACCGATGGCACTTCATGGTGTTGTTGCGAAAAAAGATGGAAGCGTAGAAGAGATCAGCATTGGGGAAAAAGAGTCTGATCCGGTATTTGTTATTACAGACCTTCTTGTTCATCTTGCAGCAAACCAGATGTCAAAGAAAGCAAGTGAAGTGATCGAAGGAGAAAAGCTGGATCTTCTGATTGGAAACAGTCCACTTGATAAAGCGGAGGGACTTGATGAAGAAGAAAAAGAAACGATCAAGGCTAACGTACTTCATATTTTAAAAGAGAACTATGGAATCGAAGAAGAGGATTTTGCATCGGCTGAGCTGGAAATTGTTCCGGCCGGAAAGGCAAGAGACTGTGGATTTGACCGCAGCATGATCCTTTCTTATGGACAGGATGACAGAGTCTGCGCATTTACTTCTCTGTTCGCTATGCTGGATGTGGAAAATGCAAAGCGTACAGGATGCTGTCTGTTAGTAGATAAAGAAGAGATCGGAAGCGTCGGAGCAACAGGAATGCATTCTCGTTTCTTTGAAAATACAGTTGCAGAGCTTGTTGCACTTACAGAAGGTGAATCTGAACTGAAGGTACGCCGTGCACTTGCTAATTCAAGAATGCTTTCTTCTGACGTAAGCGCTGCTTATGATCCGATGTTTGCAGAAGCATTTGAAAAGAGAAGTGCCGCTTTCTTTACAAAGGGACTTGCATTCAACAAGTTTACAGGAAGCCGCGGAAAGAGCGGATCCAATGATGCAAATGCAGAATATCTTGCAAGACTGCGCAAGGTGATGGACGAAGCAGGCGTTACTTACCAGTTCGCAGAACTTGGTAAAGTCGATGTAGGCGGCGGCGGAACCATCGCATATATTATGGCAAATTATGGTATGGAAGTGATCGACAGCGGTGTTGCTGTACTTTCCATGCATGCACCTTATGAAGTCAGCAGCAAAGCTGATGTGTATGAAGCAGTAAAGGGATACAGAGCATTCCTTCTGAATATGTAAGAGATGAAAAGAACTCAGGCAAAACAATGGATACAGTCCGGTTTTGCCTGAGTTCTTTCTGATAATAACAAAATTTATAGTATATAAAAGAAATTTAATTACGGAGATTTTTTTATAGAAGAAATCACTTGAAGAAATTGAACTCTTCGATAAATTCACTTTTTTTGTACGAAAAAAAGTGCATAAGGGTTGACTATCACAGTTAAAACATTTACAATATTAGTGCGGTAAAATCCGTTTTTTAAGGGCGATATAAGATATGAAAAGAGCAGACAGTTACCAGTCTGACTGTGATTTTCAAGTTTTATATATATCAATTACCAATAACGAGGAGGAATTGTAAAATGGCAACAAAATGGGTTTACATGTTTACAGAAGGTAATGCTACTATGAGAAATCTTCTGGGCGGCAAAGGTGCCAACCTTGCTGAGATGACAAACCTCGGTCTTCCTGTACCGCAGGGCTTCACAATCACAACAGAGGCCTGCACACAGTACTACGAGGATGGCAGATCCATCAACGATGAGATCATGGCTCAGATCATGGAAGCAATCACCAAGATGGAAGGAGTTACCGGAAAGAAATTCGGT
>ERZ857922.3868-NODE-3868-length-12143-cov-4.137078_pt1 | contig 12143 bp, 9 predicted proteins | sample MGYA00519579_ERZ857922 | MGnify/ENA primary metagenome ERZ857922 (study PRJEB31778, sample SAMEA3449375) | human gut metagenome | biome: human gut; feature: human-associated habitat; material: faeces | place: United Kingdom | collected 2010/2012 ... | reverse complement strand
TTCTTGCGAAAGTAGGTAGTCTCCGGGCTCTCCATAAAAGACAAACCTCTTGGACTTAACCGTTCAAGAGGTTTTGTTTTTTCCGGCGCTGGAAAATACCCTTAAATTTATTTCTTTAAAGCGGTTTTTGCGCCTGCCTCATGATATAAATTTTCTATTGTTCTCTACTTTTCATAGGAGATTTACCATGAGACGACTCGTAGCAATTGCAATGACTTGTGCCGCAATGGGGATCGGCATTTCTTCCGGTGCTTACGCCGCTACTTTCAAATGGGCTAGCCAGGGGGGACATATTAACTTTTGATCCCCACGCGCAAAACGAAGCATTTAACAATACCGCTAATTCATATGTCTACGAAGCATTATTAAATCTCAATAAAGGAAAAGTACAGCCATGCCTGGCTGAAAGCTGGACTTCCGTCCCGGAAGGTTTTGTTTTCAAGCTGCGCAAAGGTGTGAAATTTCATGAGGAAGAACCTCTGACGGCTGAAGACGTCGCCTTCTCGATCAATCGAGCCCTCCATCCGATTTCTCAGTTCAAAACATTTACCGCAGGTATTCTCGGCGCCGAGGCACTGCCTAACGGCGATGTTTTGATCAGAACTATTAATCATTCTCCCGTACTTCTCAATCAGCTTGCCTACCTCAGAATTTTGAATAAAGCCTGGGCTGAAAAGCATGGTGCAGCTGCGCCGCAGAATTTTGTTGCCAAGGAAGAAGCCTACGCAGCAAAACACGCAAACGGCACCGGCCCTTTCAAACTTCAGTCTCGTGAAGTCGATATCAAAACAGTTTTTGTTGAAAATCCTGATTGGTGGAATAAAGCCAATAAAGTCGTAAATGTCACAGAAGGCATCTATACCCCGATTAAATCGGCGGCGACGCGCATGGCTGCCTTGTTGTCCGGAGAAGTGGACTTTGTCCCTGACCCCGCAACGCAAGATATTCAGCGTCTGAAGAACAATCCTAAGGTCAAGCTTCAGTCCGGCCCTGAACTGCGAGTGCTTATGATCTCTTTGGACCAGATGCGCGATGAATCTCCTTACGTCTTCGTTGACGGCAAGAAAACGGATAAAAACCCGTTTAAAGACATCCGCGTTCGTCAGGCTTTGTACCAGGCCATTGACATTAAAACGCTCCAGCGTGCGGTGATGAGAGGCTTTTCACTCCCGAACGGATCAATTATTTCCTCCGAGACGAACGGTTGGAGTGCTAAAGCAGCCGAACGCCTTCCGTATGATCCTCAGGCAGCTAAAAAGCTCCTTGCCGAAGCCGGCTATCCCAACGGTTTTGAATTCACCCTTGACTGCCCGAATAACCGCTATATCAACGATGAGGCCATCGGTAAGGCTCTGGCCGGAATGTGGGCAAAAATCGGCGTGAAGGTAAAGGTAAACGCAATCCCACGCGCAAATTATTTCCCGAAAGTTCTGCGCTATGACTCCTCTGTCGGAATGGTCGGCTGGGGTGCTTCTACTCAGGATGCTTTATTCCCGCTTCAGTCTCTCGTCGAAACAGTGGACGTTAAAAAAGGCAATGGCCTCTCGAATATCGGCCGAGTTTCAGATCCTGAGCTGGATGCTTTGATTGAAAAAATCAAGCAAGAGGAAAACTTTGACAAACGCAATGAACTGATTGAACAGGCACTGCTTCGCGTCAATAAGAACATCTATGTACTTCCTCTTCACACTCAAGTTATTAATTGGGCTCTGAAGAAAAATATAGAAGCTCCCTTACGTGCGGACGACCGCTTGGAGCTCGATAAAGTAATCGTGAAGTAATTCTCTACATGGCCGAGAATTACCTTTCTCGGCCATTCGACTCCCGAAAGGATGCCGACAGATGTTCTCGTTTGTTATAAAACGTCTGCTCCAGGCAATATTGGTCATGTTAATCGTGACCATGATTGCATTTCTGTTGTTCCAATTCGTAGGTGACCCTGTGACGCAAATGCTGGGCCAGGAAGCCACTGAGGCTGATCGGCTTGCGCTCACGCATGAGCTGGGGCTGGATCAGCCTATTTGGAAACAGTTCGGAGCGTTTATTGCTAATACTCTCCACGGTGACTTTGGAATGTCATTACGCCAAGGTACACCGGTGGTTGACTTATTTAAGGAAAAAATGCCGGCTACGCTCGAGCTCGCATTTTTCTCTGCCATGGTGGCTACGTTCATGGGGATTCCTCTGGGCGTGTTCGTCGCTTTGAAGAAAAATTCGATCTGGGCAAGCTGGCTGATGGGACTTTCACTCGTGGGGATCTCGCTGCCGACCTTTTTTATCGGTATTTTGCTGATCCTTGTTTTCTCCGTTTGGCTCGGCTGGCTGCCGTCTTACGGACGAGGAGAGACGGTTGCGTTCGGCTGGTGGACAACCGGTCTTCTTACCGGCGACGGTCTGAAACATATCATCCTTCCTGCCGTGACATTAGCAATCTTTCAAATTGCGTTAGTCATGCGATTGGTACGCAGTGAAATGCTTGAAGTCATGCGCACGGATTACATTCGTTTTGCACGGGCCAGGGGCGTACCGAAACGAAAAATCTTCTTTAGACATGCGTTGAAAAATACGCTGCTGCCGGTGATTACGATCACGGGACTCCAGATCGGAGGCATCATCGCCTTTTCGATCGTGACCGAAACCGTTTTCCAGTGGCCGGGTATGGGTCTGCTGTTTATACAGGCGGTTCAGTTTGCAGATATTCCGGTCATGGCAGCCTACCTCTGTCTAATTTCTCTAATTTTTGTCGTCATCAACCTCATTGTTGACTTGCTCTACTTGGCAGTGGATCCGAGGCTGAAATCAGATGCAGCAAGCAAGGAATAAAAATGAACAGTGTTAACTTAGATAATTTTGCAGATCCTTTTTTCCTTGGAGAAACGAAGGAAGAACTGCGTCGTATTCGTCAGGATTTTCACATTCATCCCGAAATCGGCCTGATAACGCCGAGAACTTCCCGCATCATTGCTGATTTACTGAGAAAGTACGGGGTCGATGAAGTTCACGAAGGCATCGGAGGTGACGGCGTGGTAGGCGTCATTTACGGAAGGCTTCCAGGAGAGGCTTCCGTCGGCCTGAGAGCGGATATAGATGCACTGCCCTTAAAGGAATTGTCCGATCATGACCACGTATCTCAAGTCGAAGGCGCAATGCATGCCTGCGGCCACGACGGTCATGCGGCAGCATTATTGGGTGCGGCTAAGAAACTCGCTTGCGAGAGAAATTTCGGAGGTAAAGTTGTTTTAGTTTTCCAACCCGGAGAAGAGGGATGGTCCGGTGCTAAGCACATGATGGAAGACGGGCTTTTTGAACGTTTTCCGATGCAGGAAATTTATGCCCTCCATAATTCTTCTGCGATTGAACCGGGACGAATCGCTTTGAATTACGGCGCGATGCAGGCAGCTGCGGATGCTTTCACAATCGTCGTGAAAGGCAAAGGCGGCCATGCATCTCGTCCCAATTTAAATCACGACCCTGTGATTGCAGCCGCACACATTATCTTGGCACTCCAAACGATTGTGTCTCGAGAAGTTGATCCGTTGGAGACTGCGGTGGTTTCGTGCTGCTCTCTTCAGGCAGGCGACCCTCGTGCGCAGAGCGTTTGTCCTGATTCCTGTCAAATTGTCGGTACCGCCCGTACTTTCTCTCCAGATGTTAGGGATTTAGTGGAAAAAAGAATCGGAGAGATCAGTGCATCTATCGCCGCAGGCTTAGGCTGCACGGCAGAAACCGATTACGGCCGTTTTTATCCGCCCTGCATCAATACGCTGGAACAAGCAGCCTTTATGGCCGATGTCGCCGCCGGGTTTGTCGGTGAAGAAAATGTGGATCGCAACTATCCCAGAATGGCCGGCGGGGAAGATTTTGCCTTCATGCTGGAAAAGGTTCCCGGTGCTTACATCCGAATTGGTCAGGGCGGCGCTTCTGCGCATAATCCGTACTTTGACTTTAACGACGAGATTCTTCCTCTGGCAGCCAGCGTTATGGCGGCAACAGCCGAAAAGAGGCTTCGAAAATTAAACGGCGGAGGCGACGGTGTTAACTAAAAACAGCGGGCAGCCTTCTGCATTCAAGCGTTTTTTAGAAAGCGACTTGATGTGGAAGTTTCTGCACTCTCCGGCTGCGATCATCAGCTTTGTCATTTGCGCCGGACTCTTGCTCTCTGCTTTTTTTGCGAGCTGGATCGCACCTTACGATCCTTTTGACCTGACTTCTTTTGACTTGTCGGATGCCTTTTTGCCTCCGGCTTGGATGGAAGGAGGCAAGTGGCAGTTTTTGCTGGGAACCGACGATCAAGGAAGAGATCTGCTTTCAGCCATTTTGTACGGGCTTCGGGTTTCCTTAGAGATCGGGTTATCTTCAGTCTTTATTTCTGTCGCGCTGGGTGTGTCTCTCGGTTTGATTTCCGGATATGCGGGCGGAGTTACGGATGCAGTCATCATGCGCTTTTGCGATGTGATGCTGAGTTTCCCAGCGATTCTTCTAGCTCTGCTGATTGATGGCATTATTCGCGTGATTCTGCCCGAGAGCATGCATGATCAGGCAGCCTACGGTGTTCTTATCTTTGCAATCTCTCTTTCCGGCTGGGTGCGTTATGCCCGTACGGTCAGAGGTGCGACGTTGAGTGAGAAGAAGCGCGATTATGTTCAGGCCGCAAAACTTTTCGGTGTGAGTCCGACAAGAATCATGTTTACGCACATCCTGCCCAACGTTTTGGGTCCGGTCTTAGTGCTTGCGGCAGTCCAAGTGGCCTTGGCGATTATTACGGAAGCGACCTTGTCGTTTTTGGGTGTCGGTGTTCCTCCGACGACGCCGTCTTTGGGAACCTTGATTCGCATCGGTAATGAGTTCTTATTCTCAGGCGAATGGTGGATCACGATTTTCCCCGGTGTTGCACTTATTCTCTTTGTGCTGTCCGTCAATATGCTGGGCGACTGGCTGCGCGACGCACTTAACCCGAAACTTCAATGATGATTATGAATAATCAGACGCTTTTAGAGGTTCGGAACCTCAAAGTAGAAATTCCGACAAGGAAAGGAACTCTGATTGCATTAGAAGATGTTTCTTTTAACTTGAAGGCCGGAGAAATATTGGGCGTGGTCGGAGAGTCCGGAGCCGGTAAGTCTATGGTCGGGAACTCCATCATCGGTCTTCTCGGAAAACCTGCCCATATCACGCACGGCGAGATCCTATTGGAAGGGAAGCGTATTGATAACTTGTCGGACGATGAAATGGAAAAGATCCGAGGCAAGAATATCGGTGCGATTTTCCAGGATCCGTTAACCAGTCTGAATCCTCTCTTTACGATCGGGGACCAGTTAATCGAAACGATCCGCATTCATTCCGATCTGAGTGAGAAAGAGGCACGTGAAAGGGCCATTCGTCTTTTGGTAGCGACCGGGGTGCCGGCCGCAGACAAGCGAATGGACAACTATCCTCATCAGTTCTCCGGAGGTATGCGTCAGCGTGTGGTTATTGCATTGGCGCTCAGTGCAGATCCGAAACTCATCATTGCTGATGAGCCCACAACGGCGCTCGATGTATCGGTACAGGCTCAGATCATTGAACTTCTTAAAAAGCTTTGTGAAGAAAACGGTACGGCAGTTATTTTGGTGACGCACGATATGGGTGTCATTGCCGAGGCAGCGGATCGCGTGGCTGTGATGTATGCGGGACGCCTGGTCGAACTTGCAGATAAGCGGACGCTCTTTAACGAGCCGCGCCATCCTTATACACGGATGCTTTTGGATGCTATCCCGGATTTAAGCCAGACCCATCGGAGACGCACGCCGATTTCGGGCGAAGTGCCCAATCCGCTCTCACCGCCCACAGGCTGCCCGTTCCATCCCCGCTGTCCGCTTGCCAACGAACGCTGCCGCAAAGAAATGCCGCTTCGACAAATGATTGATTCACACGGATCCTTCTCTGAGGTGGCTTGTCACGCAGCAGAAGAAGGCAGGTTGTAATTTTTCATTGCGGCCGACTGCTCAGACGTAAAAAAGAGAAATCCACAGTTTTTTAAACTTGCTAAACTCAAAGTTTCAAATTTGCGTCTGTGCAGATTTTTATCGTCGTGTAAGCCTGGAATGATTTATCGTAAAGCACTCACATCTGAGTTATCCAATACCGCGGGAGGAGCATTCACTGTGCTCTTCTCCATTGTCGTTACTATCGGGCTTGTACGAATTCTGAATCAAACCGCAGGCGGCCGATACGACACAGGCTCTATCTTGGAAGTGGTCGCTTACACTTCTTTGATTAATCTGCCGGCCCTTATCTCATTAGCCCTGTTTTTAGCGGTTTTCATGACGCTGAACCGCTATTGGCGCGACAGCGAAATGTTCGTCTGGTTTTCCGCGGGCGGTTTGAGTTTGACATCCTGGATCCGGCCGGTTTTGCGCTTTGCACTGCCTGTCATACTCGTTGTCGCAGCTTGCTCGGTTGCTGTTTCTCCCTGGTCTAGAGCGCAGGTGCAGGCTTATCGCGATCGTTTTGCTCAGAAAGAGGACATCAGCAAACTTTCTTCGGGTCGATTTATTGAAGCAAAGAGCGGTCGTCAAGTTTTCTTTTTAGAAGGGGTCGATCAGGAAAAAGGTAAAGTCAAAACGCTTCTGATGGTGGAGCTCAAAAAAGACGGTTCCCGCTCCGTGCTTGTTTCCGACCGCGGTCATATAGAAAATAAACCGAACGGTGACCGCTACATTGTTTTAGACGACGGCCGCAAGTACGACACTAAGCCGTCGGGGCTCGGAGCCTCAGTGTCCGACTTTAGAGAATACGAAGTCAGAATGGACAGTTCTCCGTCGGAAGTCGGCGCGAACAAAAAGCTAAACGCGATGCCGATTGAGGAGCTGGTCAAAAGAACAGACAATCGTGCTAGGTCTGAGCTGTTTTGGAGAATATCCTGGCCGCTGGTTGCGCTAAATTTGGCCCTGCTTGCCATTCCGCTTTCCTATAACAATCCGCGCTCCATGAAATATTACGGACAGACAGCAGCGGTGCTGATCTTCATCCTTTATCTCAATGCGCTGTCGATTTTCCAGACCTGGATCACGCAAGGAAAGGTCGGCATTTTGAGTGCGACTTTGTACATGAATGTTCCGGTCGCAGTTCTGACCGCTTTCCTGTTCTATCGCCTGATGACGATAAATCAAGGGCGTTTTGATGCTTTCATTTATTGGCTGCTGAAGCCTTTCAGAGCAGCGGCGGGGTTGTTTAAGCGTAAGAAGGAGACACCATGAAAATCGTCTCCCGAATGATCTTTGCCCAGATCATGAAGAACTCTCTTTTTGTTCTTCTGACTCTGGTTGCCTTGTTTGCTTTCTTTGACCTCATCGGTCAGTCCGGCAATATCGGTACATCTTATTCCATGGGGCAGGCTTTCCTGCTGACGGCGCTGATTCTGCCGACACGATGCTATGAAGTGCTGCCGATTGCCGTGATGCTCGGCTCCATTTTTACGCTCTCGCGGCTCGCTTCAACGAGTCAGTTTACGGTCCTTCGCGTCTCCGGCATCGGACCGTGGCGATTCTGCGGCATGCTCCTTATGCCGGGTATCGTCCTTGTGATCTGTGCTTATCTTCTCGGAAATTTGGTTGCGCCTCCGGCTCAGCGTCTGGCAAAGGAATTCAAACTGGATATCAGCGGCTCAGCCTTTACCGGCAAAGAGCTCGACTCCGGCATCTGGGTTCGCGACGTGCAGCGCAATGAAGCAGGCGAACCGAAGAAAATCAGTTTTGTAAACGTTCAGAGGCTGCGTCCCGGAGAGGCGGCTTACGACTGGGTTATTTACGTCTTTGATCGTCCCGATCATCTGACGTCGATTGTGACGGCTAAGAGCGGTACGTATTCCGAGCAGGACGGCTGGGTGCTTCATGATGTCGTGGAAGAAACCGTACCGACGCTGCCTAAAGAGTCCAGAGCGCAGACCCAGGCGAGGGTAGAACGAAAAGTCATGAAGTCGATGGTTTGGGGCAAGAGCTTAGACGGCAACATCTTCGGCCTGCTGATGATTAAGCCTGAGGACATGTCTCTGCAGGAACTTCACTATTACATTGAATATCTGAAAGAGAACGGCCAGACTTATAAGCGCTTCGATACGGCGTTCTGGTCTAAAGCCTTCTACCCGCTGGCGATCTTAGTCATGCTGCTGCTTTCGATGCCTTTTGCTTATCAAAATGCGCGAGCAGGCGGTATGGCGATCAAGATTTTCTGCGGAATCATGATCGGTATCTTCTATTACGCCCTGAACAATCTCTTTGCGTTTATGAGTGCATTGGATAGTGTGCCGTCCATTATTTCGGCGATCCTGCCCTCGGTCATGATGACGCTCGCGGCCATTATTGCTATGTGGTATGTGGAGCGAAGATCCTGAGCAATAGATAGAGCAAAAGCGCCGATTCGGCGCTTTTGCTCTTGCATGAGGCTGGAAAAAATCAGTCTGTTTCTTCCTTTTCTTCCTCTTTTGTTCGTTCTTTGATGTCTTGAATAATGCGCTCAGCGGCGAGCATGTCTTCTTCTTTACGGAGGTTCTCTGCGATCACGCAAAGCGATTTTTCAAGGTTATCCAGCTCTTCCTGACTCAAACCAACGAGTGCTCTGTCCTGCATTCGCTTCATATTGGTTTTGAGGCCTCGTTCGATATCGCAGCCTTTTTTCGTTAATTTGACATACTTGCAGCGAAAATCGGCAGGGCTGTTTTTGCGCGTAATGAATCCCTTCGCTTCAAGACGCTTCATTAAACCGGTAATTGTGGGGTGAGACAACAGCAGCGCAGCTTGGACGCTTTGCTGGGTTACCTCATGTTTGCGGTTTTTGAAAAGGAACATCATGACGCTTGCTTGAGAGGATGTAATACCCAATGCGTCAAAATCCGCATTGCGGCATCGCTCCATCTGGTTATAAACGTAACGAAGGACTTTCAAAACGCCTTTCTCGTACTGATCACTCACTTTTAACTCCCACCTTTAGAGCGAGAAAACTACGTTCACTCACCCTTATGAACGAACAAATTATATGAATAAAAAAAATAAGCGTCCTTTGCAGGACGCCTATAGTGGGAGAATGAAGAAATTAAATTACGCAGTTTGAGTTTTCTTCAGTTTTGCCGTTTCCACGAACTCCTTTAAAGCTTCGGCGGTATGGGTGGAAGCCTTGAGTAAACGCTGGGGTGGGCCCGCAAAGACATTTTTGCCTCCTTGGCTACCCCCTTCGGGACCCATATCGATAATCCAGTCGGCTTCTGCGATCACATCCAGGTTGTGTTCAATGACAATAACGGTGTTGCCGGCATCGACAAGTCGATGCAAAACTTTTATCAATTTATCGACATCAGCCATGTGGAGACCGACGGTCGGCTCATCAAGAACGTAAACCGTCTCCGGCAGCTTACGGCCGCCTTTGCGGATGTCGTCCTTTACCTTAGAGAGCTCAGTGACGAGCTTGATGCGCTGGGCTTCGCCGCCGGAGAGTGTCGGAGAAGGCTGGCCCAAGGTCAGGTAACCGAGACCGACGTCCTGCATCAGTTTCAGCGGGTGAAGAATAGACGGGACCGACGCGAAGAACTCAACGGCTTCATCGACTTCCATCTTGAGAACTTCACCGATGCTTTTGCCTTTCCACTTCACTTCCAAGGTCTCGTCGTTAAAGCGCATCGAATCGCATACGTCGCAGTGAACCTTCACATCCGGCAGGAAGCTCATTTCCAAGGTTTTAACGCCCTGGCCTTCACAAGCTTCACAGCGGCCGCCCTTCACATTGAAGGAGAAGCGGGAGGCGGTGTAGCCGCGAGCCTTTGCTTCTTCGGACTGAGCAAAGAGTTTACGGATATCGTCCCAGAAACCGATGTATGTGGCAGGGCACGAACGCGGTGTCTTGCCGATCGGAGTTTGGTCTACTTCAAGGATGCGGTCAACCGTTTCCCAGCCGGAGATACCTTTGCAGCCTTCCGGAGCCGGGACGGATTTTCCTTTCTCTCGAATCAAGGCGACCATGTTCTTTAAGAACACCTCGCGGGCTAAGGTCGACTTACCTGATCCCGAAACCCCGGTCAGAACGGTTAAACGTTTGAGCGGGAAGGAAGCGGTGACATCCTTGAGGTTATGAGAATTAGCACCGTTGACGGTGATCATCGGATCGGACTTCAATGTGCGGCGTTTTGCTTTGCACGTATGCACCAGCGGATGCTTTAAATAGTATCCGGTCAGAGAATTCTCAGCGGCCTCAATATCTTCAACGGAGCCTTGAGCAATCAGGCGTCCGCCTCGGGTGCCGGCGCCCGGACCGATATCGATGACGTGGTCGGCGCAGCGAATCGTTTCCTCATCGTGTTCTACCACCAGCAGAGAGTTGCCCTTGGAGGTGAGCTGCTCAAGTGCGGAAAGCAAAATCTTGTTGTCGCGCGGATGCAGACCGATTGTCGGCTCGTCCAGGACGTAACAGACACCCTGGAGGTTAGTGCCGAGCTGGGAGGCTAAGCGGATACGCTGAGCTTCACCGCCCGAGAGCGTCGGTGCAGAGCGATCCAGGTTGAGGTAAGAAAGACCGACTTCCTTCAGGAAGGACAAGCGAGAGCGGATCTCCTGGAGCGCATCTCGAGCGATGTCGGCTTCACGGCCGGAAAGCTTGATAGTGCTGAAATAGTCCGCAGCCTGATCAATCGTCATCGCGGCAACATCTGCGATGGACTTGTCATTGAAACGGACATTGAGCGCGATCGGATTGAGTCGCCGGCCGTGACAGTCAGGGCAAATGATCAGCTCTTCAGACATGGCTTCGGCGGTCAATTCACCGGTATTCTCGTCCACCGCCAGTGCGGTTTGGAACGGCTTAAAACCGTTGCCCATACAGGTCGGGCACCAGCCGTGCTTAGAGTTGTAAGAGAACAAGCGCGGGTCAAGTTCGGGGAAGCTCTTCTGGCAGTTCGGACAGTTGGAGGTCGAAGAGAAAGTGCGTTTTTTGCCCTTTTGCTCGATATCCAGAATTCCCTTGCCGAAATCTAGTGTGACGGCGACGAGCTGTTTGATTTCTCCTTCGTTTTCGGAAACTACTTTGACCGTACCGGTGGGCAGGTCGATGTTGTGTTCCGTGAAACGAGACAAAGAAGGAAAGCGGAGGGTAGAGACTTTTTCTCCGTCCACGATCAGGTGCTCATAGCCTTTGTTTCTCGCCCAAACCGCCAAATCTTTGTAGAAGCCCTTGCGGTTTTTGACCAGAGGTGCAAGGAAAGTAATTTCCTTACCCTTATAAGCTTTCATAATCGAAGCGAAGATCTGTTCCTTAGACTGCTTGATGACCGGCACGTTGCAGGTCGGGCAGTACTGTGTTCCGAGCTTCACGTAGAGCAGACGCAGGAAATGATAAATATCCGTCATGGTTGCGACGGTGGATTTCTGGCCGCCGCGGGAGGTGCGCTGTTCAATGGCAACCGTCGGCGGGATACCGTAAATGGCGTCGACATCCGGTGCGCCTGCAGGCTGCACCATTGAGCGCGCAAAGGCGTTGAGTGATTCCAGATATCTGCGCTGACCCTCGTTAAAGATCAAATCGAAGGCCAAAGTTGACTTACCCGAGCCCGAGACGCCGGTGACTACGGTGAACTTGTTGCGCGGGATCTGAAGAGAAAGGTTCTTCAAATTGTGTTCGCGTGCGTTGACGACCGTGATGGCGTCTTTGGGGTAAGACAGGGCCTTCGGCTCTTCCTGAGGCTTGAAGTCCGTGAAGTAGGCGCTCGGATTTTTTTCCTTGAGGGCTTTGTTGTAAGCGGCCAAAGCCAAGCCGGTCGGTGTGTCCTTGATACGGAAATCTTTGGGCGTGCCCGCAAAGAGTTCACGTCCGCCGCGCTCGCCGCCTTCGGGTCCGAGTTCGATAATCCAGTCGGATGCGTTGATCACGTCAAGGTTGTGTTCAACCAAAAGGACGGAGTGACCGGACTGAACCAGTTCCTGCAGCGACTTCATCAGTTTGAAAACGTCGTCAAAGTGCAGGCCGGTCGTGGGTTCGTCAAAGATGAAGAGCGTGTGTTTGCTCTCGCCTTTGAGAGCATCGGCAAGGTGCTTGGCGAGTTTGAGACGCTGAGCTTCGCCGCCGGACAAGGTCGGAATCGGCTGGCCGAGCTTGAGATAGTCCAGGCCGACTTTAACGAGCGG
>ERZ857922.3854-NODE-3854-length-12191-cov-4.818804_pt1 | contig 12191 bp, 14 predicted proteins | sample MGYA00519579_ERZ857922 | MGnify/ENA primary metagenome ERZ857922 (study PRJEB31778, sample SAMEA3449375) | human gut metagenome | biome: human gut; feature: human-associated habitat; material: faeces | place: United Kingdom | collected 2010/2012 ... | reverse complement strand
CGGCAAACCCGGCGGCGGCAGTGAGGACTTCGCCTTTGTGAGCCACGAAGTGCCCACCGTGAGCATGTTCCTCTCCGCCGGCAACGCCAAGGAGGGCTATCTCTATGGCCAGCACCACCCCAAGGTGCGCTTTGACGACAGCGTCCTGTACGAGGGCTCTGCCGCCTACACCTATATGGCCCTGCGCTGGCTGGCAGATCACAACGGTTAATTTTCCTCTGGAACAGCAGGACCCCGGAAGGTTTTCCTTCCGGGGTCCTGCTTGTTTCTTATGCGGTTGTAAGCTGCGCCAGTTCTGCGCGCCCTTCTTCGGTCAGGTACGGCCGGAGAAGCAGCCACTGGATGCGCATCATGTCCTCCACCGCCGCACCCGCAGGCTGGCGGCTGACCGATACTTTTTGCTGCCAGCCCACATGACTGAACATGATCAGCGTGATCACATCCTGCAGCGTCTGGCCCCGCAGCTCCTGCCGGAACCTGCCCTGCTGCCGCAGCTGGCTCAGCAGCCGTTCCAGATTCTGCTGCAGGCGCGTGATGCGGTCTGCATTTTCCTGTTGGCACCCCGGCAGGTCCTCGAACAGCAGCGGGTCATCGAACATCCGGGCGTGGTCCACCAGCGAGAGCAGCATCCGGCGCAGATAGCCGTCCAGCGCCGGGAGGGTCGCTTCCTCCGGCAGGATGATGGTGGTCAGCTCCTGTTCCGCAAGTGCGGTCGCAATGTCCTGCTTGTGCGGGAAATGATAGGTCAGGTTGCCCACACTGATGCCCAGCTGTGCCGCAATGGCCCGCATGGACACGCTGCGGTAACCCTGCTGTTCAAACAGCTGTGCCGCCGCTGTCAGGATCCTTGCTCTGGTGTTTTCCATGGTATCTCTCCCCTTTGCTCCAGTATACCATAAACTGGTCAAAAGGGAAGCGCATCTTCTCAGACAGCGGGCTCGTACTCACCGTTCTGGATGCGGTCATACAGGGTCTTGAGCATGTCCAGATAGGTGCAACCCTCGGCAATGGTGGCACCAGACACGGCGTCTGCGGTCTGCCAGTAGCCGTCGGCATTCTGGGTCAGGCCGCCGTCGGCGTAGTAATCATAGCTGAAGTTGGTCTGCTCGGCAAACTCCTTCAGCAGCTGCATGTTGCCGGGGAAGGTGATGGGGCTGGACCAGAAGTCCACACCGTGGCCGTCGCCCTCCTTGTACTCCATGGTGTAGGTGGAGGCAACGTTGTCTGCATCGGCAGAGGCAGCGGCTTCGTCGCTGGTCAGCAGGTAGCAGTCCTTGCCGTCAGTGGCATCAATGTACCACTTGCCGCCCTCTTCGGTTGCGCAGTAGTCGAACAGGGTGGTCTCGGTGCCGTCGATCACAGCCGAGTAGACCACGGCGTTCTCGCTGGCGGCGGTGCTGCCCAGAGCGCCGGTCCAGACGATGTCACCGATCTGGATGCACTTGGCGTAGTTGGTCTCCACCGCCTCGCTGTACTCGGTGGCCGGAGCGCTGAAAGGGATCACGGCATCGCCCAGCTTTGCCAGCACGTCAGCGTCCTGCACGCAGGCCCAGCCGCTGGTGCTGCCGGTGTCATCCGCCCCGACAAGACCACCTGCCAGGTCATCATCGGCACCAAGGTGCAGTTCGTGTATGATGAGCTGAAGAAGATGCTGTAAGCATCCTTCTGAGCACGTTTCCGTGCGGAAGGCTGGTTGCTTCCGCATCCATTCCCAAACTGTAAAAATGCCGCTGAGGGCGGGCGTTTACGCCCCGCTTTCAGCGGCATTTTGTTTTGTTCACAAACCGGCTACCCTTTTGGCCGGAAAATATGCTATACTGAAAACAACAAAGCAAAATAACAGGAGGTTCCCCATTATGAAGATCATTCGTGCAAAAGATTACAAGGACATGTCCCGCAAGGCTGCCAACATCATCTCCGCACAGGTCATTATGAAGCCCAACTGCGTGCTGGGTCTGGCGACCGGCGGCACCCCTGTTGGCGCATACGCTCAGCTGGTGGACTGGTACAACAAGGGCGACCTGGATTTCTCTGAGGTCACCACCGTCAATCTGGACGAGTACCGCGGCCTGCCCAAGGAGCATCCCGAAAGCTATTGGAGCTTTATGCACAAGAACCTGTTTGACAAGGTCAACATCCGCCCCGAGGCCATCCACCTGCCCGACGGCACCAACCCCGATGCTGCGGATGCCTGCAAAAAGTACAACGAGATCATCCACAGCGTGGGCGGCATCGACCTGCAGCTGCTGGGCCTTGGCCCCAACGGCCACATCGGCTTCAACGAGCCGGGCGAAGCCTTTGAGCTGGAGACCCACTGCGTTGACCTGACCCCCGCCACCATCGAGGCCAACAAGCGCTTCTTTGACGGCAACGAGGACCTTGTGCCCAAACAGGCCTACACCATGGGCATCAAGACCATCATGCAGGCCCGCAAGGTGCTGGTGGTGGCCAACGGTCTGGCCAAGGCCAAGGCCGTCAAGGCCGTTGTGTCCGGCCCCGTCACCCCGGAGTGCCCGGGTTCCATCCTCCAGATGCACCCCGACTGCATTCTGGTCGCCGATGAAGAGGCACTGAGCCTTCTTTAAGGAATAAACCTCTCCGTCATCGCTTACGCGATGCCACCTCCCCTACTGAGGGGAGGCCTTGGCAGTCGGATGAAGCTTGCTGGATACGCCAGAGGCTCCCCTATTAGGGGAGCTGGCAAGCCGAAGGCTTGACTGAGAGGTTGGAGGAACGAGCATATGATCATCAAGAACGCAAAAATCTATCCCCCCCGCCACACCTTTGAGCAGGGGGATCTCTTCATCCGCGATGGCCGCATCGTGCCGTTCGCCCAGCCCGAAGAGGGCGAGGAAGTCGTGGACGCGGCCGGGGCCTATGCCCTGCCGGGTCTGGTGGATATCCACTTCCACGGGGCTATGGGCAAGGACTTCTGCGACGGCAGCGAAGAAGCCATCCAGACCCTCGCTGACTTCGAGGCCAGCAAAGGCGTGCTGGCCATCTGCCCCGCGACCATGACCTTCTCGGAAGAGATCCTGAACAACGTCATGGATGCCGCCGCCGCCCACAAAAACGGCAAGGGTGCGGACCTTGTGGGCATCAACATGGAAGGCCCCTTCATCAGCCCGAAGAAGGTGGGCGCCCAGAACCCGGAGTACCTCCACCCCGCCGATGTGGGGATGTTCCGCCGCTTGCAGGAGCGGTCGGGCGGCCTGATCAAGCTGGTGGATGTTGCCCCGGAGGAGCCGGGCGCGCTGGACTTCATCAAGGAGTGCCACGAGGAAGTGCGCATCTCCATCGCCCACACCTGCACCAGCTACGATACCGCTCTCGCGGCCTTTGACGCCGGTGCCACCCACATGACCCACCTGTACAACGCCATGCCCGGCATCACCCACCGGGAGCCCGGCCCCATCATTGCGGCGCTGGAGCGGGGCGCGGAAGTGGAGCTTATCACCGATCACGTCCACATCCACCCGGCCATGGTCCGCTTCACCTTCAACACCTTCGGCGATGACCATGTGATCCTGATCGCCGACAGCATGATGGCCTGCGGTCTGCCCGACGGCCAGTACAGCTTGGGCGGACAGGCGGTCACCGTCTGCGGCCCCCGTGCCACCCTGACCGAACAGCCCGGCACCATCGCCGGAAGCGCCACCTGCCTGTACGACTGCATGAAGCGCGCCGTGCTGGAAATGGGCGTCCCGCTGGAAAGCGCTGTCCGCGCCGCCAGCGAAAACCCCGCCAAGAGCATTGGCATCGACAACGACTACGGCAGCCTGAGCGCCGGACGGTACGGCAACGTGATTCTGGCTGACGAAGCGCTCAACATCAAGGCTGTCATCCAGAAAGGAACCCGCATCTTATGAACCCCGTGACCCTGACATGGCGGCTGCTGACCGCTGACGAACTGACCCGCGTGTACCTCCACGAGATGTGCCGGGATTTTCCCCAGAGCGAGCGGAAGCCGCTGAGCATGATCCTGACCAGCGAAGCCGCCGGGACTGCCCACACATGGGGCGTTTTTGACGGCGAGGCGCTGACGGCGTATCTGCTGATGGTGCGGCCCGTGGGCTGTGCCATGAGCCAGTTGGACTATTTCGCCGTTCTGCCCCAATACCGTGCGGCAGGGCTCGGCGCGGCCCTGCTGGCCGAGCTGCCCAGCCACGAAAACGGCGCGTCCGCCATCCTCATTGAGGCCGAGTGCCCCGAAAAGGCCGAGGACGAAGCCATGGCCGTGCGCCGCTTGGGCTTCTACGCCCGCTGCGGCGCACAGGACGTCGGCTGGACCGAACACCTCTTCGACGCATGGTTCCGGGTGCTGGTGCTGCCCTGCGGCTCCCGCACTCCGGACGCCGAAACCACCGTGCAGGGCCTCGTGGACTGCTACCGCCGCACCATAGGAGAACCCCAGTGGAGAAAGTACGTCACCTTCTACCGCCCCGATGGGTCTACGGCGCAGTTCTGACCCCGAAATCCTAAATCCCCCGCCGCCCGCCTGTACGCTGTGTACGGACGGGCGGTTTTTGCTGAAAAAAAGAGGCTTGACAGAACGAAAGAATATGGGTATTCTTGACAGAGAGATCATTTGCGGAGTGCCCGCTGGGGTACGAATCAACAGGAGGAAAAAAACAATGGAAATGATGACTCGGCGTTCGTTCTTGAAGATCACCGGCGCGATGGCGCTGGCCGTGGGTGCAGCGGGTGCACTGAGCGGCTGCGATGCGGTCGATAATGCACTCGGCTCGTTCTTCCAGCAGTACGGTGACCAGAAGGGCCATGCGGCAGACAGCGCAGGCTCTTTTATGTATGCCCTGAGCAATAAGTGCCAGCCGTGGTCGAATGGGGAAGAGCTGGTGCTGCTGGCTGTCGAATTCCAAGTCAAGAATCTGACCGAGGATACGGTCACCTTCAAGGCAAGCGACATCACCAGCGCAACGATCGACGGCCACAAGGCAAAGGTCGTTCTGGACCCGAAAAAGGCAGCAAATGTGAGCGGTTTGGGCAAGTACATCCCGCTGTTCGATGCAAACGGCACCAAGACCTATGGGCCGGGCAAGGATCTGAATAAGGCAGAGGCGGGTTATATCTGTTTCCAGCCCGTCTATGACGAGGGCGAAGCCCCTGTCAACAAAAACTGGAGCAGCTTGGAGTTCACCTTCAAGCTGAAAGGCAATACTTCCACCTTTGTGATGAACCGGAATGCAGACGGAAGCATTACCTCTGCCCGGAAATAATAGAACCAAAACCTAGGAGAGCGATTTTATGGAACTGAAATTTTCCCGCCGTGTATTTCTGAAGAGTGCTGCGGCCGCGGCGCTGGCTGTTTCGGCGGCGGGGCTGACGGCTTGTGGCAGTGGGGATCTGGTTGCAAATGCAAATGGGTTGAATGATACTGCCGAACTGAGAGAGATCAAAATGACGGTTCGTTCGCTCTCCTATGGGTATGCTTCGGACGGTACGTTCTATTTGGTTCCGGAAGTGCTTATCAATAATGGCAGCGCTGCGGGCATTCCCATCGACCCGGCCAATGGCAGCTTTAAGCTGCGGGTAAATGGCTCGAAAGATCTGACGATGGATTCGGGGACGATGGCGTTCTTGAAGAAAAACAAGAGCTGGAATGCGATGGAAAAGCGCACGCTGAATCGCGGCCAGTATGAGAAGGGCCATCTGTGCGGAACGGGCAAGGATATCTCGTTTGATTATGTGCAGATCTTGTTCTTCCCGAATCCGCAGGACAATAAAACTTATCTGAGCTGCAAGGTCTACAAGAAAGAAGCCAATACCATTATTATCACCCAGTAAAAACAGAAAATTTCGACGCCGGAGTTGTGCGGTTTGCACAGCTCCGGCGTTTTTTCTTTGCCGATCTGCACAAAGATTTTACTTCGATTTTGCCCCATCATGGTCGCAGCCGGAACGGCGGGGCGCTATAATCAAGGCGTTCCAAGGGAAAACACAAAAAAGGAAAATCGAGACCGGGCAAAAGCTCCGGTGTTATTTTGGAGGAAAACATCATGAAAAAGATCACGCGTCGTTCGTTCCTTGCCGTTTGTGGTGCAGCCGCTGCTGCCGCTGCCCTGACCGCCTGCGGTGGTTCCGCTTCTTCCGCCGCTGCCTCTTCCGTGGCATCCACCGCTTCTTCTGCGGCGGCTTCCACGGCTTCCGGCAGCCTGTCCGGCAATGTGGCCACCGGCGGTTCCACTTCCATGAAGAACGTCATCGCTGCCCTGACCGAAGGCTTTGCGGAAGTGGAGCCGGGTGTCACCGTCAGCTATGACCCCACCGGTTCCGGCGCCGGCATCACCGGTGCCACCGATAAGACGCTGGACATCGGCCTGTCCTCCCGTGCCCTGAAGGACGAGGAGAAGAACGATGTGGACGGCACCGTCATCGCACTGGACGGCATCGCCATCATCGTGAACAAGGCCAGCAAGGTCGAGGACCTGACCGTGGACCAGCTCAAGCAGATGTTCACCGGCGAGATCACCAACTGGGCCGATGTGGGCGGCGACGACGGCGAGATCGTTCTGATCGGCCGTGAGGCCGGTTCCGGCACCCGCGACGGCTTCGAGAGCATCGTGGACGTGAAGGATTCCTGCAAGTATGCGCAGGAGCTGACCGCTACCGGCGCCGTCATCAGCGCGGTGGAGGCCAACCCCCTCGCCATCGGCTACGCTTCCCTCTCCGCTGTGGGCGACACCGTAAAGATGGTCACGGTCGGCGGCGTGGAGTGCAGCGAGGAGACCGTCAAGGACGGCAGCTATGAGGTCCAGCGCCCCTTCGTCTTCGTCACCAACAAGTCCGTCACCCTGTCCGAACAGGCACAGGCCTTCTTCGACTTTGCCACCAGCACCGACGCCGCCGACCTCATCCGTACCGCCGGTGCCGTCCCTGTGAATGAGTGATGACCTGAATCTATGAAACAGAACAAATCGTTTCTGAAAAAGATCGAGCTGCCCCGCACCCCCGCCGAATGGCTGGAGGCCGTGATGAACTTCCTGTTCTTCCTGTGCGGAATGCTGGCGGTGGGCTGCGTGATCCTCATTTCGGTGTACATGATCGCGTCGGGCGTGCCCGCCATCCGCAGGATCGGCCTGTTCCGCTTCCTGTTCGGCACCGAGTGGGCCTCCACCGCCGCCGACCCGAAGTACGGCATCCTGCCCTTCATCCTCTCCAGCGTGTACGGCACGCTGGGGGCCACCCTCATCGGTGTGCCGGTGGGGCTGTTGACGGCGGTCTTCCTTTCAAAGGCAGCCGGGCCCCGCGTGCGCACCGTGGTGGTCACCGCCATTGAGCTGCTGAGCGGCATCCCCAGCGTCGTGTTCGGCCTGCTGGGTATGCAGGTGCTGGTGCCCGCCGTGGCCAAGGCCTTCGGCAAGGCGTCGGGCGCGTGCCTGTTGAGCGCCATCGTCGTGCTGGCCATCATGATCCTGCCCAGCATCGTCTCCGTGTCGGTAACGGCCCTGAACGCCGTGCCGCCGGAGTATGAGCAGGGCAGCCTCGCGCTGGGGGCCACCGACACCGAAACGTGGTTCAAGATCAGCGTCCCCGCCGCGAAAAGCGGCATCGCTGCCGGTATCGTGCTGGGCATCGGCCGCGCCATCGGCGAGGCCATGGCCGTCATGATGGTGGCGGGCAACAGCCCCAATATGCCGGACAGCCTGTTCCGCAGCGTCACCTTCCTGACCACGGCCATTGCCAAGGAAATGAGCTACGCCAGCGGCTTGCAGAAACAGGCGCTGTTCAGCATCGCGCTGGTCCTGTTCGTCTTCATCATGGGCATCAATGTGGTGCTGAACGTGATCCTGAAGGGAGGCGACCGCGATGCACGCTGATCTCTCCCCGGCCCGCCGGGCATGGAACCGCTTCTTCACCGCCGCCGTCTGGGCCGCCGCCATTCTCGTGATGGTGCTGGTGGCGGGCATCCTCGGGATGGTTCTGGTGCGGGGCATCCCCCACATCAGTTGGAAGTTCCTGACCACCACCGCCAGCGTGCTGAAGGGCACCGACGGCATCCTGCCCGCCATCCTGAACACCCTGTACGTCATCCTGCTCACCCTGCTGATCGTGCTGCCGCTGGGGGTGGGGGCGGCGGTCTACCTGACCGAATACGCCTCCAACCGCCGCCTGATCGCGGTGATCGAGTTCACCAACGAGACGCTGGCGGGCATCCCCAGCATCATTTACGGCTTGGTGGGTATGCTGGTCTTCGCGCAGACGCTGGGCTTCCAGACCTGTCTGCTCTCCGGCAGCCTGACGCTGGTCATCATGAACCTGCCCACCATCATCCGCACCACGCAGGAATCGCTGAAAACGGTGCCGCAGGGCTACCGCGAAGGCGCACTGGGGCTGGGCGCGGGCAAATGGCACATCATCCGCACCATCGTGCTGCCCTGCAGCATCGACGGCATCGTGACCGGCTGCATCCTGGCCGTGGGCCGCATCGTGGGCGAAAGCGCCGCGCTGCTCTTCACCGCCGGTGCCGCCGAGGTCATTGCCAACGGCGTGCTCAAGGCCTACACCTCCAACGGTGCCACCCTGTCGGTGCTGCTCTACCTCCGTGCCTTTGAGGACGGCGATTTCGACTCCGCCTGGGCCATTGGTGCAGTGCTGCTGGTGCTGGTGCTTGCCATCAATCTGGCAGCCCGGCTGGCCAAAACCAAACTGAAACAGAAGCAGTAGATAACTCCCTCCGTCATCGCTGCGCGATGCCACCTCCCTCATCAGAGGGAGGTGCAATTACATAAAGACTTTTCTAGAAAGGAGACATGAATGGCTGAAAACGAATGGCTCAGCAAAGACTTCTACAAAGTCCTTGGTGTCTCCAAGGACGCTTCGGACGACGACATCAAGAAGGCGTACCGCAAGCTCGCCCGCAAATACCATCCTGACGTCAACAAGACCAAGGAAGCCGAGGAGAAGTTCAAGGACATCTCCGAAGCCTATGACGTGCTGAGCAAGAAGGAAGATCGCCAGAAGTACGACGCGATTCGTCAGTTCGGCATGGGCGGTGCCCGCTTCGCCGGCGGTTCCGGCGGCTTCGATGCTTCCGGTTTCTCCGACATCTTTGGTTCCATGTTCGGCCAGGGTGCCGGCGGCAATGGCTCGCGCATCCGCTTCTCCACTTCGGGCGGCGGCCCCAACAACATCAACGACATCTTCTCGATGTTCGGCGGTGCTGCAGGTCAGGGCGGCCAGCCGTATGGCGGCTACGGCCAATCGCCGTACGGCAATGCCGGCGGCTATGGCTATGAGGAGGCCCCGCGCCCCGAAAACGGCGAGGACCGCAACTCCAAGATCAACCTGACCTTCCGCCAGTCGGTCAAAGGGGCAACGGTTTCGCTGTCTGCCGATGGCAAGAAGTTCAAAACGCATGTTCCAGCAGGCGTGCATGACGGGCAGAAGATTCGCATTCCAGGCAAGGGTAAGCCGGGTCGTAACGGCGGCAAAAACGGTGACTTGTACCTGCAGATCAGCGTTGCCGAAGATCCTAAATTCAGCCTGCGCAAGCGTGACATCATCATGGATTTGCCAATCACCGTCGGCCAGGCCGTAGCGGGCGCGAAAGTGACTGCGAAAGACGTCGACGGCAACGAAATTACCTTTAAAGTGCCGGCGGGCTCATCCAGCGGCACGGAAGTGCGTATTTCCGGCAAAGGCGTGGCCAACAGGCAGGGCGACGGCGATTTGGTCGGGCGTGTGCAGATTCGCATCCCCGACAAGCCAAGCCTGAAAGTCAAGCATGCGGCGAAGGAATTCGACAAGGAGTGCGGCGACTTTGCCGACAAACTTGCCAAGGAGCGCTGATCGTCATGGCTCGCGCATCTCGGACCTCCCAAGCCCGCGCGGCGCGGCAGGCCAAAATGCTGTACGACATGTGTGCGATGGCGATTGTGGCAGGTAGGGCCGATCTTGATGGAGCAGACGAAGTCGGTTTCGACATCGAACTGCCGATGTTCACGGTCGGCCGTGCCGGCGAACTCGCCAACGTACACCCCCAAACCCTTCGCCAATACGATCGGCTTGGGCTTGTGGTGCCGCAGCGCACGGATGGCGGTGCCCGCCGCTACTCGCTGCGAGATATCGCCCGCCTTGCGAAATCGCAGCAGCTGAGTCAGGAAGAGGGCATCAATCTGGCCGGCATCGCGCGGATTCTTTCCTTGGAGGAGGAGAACCGCGAGCTGCGCCGCCAGGTCGAGCGTCTGCGCAAGCCGGCCGGTTCCAGCGTGTTCGCAGCCGATACAGACGGCGACATTGTGGAGATTGAACGTTCCCGCCGTGCGCGCATGTGGCGTAGGCAGATTCAGGTCAATGCCCGGCAGCTGCCGTCGCGTGAGTCCTTGGAATCCGCTCGTGTCACGGCCGACGCATACGACACGCCCAATGGAGGTGTCGCACGCGAAAACAAGGGTGTTCAGAGGGGTAAACCCGCTTTGGATCCCGTTTCCAGGTCAATCGTGCTTTGGGGAATTGACTGATTTTCAGAAAAATACTGAAAATATTTAAAAACAGGCACATCTTGCAACAGATGTGCCTGTTTTGTTATATAGTTTTGCCAAATGCGTTGCTTTCTGCGACGATGTCGTCGTTGCAGGAAATAATGTTGAGTATCCGCGTTTTAACTGTCATTCTTCCGTTCATTAAGGTGCTTCGGTGAAAGATGGGTCCCCTTTTCTATGAGAAATCATGGGAGGAGTAAGATATGCGGCGAGAACAGGAAAGGTTAGGAGCGTACAGTGCCAAGAGTTGCGTTCACCGCTAAGACCCGTAAGTATCTCGGGTCTCTGGATGCCGTGGAATCGGTCACCCAATATCGTATTTGCTACTCCAAGGAGTTTCGTGACGACTGCATGCGCAGGTATGCCGAAGGTGGCTCGCCTGCCGCGATCTTCCGCGAGGCAGGGCTTGATCCGAAGATCATCGGCTACAAGCGTGTGGAACGTTGCATCGCCCGCTGGAAGGCAGAAGATGCGGAAAAGTCCGCGGAATCCGCTGGGGAAAACAAGGAGAATCAGGGAGAGTAGATTTCGAATCTTCCGATAGAAGCGAAATTTTTCGAATGTCATGGGTTGCGGCAATGGGGGTTGCCTGTAGTGTGTGAAACGGATGATTTCGCAGACGTGAGTTATTGCGTTGATGTGGAAAGCGCTCGGATGAAAGAACGTTCGGGCGCTTTTTGTTTGCCGTTGTGCTGCTGCCTTGTTTGTTGTTTCGCTTGTTGTTTTGTTGCAACATTTGCAAACGTTGCATCTGTTTGCAAATTTGCCGTCTTGCCGCTCTGCTGAAATGGCAGAGGAAATCGCGATGGACGGCGCCGCACGCAAATCCGGTGCTCCGAGTCCGACGGTCGTAAGGAAGGAACATCATGACCGAGTCTAACCTGATGGTCAAGGCTGTGTTTTGGGATATGGACGGTACCCTGATCGATTCCGAACCGTACTGGCATGAGGGGGAGATGAAAATCGCAGCCGCGCATGGCGGGTATTGGGATGAGGAGCTTGCCTGGCAGGGTTCGGGTACGCCGGTTCCGGATGTGGCTCGCCGTATGGTGGAGCATGGTTGCCAGCTGTCGATCGAGGAGATTGGCCAAGGCATGATCGATTATGTAGCCCAGAAGGAATTCGAGTGCATTCCATGGATTGAAGGCGTGGAAGACGTGCTTGTTGCGTTGCGAGATGCGGGTGTCCCTTCGATGCTGGTCACCACGTCGCCGCGTCATCTTGCGGAGAATCTGGTTGCGCAGGCGCCGGCCGGTGCGTTCGCGGGCTACGTGTGCGGCGATGACGATGTTGAGAAGAAGCCGTCTCCGGCCCCGTATTTGGAGGCTGGTCGCCGCTTGGGCATCGCTCCGGAAGATATGAAGTACTGCATTGCGGTCGAAGATTCCATGTCTGGTTTGCGTTCGGCTGTCGCTTCCGGTGCGACGACGATTGGTCAGACCGGATTCATGCGGATCGACAATTCCAACGGCCCGCAGTTCGCCTCGATTAAGGGGTATGAGGGCATCGACGCGGCCTCGCTTGACGCATTCGTACGTCAGCGCACGTCTCAAGCCTAAATTTGCGCCCTATCTCGCTTATATATGGCAGATATATGAGTTCGGGGGTGTTTGGCGAGGATTGGTGGTTGGTGACCGGCATGCATGGGTAAAGAAAAAGCCCGCTGCTGTGGAATGAATGCAGCGGGCT
>ERZ857922.3851-NODE-3851-length-12215-cov-3.881414_pt1 | contig 12215 bp, 6 predicted proteins | sample MGYA00519579_ERZ857922 | MGnify/ENA primary metagenome ERZ857922 (study PRJEB31778, sample SAMEA3449375) | human gut metagenome | biome: human gut; feature: human-associated habitat; material: faeces | place: United Kingdom | collected 2010/2012 ... | reverse complement strand
AGCAGAGAATACCATACGGATAACCCAGAAGAAAATAATGTCATATCCGGTTACCAGCACATCTGTTGGATAGAAGTACTCCAGTTCCGGTGTCTTATCCGGCCAGCCAAGTGTGGAGAATGGCCACAGAGCAGAGCTGAACCAGGTATCCAGAGTATCCTCGTCCTGATGAAGATGTGTGCATCCGCATTTCGGACATTTTTCCGGCATTTCTCTTGCAACTACAGTCTCACCGCACTCATCGCAGTAGTAAGCCGGGATTCTGTGTCCCCACCACAGCTGACGGGAAATACACCAGTCACGGATGTTCTCCAGCCAGTGAAGGTAAGTCTTGTCAAAACGCTCTGGAACGAATTTCAGATCTCCATCCTCAAGAGTCTTGATAGCAGCTTTTGCCATTTCATCCATCTTTACAAACCACTGAGGCTTGATCATCGGCTCTACAGTTGCATGGCAGCGGTCATGAGTTCCAACGCTGTGATTGTGCGGAACAACCTTTACCAGAAGACCAAGCTTGTCCAGATCCTCTACCATGGCTTTTCTTGCTTCGTAACGATCCATGCCGGCGTATTTACCACCCAGCTCATTGATGGTAGCATCATCATTCATGATGTTAATTTCCGGAAGGTTGTGTCTCTTTCCAACCTCGAAATCGTTAGGGTCATGTGCCGGTGTGATCTTTACGCATCCGGTACCAAATTCTTTATCAACATACTCATCGGCAATAACCGGGATCTCTCTGTCTGTGAGAGGAAGCTTCAGCATTTTGCCAACAATGTCTTTGTAACGGTCATCATCCGGGTTTACTGCAACTGCAGTATCTCCAAGAAGTGTTTCCGGACGTGTTGTTGCGATTTCCACGAATTTTCCTTCTTCTCCAACAACCGGGTAATTGATGTGCCAGAAAAATCCGTCCTGATCCTCATGCTCAACCTCTGCATCAGAGATGGAAGTCTGGCATACCGGACACCAGTTGATGATACGGGAACCTTTGTAGATGTAGCCTTTTTCATATAACTTGATGAAGACTTCCTGTACAGCCTTGGAGCATCCCTCATCCATGGTGAAGCGTTCTCGTTCCCAGTCTGCAGAAGCACCAAGCTTCTTCAGCTGGTTGATAATTTTTCCGCCGTACTCTTCTTTCCACTCCCAGGCATATTCCAGGAATTTCTCACGGCCGATTTCTGCCTTGTCGATGCCTTCTTTTTTCAGTTTCTCAGTAACCTTAACCTCTGTAGCAATAGCTGCATGGTCAGTTCCCGGCTGCCACAGTGCTTCGTAGCCCTGCATTCTCTTGAAACGGATGAGAATGTCCTGCATAGTTTCATCAAGTGCATGGCCCATATGCAGCTGTCCGGTTACGTTTGGCGGCGGCATAACAATGGTAAATGGTTTCTTATCCGGGTTTACTTTTGCATGAAAATATCCGTTGTCCATCCATTTCTGGTAAAGACGTTCCTCGATTCCTTTTGGATCGTAGGTCTTTGCAAGTTCTTTGCTCATGATTTTCCTCCTAAAAAAAGAGCCCCTCACACAATTGTGTGAAGGGCGAAATTAACGCGGTACCACCTTCATTATGTGCAAAATGCAAAGTACTGTTTCCCTGAATTCATTTACAGTCTTCGCTCTGTTGTACACATATCTCTTTCCTGTAACGCTGGAATTGCGTGAAAACTTACTGCAGATATCACTGCTTGTTCAGTTTCCCGGCTCAGAAGCTACCTTCAGTGAATGCGGATCTCAAAATGTCTTCCACCACAGTTATCCCTGGACATTTCTCTCTGGGAGGGCATTTACTTACTCCTCTTCTTCAACGCTTTTCGCTGCAGCGGTCTGATCTCCTTGTAAATATCCGGAAAAAGCCGCCACTTTTATGGATATAACTATAATTGCATTCTTCCGGCTTGTCAAGCTAATTTAAAAATTTCACAATTACAATAATTTTTATTCCACACTCTTTAAGGATTCCACCATATCAATGGTTTTCAGCTTAAAATGCATCACCCCATTCACCACAATGGAAAATATGCTTGTCAGAATTCCACTGTATAAAAAGCTCAACGGCTTAATATTACGTCCAAACATAACTGCATCCACCTCAACCGTAGTAATCACATACCTGTGAATGAGAATTCCAAACACTGCTCCAAACATAATTCCAAGCACTGTCAGGATCACGTTTTCCCGAAGCACATACTGGGAGACCTCTCCGTCATAGAAGCCAAGCACCTTCAAAGTTGCCAGCTCCCTCTGTCTTTCTGTAATATTGATATTATTCAGATTATACAATACCACAAAAGCCAGCATTCCTGCGGAAACGATCAGCACCAGGATCACCGCATCCAGAGTGCTCAGCATACGGTCAACCTGTGATGCCAGACTACTGGTATAACTGATGCTGAGAGCACCAGGATTAGCAAGGATCCGGCTTCCTGCCATTTCCAGATCATCCTTGCAGTCTTCCTGCATAGTAAACACAATGTTCTCATACTCCGGCTTTTCCCCGAACGTCTGCTCATAAACCCTGGGCGTCATATAAAGGTAATGGCTCATATAATTCTCTGTGATCACAGCCACCCTCACCTTATATTCCTTATCTCCCTTTTTTAGGGGAATCATATCTCCCACCTTTAATCCCAGCAGGGATGCTGTTTTCTCGGAAATAGCAGCACCTTCGTCGGTAAGCTCATATGTTTCCCCGGTAATACGGTTCTTTAAGGTTACATCCCTTGCAAACTCACTCAGGCTCTCTGGCACAAACAGATAAATACTGACGCTGGAGCTGCCTTTCGGAGCACTGATCTTCGTCATCTGTACCCGATTGCAATGGGCGATTTGCTCATTTTCCTTCATATATTCAAACAGCTCTGCATGTTCTTCCTCTGTAGCATCGCTGTCCTCAATCACCATTCCGTCATAATGCTGAAGCTCCCGGTACTGAATAGCGGCAATATCACTGATGGAATCCTGAATCCCAAAGCCAACCAGCATCAGTCCCATGCTTCCTGCAATTCCAAAGACCGTCATGATCAGGCGCTTCTTGTAACGGAAAAGATTTCGAATTGTGGACTTCCAGGAAAAGCTTAAATGCTTCCATATAAATGTGAGCCGCTCCAGCAATACCCGCTTGCCCTCTTTCGGAGCCGGTGGGCGCATAAGAGAGGCCGGTGTCTCCTGCAGCTCCTTTCCACTTGCGAAAAGAGTGGCTCCAACTGTACATACAACAGAGGCTGCGGAAGCGATCAGTGCGAAGCCAGGCTGATAATCAATGGAAATGGTATTTGCCACGTTATGATACATAATTCCATAAGCAGTTATAATAATGTATGGAATGATTTTCTCTCCGATCAGCATTCCCAGCACACTGCCAAGAAGAGTTGCAAAAAATGCATAACAGATGTATTTTGCTGCAATAGCAGACTTCTTATATCCCAATGCCTTCAAGGTACCGATCTGGGTTCGCTGCTCCTCCACCATACGAGTCATAGTGGTAAGACTGATCAATGCCGCTACCAGGAAAAAGATGACCGGGAAAACCTGACCGATGTTTCGAAGACGATCTGCATTATCACCGTAATCCGTATATTCCGGAAGAGCCTCCCTATCTGTGACCATCCACTCCGGCATTTCCAGATCTTCCAGCTCCTTTTTCGCATCATCCAGCTTCTGCTGATTCTCGGCAATCTCATCCTCAGCATCTTTTTTGGCGTCTTCGTACTCTTTCTTTCCGTCTGCAAGGTCTTTCTCGCCTTTTTTCAAGTCTTTAGCCGCATCCTGAAGCTTTTTCACATTGTCTGTAATCTCTTTTTCACCGTCTGCAAGCTTCTTCTCATTGTCTGCGATTTCTTTCTCACCATCGGCAAGTTTTGCCTCATTTTCTGCAATCTCTTGCTCACCGGAAGTAAGCTTTGCCTCATTTTCCGCAATTTGCCGGGCACCGGAATTATACTGTTCCAGGCCGGAAGCATACTGCGCTTCGTTGTCATTCAGCTTTGCCACATTGGCATCCAGTTCCGCCTGTCCTGCTGCCAGGGTCTCTGCATTGGAATCAATTTCTTTCTGGGCTTTATTCAGTTTTTTCTTTGCTGCCTTTAACTGCTTCTGACCTTTTTCCAGTTCCTGTTCCCCTGCCTCTATCTCAGCTTTCGAAGCAGCAAGAGTATTCTCCTGTTCCTGAATCTGAATCCATCCGGCATCAATCTGTGCCTGACCTGCTGTTATCTGTTCCAGACCAGCATTCAGCTCGCTTTCTTTCTGCGAAAGCTGGGAAAGTCCATCCTCGACTGTTGCAAGCCCGCTTTCCAACTCACTTCTGTTCGCTGCAAGCTGCTTCCGCTGACTCTCAATCTGCGCTTCACTTGCCTGAATCTGCTGGGTTACCGCCGCCTCCTGTTCTTCCAGTGCAGACACCTGAGCTGCCAGAATATCTATTTCCTCCTGGGAAGCATCCGGATTTTCCAGTGCTGCTTTGTAACTTGCGCGTACTATCTCAAGCTGGCTCTGCAGCTCCATCAGCTGAGCTTTTGCACTTTCCAAAGCACTTATTCCATCCTGAAGCTGGGCTTCTCCTGCTGATACCTGGGAAAGTCCATCTGTAATCTGCTGCTTCTGGACATTTAACTGGGTTCTGGTACTTTCGATCTGCTGCTGTCCGGCAATGATCTCCGCTTTTGACTGATCCAGTTCACTTTGCTTTGTTGTCAAAGTCTGCTTTGCGGCTTCTAACTGCTGCTCGCCTGCCTCAATCTGGGCTTTTCCATCTGCAAGTTTCGCTTTATTTTCATCTAAAGTCTTCTGATTTTCCTCTAATTCTGCCAGACCACTGGTTACCTGCTTCTGCGCGGAATCAAGCTGAGCCTGTCCGTCAGCAAGCTGGGCTTTTGCTGCATTTACCTGACTCCATCCATCATCCAGCTGGCTTCTGGCAGTGTCAAGCTGGCTTTTGCTGGAGGAAAGCTGACTCCTGGCAGATTCCAGCTGACTTTTTCCATCAGCAAGCTGCGCTTTCGCATCTTCTAACTGGTTTTTCCCATCAGCAAGCTCTGTCTTCGCATCTTCCAGCTGTTTTTTTCCATCGGCAAGCTCTGTTTTTGCGTCTTCTAACTGGGATTTTCCATCTTCATACTCGTTCCTGCCGTCTTCTAAATCCTTTTCACCTTTATCCAGCTCTTCTTTTGCGTCAGCAAGCTTTTCATCTGCCTCTTTTTTCCCATCGTCCAGCTTCTTCTGGGCATCATTGATTTCCTCCTGTGCATCCGCCTTCACAGCTGCAAGGCGGATCTGACAGCGATCATCTGCTATGTTTTCAACACGGTCTTTGATCTTGGCGATCAGATTCTCATAACCGTCTGTATAACTTGTAAGACCCTTTGCTCCATGAACGGTCACATAAATCTGCGTATAAATTTCCTGGTCAAAATCTTCTGGGAGCACATATCCAAATCCATTGACTTCACCAGTTCCAAGGGTGGTATTTCCTCTATTAAAGGAAATATAAAGAGGACTTCTTCCAGTTCCCACTACCGTATATTCTGTGGTCACAAGAACGGGGGAATCTCCTTCTTCACGCAAAGCCACCTTATCTCCTACCTTATATTCATTGGAAGAAGCAAATGTGCTATCCAGAAAAATCTCTCCACTTTTTTCCGGAAGGCGTCCCTCCTGCACATCCAGTTTATTCACTGTGTCATTTATGGATTCAATGTGAAGAACCTTCTGCTTCTGGCCTTCCCCGCACATCACATCGGTAGACCAGGCACCTTCTGCGGACTCGATGCCATCTATACTTTCTATGGAAGAAACATCATCAGATGTCAGGCCCATTGTGCCCACAACCTTGATATCCATCAGGCTGCTTTCGTCATAATAGGCATCTCCGGAATAGCGCATATCCGGCGAGGAAGCCTGAATACCGGAAAAGAAGGCCACTCCAAGAGCCACGATCAGAAGAATGGAGATAAACCTGGATTTGCTTTTTCGGATCTCCATCCAGAATTCTTTTCTTAATGCTTTCATCTCTCACCTACCACTCAATTTCTTCTACCGGGGTTGGGTGGGCATTCAAAGTCATCTGTGCCACCTTGCCGTTTTTTATTTTAATCACGCGATCTGCCATAGGCGTCAATGCAGAGTTATGAGTGATAACCACTACTGTCATCCCCTTCTGGCGGCACATATCCTGTAAAAGCTTGAGAATCGCCTTACCAGTCTGGTAATCCAGAGCGCCTGTTGGCTCATCGCAAAGGAGCATCTTCGGATTCTTGGCAAGAGCTCTTGCAATGGAAACTCTCTGCTGTTCACCGCCTGATAACTGGGCAGGAAAATTTCCAAGTCTGTCTTTCAGCCCCACCTCTTCCAAAACAGTTTTCGGATCCATGGGGTTCTTACAGATCTGTCCTGCCAGTTCTACGTTTTCCAAGGCTGTCAGATTGGGAACCAGATTATAAAACTGAAAAACAAATCCAATATCGTCCCTGCGGTAGCTGGTGAGCTGGCGGTTATTGTATTTCGCTATATTCCTTCCATCTACCCAGATCTGACCGCTGGTGGCAGTATCCATTCCGCCCAGAATATTCAGAACCGTAGTCTTGCCAGCACCACTGGGCCCTACGATCACGGCAAACTCGCCTTTAGCTATGTTAAAGCTGATCTCATCTACTGCGATTATTTTTACTTCTTTCGTTCCATAAATCTTAGAAACCTTTTCAAGGTGAATATAGTTTTCTGTGGTACCCTGCAATTTATCACACTCCTGTTTTTCAAATATATTTCAATTTTAGTATAGCATTGCAGGTTTTTTTGTTCAATCAGAGAAAGTATGAAATTTCTATAAAGATAACTATACGTTACTGGTCACGGAGTAAACAGTAACAACTATACCAATCGCGTAGGATATGAATTCAAGTGTGCAGTTATAAAAATTATAGTTATTTCAAAAACAGCCTCTGACTTTCCCAGTAAAAAAGTCAGAGGCTGTTTTTCTTTCCTGCTCATCAATTGCAGAATATATAATTACAATCTGCATATCCGTATTTCATAAGGCGTGGAGAATATACATACCAGTATTTATCCGAACTGGAATCAATTACTACCACAGTATCACCGGTATTCAGTTCACCAATCTCATTTGCCGCATCATATCCCATAGCGGATCGAAGAGCCAGATATCCGGTAGGCACTTTTACATACAAGGTAGCATATGCATTTCCACCCACCAGATAATCTTTGTTTACAAATCCATTGGTATCATATTTCGGGGAATACACATACCAGTACTGGGAATCACTTGTGTCCAGAAGCTGTACGGTATCGCCGGAATATAATTCCCCGATTTCATTGGAAGCATCATATGCCTTCATATTGCGAAGTGCCAGATAGCCCTTGGCTACACTGACCGTTCTTACTTCGCCAAAATAGCTGGAATCTGTATCCAGTCCCTCTTCTCTGTACAGGTACTCCTGGTTCACATATCCATAGCCGTCCAGTTTCGGGGAATACACATACCAGTACTGAGAATTGCTACTGTCGGAAACCCAGACGGTATCTCCCGAATAGAGCTCACCGATTTCATTAGATGCATCATATTCCGGTGCATTGCGAAGAGCCAGATATCCGGTGGAAACGCTTACGGTCCACATTGTATTATAGGAAGATACGGAAGATGTCACAGAATCCAGATAATCATTATTCACATATCCGAAATCGTCATACTTAGGAGAGTATACATACCAGTAACCAGTGGCGCCAGTATAATCCAGTACCTCCACCAGATCACCACTGTAAAGTTCTCCGATCTCATTACCGCTATTATAGGATGTATCTGTCCGCAGAGCCAGATATCCAGTAACAACATTCACACGGTAAGTATTACAGGAAGCCTCTGCCTCCTGCGTAGTTCCGGGAACTGAAAATGCAAGGGCTGCAGCTGCAAGAACAGGTATGCAAATCTTCTTCATTTTCGTCATAGAAAAATCCCCCTTCATATAGTCGTTGCTGTCCACCCCATGACCAGCAACATACAATTTTCTGAAAAAACACTTTTTTCATGTATTTATATATGAAAATTATAACGGATTAACCATGGCTTTTCAACTCCGTTTTTCTTATTATACACCACCTGACTCTGTTTTTTGTAATGCTTCATTTCCATCTTCTGTGCCATAATTGCGCAGCATAAAACTGTCCTCTACAGCTTCTTTCATATTGGTAGCGTCTGCATAATTATTATTCAGGATTAGCTTATCTAAACCATAGCAGGTCTACCCTTTAATGTAATGATCAAATTCCAGTTTAAAGCTATACCGATCTGTATCGGGGTCACTTGCAATAGACGAAAGACTAGTACATCGCTTCGTAAATAACTATACCAATCACGTAGGATGTGGATTCGAGTGTGCAGGTATAAAAACGCAGGCGTAGCGGGCTACGCCGAGGCTTTTATACCTGTGCAATCGGATTCACAGACAAGTGAGTGGTATAGTTATTTCGAAAACGATGTACTAGTATTTCCCTTAGAGCGTATAAAAAAGCGCTTATCAGAATTATTTTTTCAGACAACCGTAGCTGCCTGTCTTATCTTTTCCATTGAAATATTTCTTTGAAAATTCCTCCGCCGAACAGGGTCTGGAATAATAGTATCCCTGAAGCAATTCCGGCTTATAAGTCTGGACAACGGAAAGGATTTCCTCATTCTCCACACCTTCCACACAAACCTTTATTCTGGTCTGCTTACTCAGATTCATAATATATTCCAGAATCGCCTGATCCATCTCATCATCCTGAATGGAACTGACAAAAGTATGATCAATCTTGATCCACTGCGGTTTCAGCTTGCGAAGCAATGCAATGGAAGAGTACTCCGTGCCGAAATCATCCAGTGCCATATTGATCCCCATATTTTTAAAATATTCAAAATCATCCCGAAGACCGTTGGGATCCGATACCTTACAGCTCTCTGTAAGCTCCAGGATCAGCTGCTTCTCCGGTGTGCCGGATTTTTCCACGATCCGTGTCACCATTTCTCTGAAGCCTTCCTGAAGTATCTGGATATAAGAAACATTCACGGAAATTACAAAATCAGGATTCTCCATGCGCCACAAGGCCGCCTGGGCAAGTGCCTCATTCAAAAGCCACTCTCCCACCTGTCTGATGGTTCCGTCTTCCTCCAGGATCGGAATAAATTCCATTGGGGAAACCAGGGTTCCATCCGGCAGATAAAAACGCATCAGAGTCTCAGCACCATAAACATCCTGAGTCTCTCCGTTCACCAGAGGCTGGTATACCAGTGCAAACCCTCTGCAATTATTGGCAACAGACTCACGGAGCACTTCCTGCAGTCGGAATTTCTCCACTGTTTTTCTGTGCATTTGTCCGGAAAACTGCGCAATGCTGCCACGTCCCACTTTCTTTGCCTGCTCAAGGGCGTATTCCACATTTGCATGCAAAGTCTCGAAATCCTCTGCATCCTGTGGAAAAAAGGCCACTCCGCAGGAAATTGTCAACTGGATCTCCAGATTCATCTCCCTGGGGACTTCCTCCGAAAATCTCTGCACTTCCCGGTAAATCCGGTCAAGCGCACTCTCGGATTTCTCCGTGGTAATACAATAGAATTTACCTCCTGGTCCTCGATAAGAAATAACGCCCTCCAGGCTCTGACATTTCTGTCCCAGACGTTGCAGAACCTCATCTCCTACCAGATACCCAAGAATATCATTGATTCTCTGAAGTCTGTCCACATCAAAAAGAAGAACAGCACCTTCCATTCCATGACTGATAAATGCCGGAAGCTGCTTCTTCAGCTCATGAAACGTATATAAACCAGTGGGCTGGTCAAACTTGGCATTCACACCAAGATTCATCATCGTGCCAACAAAAAGGCCAAGGCTTCCATCCGCATTCCGCTCCACAATTCCCTGGCACCTTACCCATACATATTTCCCATATTTATTTAAAGCCCGGTATTCACAATTATGCCGGTTGCTTTTCCCCTCAAAAATACGACCGATATCCTCCAGAAAAATATGCTGGTCTGCAGGATGAATATGCTGTACCCATTCCTTCGACGTATTCTCTATAAATTCTCCTGGCAGATTGAAGTAATCCACACTTGGCTTAGACCATCTGGAAAAATCGCGTTCCAGGTCTGCTATATAAATGTACATATTATCTGAAGTCTGAGACAGAGCATCAAATATATGGCTGTCAAGATTAGAGATATCTATCACACAAAATCACTGCCTTCCCTTTTCCCCTAATACGTCAATATTTTACCATATTTTGCACAATTCTGTCTACAGATTTTGACAATTCTGCACATAAAATGTTAATAAAGTATAAAAAGAAGAATAAATAATACAAACATTTTTATGATAATCTGTAATCATTCCGCAGGCGCCAGAGCCTGTCTGAAAAATCATTCCCGCAATCTGCACGCCCCACTTTGCAATATATTTTGCCGAATTCGACTGTTGTAGCCTAAAAAAGGTACCATATCTCCCATTTCAGGAAATACAGTACCTTTTACAGAAATGAATTTATTTTTTAATTACTTTACTGCCTCGAATGCTGCGTCCAGAGCCGCGATCAGGTCTTCCACTTTCTCAATACCGATGGAAAGACGGATTGTGTTTGGTTTGATTCCCTGGTCAAGAAGCTCTTCCTCTGTGCACTGGCTGTGTGTGGTTGTTGCAGGATGGATCACAAGGGATTTTACATCTGCAACATTTGCAAGCAGTGAGAAGATTGCAAGGTTATCAATAAATTTCTGAGCGGTCTGTGCATCCCCCTTGATTTCAAATGTAAAGATGGAACCGCCGCCGTTTGGAAGGTATTTCTTATAAAGATAATGGCTTGGCTCACTCTCCAGTGACGGATGATGAACAGCTTCTACCTGTGGATGTTTAGACAGGTAATCTACGATTTTCAGGGCGTTGCTTACGTGACGCTCCACTCTTAAGGAAAGAGTTTCCAGTCCCTGTAAGAACAAAAATGCATGGAATGGAGAAAGGGTAGCTCCTGTATCACGAAGGATAATTGCACGAATGTAAGTTACAAATGCTGCCGGAGCGGTTGCCTCTGCAAAGGAAATTCCATGATAGCTTGGGTTCGGCTCAGAAATCCATGGAAATTTGCCAGATGCCTTCCAGTCAAAGTTACCGCTGTCTACGATTACTCCACCGATTGCAGTTCCATGGCCTCCGATGAATTTGGTTGCGGAATGAACGACGATATCTGCACCATACTCAATCGGGCGAACCAGGTAAGGAGTTGCAAATGTAGAATCAACTACAAGAGGAATGTTATGTTTGTGCGCAATTTTTGCAACTTCTTCAATATCAATCAGGTTGGAGTTCGGATTTCCAAGGGTCTCAATAAAGATTGCTTTTGTGTTTTCCTGGATTGCAGCTTCGAAAGAGCCTTCTGCATCCGGATCTACAAATGTTGCGGTGATGCCGCTGGTCTGCGGAAGAGTATGTGCCAGAAGGTTGTATGTTCCGCCGTAGATGGTCTTGGAAGCTACAATGTGCTCACCTGTTTTTGCAAGTGCCTGGAATGTATAATTGATAGCTGCTGCACCGGAAGCGACAGCCAGAGCTGCTACGCCGCCCTCGAGAGCTGCGATGCGCTTCTCGAATACGTCCTGGGTGGAGTTGGTAAGTCTGCCGTAGATGTTGCCCGCGTCAGCAAGTCCGAAACGTGCGGCTGCGTGAGCGGAGTTCTTGAAAACGTAGGAAGTTGTTGCGTATATCGGCACTGCGCGTGCGTCGGAAGCAGGGTCGGGCTGCTCCTGGCCAACGTGGAGCTGTAAGGTCTCAAATCTGTAGTTCTTGTTCTCTGACATGGCGTTTATCCTCCAAATTATAATTGATTTCGTTCGTTTGTGTTGTTCAGGTTGTTCAGTTTTTTGGTTTTTCTTTCGCGTCCGTGTTATCGGGATCGTCTTCACATTCGTGACATTCGTGCTGAGTTGCACATTCGGTCGGTTCTTATGACTTTCATGATTTCTTTCATTTCAGCACCTCCGTGTTTTTCTTTCTGTACTAAGTATATCACAACGGTAGGTATTTGTCTAATCCTTTATTTTTATAGCTAGCTATAAATTCAATTTATAACTGGCTGCTTGACAATTTTCGCGCCAGGCTGTACAATATTAATATAAGGGAACCTCTAAAAACCGGGACACGAGCAGATTTCGTACATGACTTATATCAGATGCT
>ERZ857922.3850-NODE-3850-length-12221-cov-8.217738_pt1 | contig 12221 bp, 5 predicted proteins | sample MGYA00519579_ERZ857922 | MGnify/ENA primary metagenome ERZ857922 (study PRJEB31778, sample SAMEA3449375) | human gut metagenome | biome: human gut; feature: human-associated habitat; material: faeces | place: United Kingdom | collected 2010/2012 ... | reverse complement strand
CAATATATTATACACATTGTAGTTCCGCGAAAACTCTGGTAATTTCTTATATTGGCATGCAGTCGCAAGAAGTAGCAATCAAACCTACAGTCAAGGTTGTGTTAAAGTCTGACACAGAGCTCCTTGATGAAGTGGTGGTAATGGCTTATGGTACAGCGAAAAAATCGGCTTTTACTGGTTCTGCAAGTGTTGTGTCATCTGAAAAAATCGGCAAAGTACAAACCTCTGATCCTACAAGTGCACTAACCGGTAGAGTTGCCGGAGTACAATTCAATGCCGCATCCGGACAACCAGGAGGAGGCAGTGATGACGGAAAAGCCAAAATCCGTGTCCGTGGTATCAGTTCAATCAATGCAGGTAATGACCCGTTGATAATCTTGGATGGTGTACCCTATGATGGTGATCTGAATAACATAAATAACCAAGATATTGAATCAATGACTGTTTTGAAAGATGCAGCTTCTAACGCCTTATATGGTGCGCGTGGTGCCAACGGCGTGATTATGATTACTACTAAAAAGGGAAATGCGGGACAAGCTACAGTTACGGTTGATGCTAAATGGGGCGTAAATACCCGTGCCACACAAGACTATAATATTGTAACCAGCCCAGCTCAATATTACGAAATGTACTATGGTGCATTGAAAGGCTATTTTATGAACGGTCAGAACATGAGTGAATACAATGCCCATGTGATGGCAAATAATAATATGACTAACACCGGTAGTTATGGGCTTGGATATAATATATACAGCGTCCCTGCCGGTCAGTATCTGATTGGTGAAAATGGTAAGCTTAATGCAAATGCCACTTTAGGTAATATTGTTTCTTACAAAGGACAAGAATATTTGTTACGTCCAGACAATTGGTTGGATGCTGCTTATAAGTCCAGTTTGCGTCAAGAATACAATGTTAGTGTTTCTGCGGGTAGTGATAAGTCGTCTTTTTATGCATCTTTTAACTATTTGGACAATGAAGGTATTACTGCAAACTCTGATTTTGAACGTTTGACTGGGCGTTTGCGTGCCGACTATCAGGTTAAGCCTTGGCTAAAGGTTGGAGCTAATATGTCCTATGCACATTTTGAATCCAACTCTTTATCAGAAGACGGTAGTTCTGGCTCTTCTGGTAATATTTTTGCCATTGCAACTCAAGTTGCTCCTATCTATCCGCTTTTTATGCGTGATGGAGCTGGCAATATTATGCAAGACTCTAATGGCATTACGCGTTATGATTATGGTGACGGCTTGAATGGTGGAGCTATCCGTCCATTTTTAAGTAACTCCAATGCTATTTCTGGTAATCTTTTGGATAAGAACTATGCTGAAGGTAATGCCATAAATGCAGTGGGGTTCTTTGAAATACGGTTCCTGAAGGATTTCAAGTTTACTTCTACAAATAGTGTCAATGTTGCAGAATCCCGTATTAGCCAAGTAACCAACCCCTATTATGGTGGCTATGCAACGTCTAATGGTATTGCTTATAAGTATCATGTACGTGACTTTGCCTATAATTATCAACAGTTGCTGAATTATAAGAAATCATTCGGTTCTCATAATCTGGAAGTGATGCTGGGACATGAATCCTATCGCTATAAATACTATTACTTGTCTGCAAATAAGTCAAACATGTTTGACCCGACTAACAGCGAACTGGCTGGTGCTGTAACAGATGGTTCTGCCAATTCTTATACTACAGATTATAATACCGAAGGTTATTTCGGACGTATCCAATATGATTTCTCTGAGAAATATTTTGCTTCTGGTTCTTATCGTCGCGATGCTTCCTCCCGTTTCCATCCGGATAATCGCTGGGGTAACTTCTGGTCTTTGAGTGGAGCATGGATGATGTCTAAAGAGGATTGGTTTGACATTGATTGGATTGATGAGTTCAAGTTGAAGGCCTCTTATGGTTCGCAAGGTAATGACAATATTGGTAATTATCGTTATACCAACACATATGATATCGTGAATTCTTCCGGTAATCCGGCCGCTGTACCCAAGACTTTAGGAAATAAAGACATTACGTGGGAAACTAATGGAAACTTTAATGCCGGTGTGGATTTTATGTTTTTCAATAACCGCTTCAGTGGCTCAGTAGAATTCTTCTGGCGCAAGACTACAGATATGTTATTCTCATTCCCATTGCCACCTTCTTATGGCTATACCTCTTATTACGCTAATATTGGTGACATGCGTAACCTCGGTGTGGAAGCTGATTTGAAAGGTACCATCATCAAAACAAATGACTTGCAATGGGACGTAAACTTAAACCTGACGCATTACAAGAATAAGATTACTTATTTGCCGGAAGAGCGCAAGACTATGGAAACCAGTGGCGTAAAGGGATTTAGCAGTAGTAATTACTATTATGGTGAAGGAATTCCTTTGTATACTTTCCGTATGAACAAATATGCTGGTGTAAATGAAGACGGTGAAGCGCTCTATTATAAGGATGTAGTGGAGAACGGCAAAGTGGTAGGTCGTGAAACAACCACCATTCCTTCTGAAGCCACTTATTATTTGTGTGGTACTGCACTTCCTGATGTTTATGGTGGGTTTGGAACTTCATTCTCTTATAAAGGTTTTGATGTAACGGTTGACTTTGCCTATCAAATTGGTGGACAAGTGTATGACGGAGACTATGCCGGTATGATGTCTTCTCCGACTGGTAGTAGTAGAGGTACCGCTTTCCATGCCGACTTGTTAAAAGCTTGGAGTCCTGAAAACACCTCCAGCAATATACCTCGTTTCCGGTATGGTGACCAATATACCGCCTCCTCCTCGGATCGTTTCCTAACCAATGCATCTTATTTAAGTTTGCAGAATATCAATGCCGGATATACCTTGCCGTCACGCATTTGCCGCACAATGGGATTGGAAAAATTGCGTGTATATCTTGCTTGTGACAATGTATGGTTATGGTCTAAACGTCAAGGATTGGATCCACGCCAAAGCATAACCGGTGAAGTTACTTCCTCTTATTATGCACCTATCCGTACGATTTCCGGTGGTGTTACATTTACATTCTAAATCTTAAAAAAGTAATTATAGAATATGAAAAATATATCTAAGCTAATCTTGGGCGTTTGCTGCTCAGCATCAATATTGATGACCGGCTGTATAGATGAGACATTCCCTACGAATGTAGCTACCAGTGACCAATTATCTTCCTCTGCTAAAGCTACTGAGGCATTATTGTGGGCTATGCCGGCATATACCAATAAATTTAATGTATTTGCTGTTGTCCCATCAAATGATGCATATGCCTTTGACTGGGGATATGGTTCCATTATGCATATCCGCGACGTTATGACAGAAGACTTTGCTGTTATCAGCCACGGATATGACTGGTATCAGGCATGGGAATACAACATGCAGCAAGGTGAAAATTATCTTCGTCCGCAATACATATGGAATTATTATTGGAAATTTGTGCAGACTACAAATAATATGATTGGTACTCTGGAACCGGAAACGGCGACAGATGTTCAGCTGGGATATTTGGGTGCAGGATATGCCTTCCGTGCGTTTATCTATCTGGATATGGCGCGTATGTTCGAGTTTTTGGAGAATGACAAGACAAATGCAGTAAATGCTGCCGGCAATAATGTAAAAGGATTGACGGTTCCGATTGTGAAAGAAGGAATGACGGAGGCTGAAGCACGTAATAACCCACGTGCTACACGTGAGCAGATGGCCGAATTTATCCTTGATGACTTGAATAAGGCAGAAGAGTATATAGCAAAACTGACAGCAACAGAAAAAACGTTGCCGCATTTAGACGTAGTGTACGGTTTGAAGGCACGCTATTATATGTGGCTGGAAAATTACCCTGAGGCAAAGAACTATGCAGAAAAGGCTATCGCTGCTACCAGTGTAAGGCCGATGAGCCAAGATGCCTGGTTAAGCACAACAAAAGGATTCAATGATATTTCTGCATGGATGTGGGGATCACAGATGCAGTCTGAAGATGATGTTGTAAAAAGTGGTATTTTGAACTGGACGGCATGGATGTCCAACGAAGCTGTTTACGGATATTGTGGCGCAGGACCTTTCAATATGATTAGCTCAAGCTTGTATAACCGTATCAATGATACCGACTTCCGCAAATTGGCTTGGAAAGCTCCGGAAGGCGGTGCCTTAGAAGGGCAGAATACCTATATCAGTGAAGCGCAGTTTGAGAAAATTCCCGATTACGGCTCTTTGAAATTCCGGCCGGCCGAAGGGAATGGAGACGTTTCCAATATCGGTTCTGCTTCCGCTTACCCATTGATGCGTGTAGAAGAAATGTATTTCATTGTGGCTGAAGCTGCAGCACATCAGAATGCAGCAGAAGGAAAGGCGCAATTGGAGTCATTTATGCAAACTTACCGTGATGCCAATTATGTTTGCTCTGCCAACGATATAATAGACGAGATTATTCTTCAAAAGCGCATTGAATTTTGGGGAGAAGGTATCACGTTCTTCGACATAAAAACGTTTGAACATGTCTGTAACTCGCGGTTACGAAGGAACCAACTTTGCTGATGCAGCACGTTTCAATACCAATGGCCGCCCAGCATGGATGAATATATGTATTGTTCAGACTGAAAAGAACAATAATTCCGCATTAGTTGGTTATGAGAATCCCGATCCTACAGCTTTGTATGATGTATGGATAGATCCCAATGCTACTGAGTAATAATATCAATATTCGAAATTAATTTAAAGCATAAATATAATTCGTATGAAAAAACTAAATACATATCTGCTGGCGTTGATGGGTGTATTTGCACTGACTTGGAGTGCATGTACAGACTCAATCGATTATGATGCGGCTCCGGGCGTTAGTGGAGAGGGCGTATATTTCCCCTCATCAGTCAAGACTTCTATTACTTTGGATGGTACTACAGGTAGTTTTACCCTTGATGTACAACGCACAAAATCTGCTGGAGCTGTTGATGCCGAGTTGACTGCTGATTTCAGCGAAGGTGGTTCAGATATATTTTCTGTACCGGCAAAGGTTAGTTTTCCTGATGGTGAAACGGAATCTAATGTTACAATTAATTATAATAACCTTGTACGTGGTACTACTTATAAAGTGACACTCACTTTTACTGACGGTACTCCCTATGGAAGTTCCTCACTTACTTTCAGTATATTATATCCGGCTGAAATAATTGAGGAATGGGAACAAATATCTGAGGAAGCTGTCTTGATTGATAACATGTTCTCTCTATTCGGTGTAGAAAACTATATGATACCTGCTAAAATTGTAGTTGAAAAAGAAAAGAATTCTAACAAATATCGCTTCAAAAGTCCTTATGACAATGCATATTTTACGGAGGTGTATGGTGAAGGGATTTATCCGGCTGATTTTGTAGCTCCTTATATTATCTTGGATGGTGAAACTTATAAGGCGGAAGCTCCTGGTGCTTATTATATTGCTTCAACAAATCTCGGCTTTCAGATGGTGAATGGAGCCGGTCCTAAGTATGATCCGTCTTGGAATACATTTGGTTCCGTAGCTGGCAATTTGAGCAGTGGTGGAAGTCCAATACCTCCGACAAGTACAGACTTTCCATTAGGGAAATATGATGCCAAGACAAAAATGTTTGATTTGGGTGCTGTATACCATCAGATTGGTGAATATGGATTTGCCACGATGAAACCGGGATTATTTACTCTTTATTTGGATCCGTCATTGATGTCTCCTGATTATGACCGTGATTATACTTGGAATAGCGTAAATGATGCTGCTGGCTATTTCACTTCAAAGATTGCAGGTGAAAGCTGGACGCAAGCAGTAGAACAAGCGGAAGAAGATGAGACTTTCTATCGCTTCCCGTCGCTTTATGCAGAAAATATTCCTATTTATTTCAACTATGATGCCGAAAAGGGTACTTTGACTCTGCCCAAACAACAACCTACCGGTCTCACAACTTATGGTAACAAGATTTATGTAGATGCAGTTCCCGGTAAATGCACTGTAGATACAGAAAACAATAAGTTTACTTTCGTATTGTCATTCTACTTGGTTGACGAAGATGGTAAGAAAACAGCTGAGCTAATGCAAAGTACTGAAACTTTTCTCTGGGGTCAAGGACCGCTCGACCAACTAGTTAAGGGCAAGAAAATAGGTGATTATATCGGTACATGGGCTGTACCTTTGACTGATGGTTCCCAAAGTGGTAAAGTGCCTGTGACTATTACCAAGGGAGATGATGCAACGTTGCTCGTCAAAGGTTTGTCTTTACTGAAAGACTATGACGATACGATGCTGCTTGATTATGATTCCGAAACTGGCTACCTGAGCTTTGCATTCCAACAAGTAGCATCCATTGACGGTTACTATGGTTTTGTTGCTCCGTTTAATTCTGCAACCAGCAGTGTCGGTACAAAAGCTGGAGAATCTTTGGTGGGTGGATTAACCAAAGATGGAGTCTTGACATTCCTCAATAATCCAGCTAATACCGGAGTTTATGATTCAATGGTATACCTTGTTTCTCCTGATGGCAAGAATATACAGTTTATGAGTGGTTATTGGAATGGATTGGCATGGGCGTCTGCCAATGCAGCTTCTTCTTCCAGTTCTCTTGAAACATTGAAATTCAACACAAATTCTAAATCTGTAGAAAAGAATATTGTTCCAAAACGTATTTATAGGACAGAGTTGAATCTTAATGCTTCTCCAATACGACCTCAAATGACTTCCACACAAACCCAAATAGTTCCCAACGGAGACTTCTCTTTGGTCGCTCATTAATTGATATAAAGTAAGGTTTTAAGGAAGGTATGCAATTCAATATATAAAATTGATTGCATACCTTTCTTTATATCCAATCTCTTGACATAAAGAAAATGTGAATATTTGCTGACAGATTTGTGCTCATAATATATGTGGCATTAAAAATACTCTGTCTGAAAGTTCGAATAATACTAAAGGTAACCAATCTTGAAAAAAAGATTGCCCTTATTATGATGATTATGATATAGAAACATCAGATAGAATACTTTTGGGAATAATTCGCTCATAATCAACGCCGAGCACTTTATTTAAGTAGAAACACAGTTCCTATTGTATGCCTATTGTCGGCTACTACACCCTTACAAACGAGGTTCCCTAACTTCTCTCTATTTTTTTACAAAAATAAAGTGCTGTATATCAGCATTATACGTGTATTATAGTTCCGCGAAAACTTTGGTGATTTCGTATATTGGTATGCAGACGCAGGAAGTGGCGATTAAGCCGAGTGTAAAGGTGACAATGAGAAGCAATGCAGAAGCTTTGGATGAGGTTGTGGTAGTGGCATACGGTACTGCTAAAAAAGAATCGTTGACCGGTTCTATCTCGGTGGTTGACAATAAGAAAATAGAGAAGCGCATCACAACCAGCGTAACCGGTGCACTTGAAGGTGCCGCACCGGGTGTACAAGTGAACAATACATATGGTGAACCCGGTTCTGCCCCCAGCATCCGTATCCGTGGTTTTGGTACATTGGTTTCAGGTGCTTCAGATCCTCTGTATGTAGTGGACGGAGTCCCTTTCGATGGAAACATGGCCGAACTAAACTCTAATGATATTGAAAGCATGTCCATCTTGAAAGATGCTGCTTCGGCTGCATTATACGGTAACCGTGCTGCCAACGGTGTTGTCATCATTACAACCAAGAGCGGACGAAACACTCATAAACCGAGTATTACGCTGCAAATGAATCAAGGTATGTATAACAGAGGTATTCCCGAGTACGACCGTCTGGATGCAGACCGCTGGATGGAAGCTACCTGGATGGCCAAGAAGAATGCCATGATGAGCAATGCCGGCATGTCGGCAAGCGATGCTGCCGCATATGCCACGGGACACGTGGTTAGTGAATCTATCGGTCGTAATATCTACAATGCCGCTGGTGATAAGTTGTTTGACAATAACGGAAAACTGATTGCCACTCGCCTGGCTGGCTATGACGACTTGGACTGGCAGAATGCCATCGAACGCACGGGACACCGTCAGGAATACAATCTTTCCGCCGCCACTTCGGGAGAGAAATACAACGTGTATTCTTCCATAGGCTACTTGAATGAGAAAGGATATGTAAAAGCCACAGGTTACGAACGTTTCTCCGGGCGTATCAACACTACTTATACACCTAACAAGTGGTTCAAGGGTGGCGTGAACTTGACTGGCTCGTGGACCAAGCGTGACTATAACAGTAATGCCAGTGGCAACTATTACGCCAATCCGTTCTACATTACTCGTTATATGGCTCCGGTCTATCCGTTGTTTATGCACAATGCCGACGGTACATACCAACTGGATGCCGATGGTAACAAAATTTATGACACCACTTCATCTTATCTGAGTAACCGCAACATCGCTTACGAAATGTTGTATAATAAGCAGGAAAGTGTGCGCAACGTATTGGGCGGACAAGCTTTTGCCACCATCTCGTTGCCGTATGGACTTTCATTAACTGTAAAAGGTGACCTGAACAACAGCACTTCGAACAATAAGAAATATGACAATCCCGAAATTGGAGACGGTGCTACGAATGGCGGTCGTTTGACAAGTTATGCCTACCAATACAAGACTGTAACCTTGCAGGAAATTCTGAGCTGGAACTATCAATTTAATCAGGTACACAACGTGGAAGCTATGGTGGCTCACGAGAACTATAGTTGGGAGCGCAAGTACACTTCCGGAATGAACACCGGTATGGCTGTAGACGGAAACCTTACTATGGGTAATTTCCTTAACAACTCTTATTTTTCCGGAAGTGATGATGAGGACAAGACGGAGTCTTATCTGGCACGCGTAAAGTATAATTATGACAACCGTTATTTCGTAGAAGGTTCGTTCCGTCGTGATGGTTCCTCACGCTTCCACAAGGACAATCGCTGGGGTAACTTCTATTCTGTTGGTGCCAGCTGGAACATGAAACAAGAAGCTTTCTTGCAAGATGTAGATTGGGTGGATGCCTTGAAGTTGCGCGCGTCCTATGGTGAAGTCGGTAACAATATGGGCGTAAGCCTTTATGGTCACATGGCTCTTTATACCATTGACAAGAACGGTGGTGAAGCCGCTTTGGTAAAACAATCACTTTCAGCACCGGACATCAAGTGGGAAACTACACAGACGGTGGATGTTGCCGTAGAGGGGCGTCTGTTCAACCGTCTGAACTTCCAAATAGGCTATTTCGACAAACGTTCCAAAGACCTGCTGTTTGAGGTACGCCTACCGCTTTCTGCCGGTTCTTATCCTTGGGTCGATGATACTGCCCCGATGAACCTGACGCAATACAAGAATATCGGTACCGTGTCCAACCGTGGCTGGGAAATCTCTTTGAATGCCGATGTCATCAACAACAATGACTGGAAATGGAACATCGGCGCAGACGCTACTTTCCTGAAGAATAAAATCGTGAAACTGCCCGATGGAAAGGACATCTTGCATGGTATGCAAAACTACTCCGAAGGACACTCCATCTACGAATGGTACACTTACCACTTCGAAGGTGTGGACCAGATGACCGGTACTTCTCTCTATACACTGGATCCGGACAAGAAAGCCGCCGCCCAAGAAGCCGGTGCATTGACTACCATCAACGGTACGGACTATGCTACCGCGACTTCATACGCCAAACGTGACTGGGCCGGCAGCGCACTTCCTACGGTTTACGGTTCTATCAGCTCAGCTCTTTCTTGGAAAAACTGGGATTTGAACATGCTGTTTACTTATTCTTTAGGCGGTAAAACATACGATGGTAGCTATGCCAGCTTGATGGGTGTGTCTGAATCCGGTGCTGCCGGCAGCGCTTACCACAAGGACATCCTGAATTCTTGGAAAGAAGTTCCTGCGGGAATGACAGAAACTTCTGCCAATCGCATTGATCCGAATGGAACTCCGCGCGCCGACTTTTACAAATCGTCCGACCTGAATGCCACCAGTGACCGTTGGCTGACAAGCTCTTCTTACTTCGTATTCAAGAACCTGAATCTCTCCTACAGCTTGCCCAAGCGTTGGCTAAAAAGTGTAGGTATAGAAGGCCTTTCGCTGACTGCCGGTGTAGAGAACCTTTTTACATTGACTTCACGCAAAGGATTGAATCCGCAGTATTCCTTCAACGGAGGTTCGGACGATACGTATGTGACAGCCCGTGTTTATAACTTCGGACTGACTGTGAAATTCTAAAGGTATAACCATATAATTTGTATTAGAAATGAAAAAGATTATCAATAAATTGTTCGCAGGAAGCCTATTGGCAGGTATGATGCTGGTGTCTTCTTGCGCCGGTGACTATCTGGATACAGCACCTACTGACTCAACCGGAGCAACCGATGCCGTAGGTACCACGGCCAATGCCATGAAGGCATTGAACGGTATCGCCAAAATCATGACAACACAACACTCCTATTTTGGAGGTGGATTTGCTGGTGAGAACAACATAATGATTCAGTACGAAAGCTACCCGAGTGAAAATTACAATTACAATTATTACGCATCCGGATGGTCTCCTATCTTCAATCAAGAGTTCCACACACGTACTAACTCCATTTACGATGCTTACGCATGGTATTACTATTATACCATAGCAGGTAATGCCAACACCATTCTTGCCAATATAGACAATGCCGAAGGTACGGAAGCGGAAAGGAATTTTGTCAAGGCATCTGCACTGACTTTTCGTGCATACGCTTTCGAAAAACTGGTACACTATTATTGCTGGCGCTGGCAAGATTCCAACAATGGCGCTTCGCAGGGGATAGTACTTCGTTTGGACGAATCTACCGGTGGACAAGGTTATGCCACATTAGCTGAAACGTATGCACAGATTTATAAAGATTTGGACGAAGCCATCATGCTGTTTGAGCAAAGCGGTATGGACCGTAATGCCTCACAAGTATGGATGCCGAACATCAATGTGGCACATGCCATCTACGCCCGTGCCGCTCTTACCAAGCAAGATTATACCAAAGCATTGACTGAAGCTAAGCTGGCTCGCCAGAACTACCCACTCATGAGCAATGCAGAATATCATGCAGGGTTCTGTAATCCAACCAGTGAATGGATTTTCGGAAGCTTTGGTAGTGCACAAGAGAATAACTGGTATTGGAGTTATGGTACTCAGTATGCATGCAACGGATATTATGCCAATGCGGCAGGGGCGGCAAACGGTGCAGGCTCTATCGGTCGTGAACTGATTAATCGCATTCCCAACAACGATGCTCGTAAGGCACTGTTCCTAACCGAAGACAAATTCCCCGGCTATAACTTCAATGACGGTTCAGCCATGGATTTAGGCTACGGCATTCTTGGAATGGGAGATGATGAGAAAAAAGCAGATGCTCTTTGGGAAGAAGCAGCTGCCTATTGCCAGAAAATGGCGGTCAGTGGCCTGGAAGCTCCTTATCAGGCTGGTTATATGTATCTGGGGGGACAACTGAAGTTTTATGTATTCGACACTCCGGGCGTCAGCTACCTGCCTTTCATCCGTTCATCGGAAATGGTATTGGTAGAGGCAGAGGCTAATTATTTCTTGAATGACGAGACTGCTGCTCGTGCCGCACTGGTAGAACTGAATGCCACTTCCGGACGTAATCCTGAATACACTTGCGACAAGAGTGGCGAAGCTCTTTGGAATGAAATTATGGACTATCGCGAATTGGAACTCTGGGGTGAAGGTTTTGCATGGAGCGACTACAAGAGATGGAACCGCGACATAGTCCGTCACAGTTTTGCCGAAGGTGGTAATGCTCACATTTCCGTTGCAAAAACCATTCCTGCCTCCGGTGTCAACAAATGGACATGGGATGTACCTTTGAATGAAACTGATTACAACGATGAGTTGAATCTTGGAGGAAAATAATTCTACCGGAATTATTCTATAAATAAAGTGTTTTTTGAGAGAGGGGATGCTATAAAGCATTCCCTCTGTTATTAGAGGAGAACAATAAAAGCGTTTCCACACTATTCTCAGGATATTTGCCTGCCATTTGGTATTCATCAATGATCACTAGAGGGGAGGGCTATCTATATAGCGCAAGTGGGAAAGGCAAGTACTTTGCTCCACCTCAATTCGTAAAACGTACTTTGGTAAACAGATATTTCATCAAGAAGAAAATAAGGATAGATGATATGTGAGAAATGTGGAGTTCTCAAAAGAGTCCTGTACTTCTCATACCTGCGGAACAATCAACTTTTAAAAAACAATAACTATCAATTATCCATAATCTTATAAAAAT
>ERZ857922.3849-NODE-3849-length-12223-cov-4.898504_pt1 | contig 12223 bp, 10 predicted proteins | sample MGYA00519579_ERZ857922 | MGnify/ENA primary metagenome ERZ857922 (study PRJEB31778, sample SAMEA3449375) | human gut metagenome | biome: human gut; feature: human-associated habitat; material: faeces | place: United Kingdom | collected 2010/2012 ... | reverse complement strand
CCGGGTGGTATGTTGACTAACTTCCCGACTATCCGTAAAGCCATCAAAAAGATGACTACTATCGATAAGATGACAAAAGACGGTACATTTGATAACCTGTCAAAAAGAGAAAAACTTCAGATCACTCGTCAGCGTGCTAAGCTGGAAAAGACATTAGGTTCTATCGTAGACCTGACTCGTCTTCCGTCTGCTTTGTTCGTTGTTGACGTGATGAAAGAACATATCGCAGTTCGCGAAGCCAACCGTCTGGGTATCCCTGTTTTCGGTATGGTTGATACTAACTCAAACCCGAACAACATCGACTACGTGATCCCGGCTAACGACGACGCTACTAAATCAGTAGAAGTTATCTTAGGCGCTATCTGCGAAGCTATGAACGAAGGTTTGCAGGAACGCAAAGCTGAAAAGATCGATACAGAAGCAGCAGGTGAAGGCGAAGGCGCTAAAAGAGAACGCAAAGCTAAAGCTGCTGTAAAGAAAGAACGTACTAAGAAGGAAGACGAAGAAGCTTTGAACGCTAAAGTTGCCGACAAGTACGCTAAGGATATCGAAGAATAATTCAGTTGACAATTGCCGGTTGACAATTGACAATTAGAATATAAATACAATGGGCAATTGGCTTTTGACAGTAAGAGATTGTCAATAGGTAATTGTCCATTGTTCGTTAATAAAGAAGTAGAAAGAGTATAAACATTAAATAAGAAGGAAATAAGATTATGGCTGTAACTATGGCTGATATTACCAAGCTGCGCAAGATGAGTGGAGCTGGTATGATGGACTGCAAGAAAGCGTTGACCGAATCTGATGGCGACATCGAAAAGGCAATGGAAATTATCCGTAAAAAAGGACAGGCTATCGCCGCTAAGCGTTCAGACCGTGACGCTGCAGAAGGTTGTGTGTTAGCAAAGAAAGATGGCGGGTTCGCCGCTGTTATCGCTTTGAAATGCGAAACAGACTTTGTTGCTAAGAACGAAGATTTCGTTGCTTTGACTCAGGCTATCCTGGATGCTGCTGTGGCTAACAAATGTCAGACTTTGGATGAAGTAAAGGCTTTGCCTATGGGTAAAGGTACTATTCAGGACGCTGTTACTGACCGTAGCGGTATCACTGGCGAAAAGATGGAACTGGACGGTTATAATGTGGTAGAAGGTGCTTACACTACTGTTTATAACCATATGGGTAAAAATCAGCTTTGTACGATCGTTGCTTTCAACAAAGAATCAGAAGAAGCTGCTCACAACATCGCTATGCAGATCGCTGCCATGAATCCTATCGCTATCGATGAAGCTGGTGTTCCTGAATCAGTAAAAGAAGCTGAAATACAGGTGGCAATTGAAAAGACAAAGGCTGAACAGGTACAGAAGGCTGTTGAAGTTGCTTTGAAGAAGGCAGGTATCAATCCTTCACATGTAGATAGCGAAGACCATATGGAAAGCAATATGGCTAAGGGCTGGATTACTGCTGAAGACGTAGCTAAGGCTAAGGAAATTATCGCAACTGTTTCTGCTGAAAAAGCTGCTAATTTACCGGAACAAATGATTCAGAACATCGCTAAAGGTCGTCTTAGCAAATTCTTGAAAGAAGTTTGCTTGCTGAACCAAGAAGATATCATGGATGGCAAAAAGACTGTAAAAGAAACAATGAAGGAAGCAGATCCTGAATTGCAGATTCTTGCATTCAAACGCTTCACTTTGCGCGCTGAATAATTTTGCGTTAGCAGAATAAAATAAAAAAGGGGCTTCGATTATTTCGGAGTCCCTTTTTCTATATATAAAAGTTTACTTTCTCTTATTTCAGTTCAGCCAAAGCCTCTTTGATACGTTTGATGGCTTCCACGATGTTTTCATCGCTGGTAGCATAACTCATACGGATACATTCGGGAGCACCGAATGAAGTACCGCCTACGCAGGCAACGTGTGCCTTTTCCAGCAGATACATAGCCAGGTCGTCAGCATCTTTGATTGTGTTGTTTCCGTCAGCTTTACCATAATAGTAGCTACATTTCGGGAACAGGTAGAAAGCGCCTTCCGGCTTATTTACTTCGAATCCCGGAACTTCTTTAGCCAGATTAACGATCAGGTCACGACGGCGTTCGAATGCTTTACGCATTTCTTCAACCGGTTCCTGTGAGCCTGTGTAAGCAGCTTCGGCAGCTTTCTGGGAGACAGAGCAAGGACCTGAGGTGTATTGACCTTGTAATTTGTTTACAGCCTTCACGATCCATTCCGGTCCGGCAATGAAACCGATACGCCAGCCTGTCATTGCATATGCTTTGGATACGCCGTTTACAATAACGGTGCGATCTTTCATGCCGTCGACAGAAGCGATACTGTGATGTTTGCCGATATAGTTGATGTGTTCGTAGATCTCGTCAGCAATAACGATGATATCCGGATGTTTTTTCAATACTTCAGCCAAACCTGCCAGTTCTTCTGCACTGTAAACAGAACCAGTCGGATTGGACGGAGAGCAGAGGATCAACGCCTTTGTCTTCGGTGTGATAGCTGCTTCCAGCTGTGCCGGAGTGATCTTGAAATCCTGTTCGATACCTGCTGTAACGATTACCGGTTTACCTTCAGCCAGTTTGACCATTTCAGGATAGCTTACCCAGAACGGTGCCGGAATGATAACTTCGTCTCCGGGATTAACCAACACCAGAATTGTGTTACAAACGGATTGTTTAGCTCCGTTCGCGCAGGAAATCTGTGTAGCTGCGTATTCCAACCCGTTTTCATTCTTCAGCTTGGTAACGATAGCATTGCGTAATGCCGGATAACCGGGAACCGGAGAATAGCGAGAGAAATTGTCGTCTACCGCTTGCTTGGCTGCTTCCTTGATGTGATCAGGTGTGTTGAAATCAGGTTCTCCCACACTCAGGTTGATAACATCGATACCTTGTGCTTTGAGCTCATTGCTCTTCTGAGACATCGCCAACGTAGCGGAAGGCGATAAACTTGCTAAACGATCTGAAACTTGTGTCATAACACTGCTGTTTGTATAGGTTATTTTAAATAGTTGCGACAAAAGTAATTAATAATCGGATTCTTTGCAACAAATTGCTAATTATTTGATGTTATGGAGAACATGTCCCATACGCTCCTTTTTTGTCTTCATATAAAATTCATTATATTTGTTCGGAGTGACTTCGATAGGAACGTTTTCCACAATTGTTAAACCATAAGCTTCCAGGCCTACACGCTTGATCGGATTGTTTGTCATCAGGCGCATTTTGGTAATGCCGATGTGCTTCAGGATCTGTGCTCCGACGCCATAATCGCGTTCATCAGCCTGGTGTCCCAGATGCAGGTTGGCGTCTACCGTATCCAATCCTTCTTCCTGAAGTTTGTAAGCTTTCATTTTATCCATCAGGCCGATGCCGCGTCCTTCCTGGTTCAGGTAGACGATAGCTCCGCGTCCTTCTTTTTCAATCATTTGCATGGCTTTGTGCAACTGTTCGCCGCATTCGCAACGCATAGAACCGAAAATATCACCGGTTGCACAAGATGAATGTACGCGAACCAATACCGGTTCCTCTCCGGATATATCGCCTTTTATCAGAGCGATATGCTCCAATCCGTTACTTTTCTGTCGGAAAGGGATCAGGTGGAAATGACCGTACTGGGTCGGCATATCGACTTCTACACCTTTGTCAACAATGGACTCTGTTTTCAGGCGGTAGGCAATCAGATCCTTAATACAAATGATCTTGATATCGAACTTTTTAGCTACTTCCACTAATTGCGGCAGACGTGCCATTGTTCCGTCTTCATTGATGATCTCGATCAATGCCCCGGCAGGATAGAGGCCGGCCAGGCGGGCCAGGTCGACAGCTGCTTCGGTATGTCCGGCACGACGGAGTACACCGCGTGAACGGGCTCGCAGCGGGTTCACATGTCCCGGACGTCCCAGGTCAGAAGGCTTTGTCTGTGTATCAGCCAGTGCACGGATCGTTTCGGCACGGTCGAACATGGATACACCGGTCGTGCAACCGCCACCCAGTTTATCGACAGTTACGGTGAACGGTGTCTCGAGCATAGAGGTGTTTCTGGCAACCTGCATATCCAGGTCCAGCTCCTGGCAACGTTCTTCGGTGATCGGGGCGCATAATACACCACGACCGTATGTCATCATGAAATTTACTTTTTCGGGCGTTATCTTTTCCGCAGCAACAATGAAGTCCCCTTCGTTTTCACGATCTTCGTCGTCAACAACGATCAGGAATTTACCTTCACGAAAATCTTCGATTGCTTCTTCGATGGTGTTTAATTTGATCTCACTCATATCTGTTTTAATTTTTAATTTCTAAGTTCCGGATCATATCTTCCAATTCGCGGCTTGTTTTTTGTACTACTTGTATATCATGGCGTAATAATTTACGCTGGTATGTAGCAAGCAAATAGACCGGAAGTCCGATCGGGAAAAATATACCGAATGCCAGTCCGATCTTTCCGTTGAGATTTGCATTCAGTTGGTTGTATCCGCCGATAACAGGATAATCCATCAGTTTGTTTAGTACTAGATTCTGATCGGAGTTACCCAGTTCTTCAATGATACCTTCCATTTCTGTAGCCAGCTGTTCTGCCGTATGATCCTTTCCGCCTTGTTTCCAGAAAGTGAAATAGTTCAACCAACGTTTATGGCTTTTGAGATATTCGGCGCAGTTTTCCGCCAGCTTATCCAGGCGCGGCAACATAGCTGCATAGTCCGGATTAAAAATGATTACCTCTTTTTTCTCCACCTTACGTCCGGCCCGTTTACCAATAAAATTCTTTATGGCGTTCAGATAGGTGTCTGCATTCAATATGACACTGTCATTAACAGCCTTATAAGTCAGGAAAATCCCTAGTGGTGCCAGAATAGCGGAACTCAGCCACATTCCTTCCCAGGCTTCCCATATACCGTCGCGTGCCATTTTAAATCCGATATTGTCTATAATATAATAGAATATAAACAGGATTACGGAAATAACGACCGGCATTCCCAGTCCTCCTTTACGGATAATCGCTCCCAGTGGGGCACCGATAAAGAAGAAGACCATACAAGCGAAAGATAAGGTGAATTTCTTATGCCATTCAGTCAGGTGGCGGCGTACTTTGTAAGCCTCGTCTCCTAATGTTGCAGCTTTGAAATAATAATCGGCCTTTACACTTTCAATGTTTGATTTGGCACGGACCAATAAGGCGGCTTGCCCGCTTGGTGCTTCGGCTTTATACAAACTGTCGAAATTGATTATTTTGACCGGTTCGTTTGATATTTTGGTGAGAGAATCAGCGTCGTTTGCTGTTGCAGTATTGCCGGTTCCCGTTTCTGCCTGTTGGGATAACTCCCTTTTGGGTTTGGAGAATGTCTTTTTATAAGACATGTCATACACATTTTTGGAATTGATCGCCTTGATGCTGTCGAGCCGTACGGTCATGGAGTCAATAGAGGTCTGTAAATCCTTCAGCTGCTTACCCATATATTGGTTTTGCATAAAAGATTCATCCGTGCGGGTGAAGTTTGCATCGAAATCTATCAGAATATCTTTGGTGCTGAATGTCTCCCTGCGGTAAGGAACAGCTGTTTTCCGGTTGTTGCTGCCTGTCTGGCCTTCGGACAGGTTTTCAAACGACTCCCCATTGAAAAGGGATAAGACCAGAAACAGCTTGTCCGCAGATGTTTTCAGTCTGCCGGAGTCTGCAAGGATCACACGTGCGTTATTGAAACCTTTGGAATAGTCATAGATCATGACATCTTTCAGTAATCCGGTCTGATTGTTTTTTTCTTTTACATATACATTATATCCCGTAATTTCCCCATAGAATACACCTTCCGGAATATCCAGTTCCGGCGACTTCTGGCGCATGGAGTAGAGAAGGGAATATAGTTTCACCTGTACGACAGGCATTGCATTGTTCTGGAAAAAGAAAGCGCCGATACTGATAATCCCGATTGTGATGATCAACGGCCGCATGATATGTATCAGCGATACTCCGGCAGATTTCATCGCCAGCAATTCCAGGCGTTCGCCCAGGTTGCCGAAAGTCATCAGAGATGCAAGCAAAATGGCCAAAGGTAAAGCCATGGGGAGGAGGAATAAAGCAGCATAAAAAAACATTTCGCCGAGCACAGGAATCCCCAGTCCCTTTCCCACCATGTCGTCTATGTACCTCCAAAGGAACTGCATGAGTACAATAAACAGACAGATACCGAAGGTCATAATGAACAACGGCAGGAAAGTCTGCAGCATAAATGTATATAATCGTTTTATCTTCAACATTGCCTATCCGGGTTGACGGGGCAAAAGTAGTGTAAAAAACGATAAGAACATTACATAATTCTCTAAAACAACCTAAATCCCGAGTGTACGTTTCAATTCATAGACTTGTGAGTCCCATAAATTGATTGAATCTTTCTTTTCATCCGGCTCGGCAAAGTCGGTTATTTCAAGAGCAGTTGCTCCGGTAAGTTCAACCGTGTGAATTAAAAATTCGAAGTAAACATTATCTTCTTCCTCGTCTGTCCACCGGTAGCGGATACTAATTTCCGGTTTTACCGACAAAACTTCTGCCTCCTGCTCATCCCTGTTCCACTTAAAAACATACGTGTTGTCATTGATCGTTACGTCATCAGCAAACCAGGCAGACAATCCTGGAGGGGTAGTGAGGTGATTCCATAAACTTCGTCGCGAAACTTTATCGAAAATGTATTCGATATGAAACTTCTCTTTTTTCATCTTTCATACAATTATTTGCGCAGCAAGTTACTCAAAAGATTCATATTTCCCAATATTATTAGAGTAAAAAAGCATCTAATTTTTAACGCCTTAGCTGAAAGCCCTGAAAAATAAAAGATTTTTTTTCGCAAAAGTGTTGCATAATATAAAAATAACCTCTACTTTTGCAGCGTCAATAAGAAAAGTTGACGATATGATGGCGAGATAGCTCAGCTGGTTAGAGCGCATGATTCATAATCATGAGGTCCCCGGTTCAATCCCGGGTCTCGCTACTGAAAGGCTTACAAGAAATTGTAAGCCTTTTTTGTTTGTATCTCCTCTGTTTCTAATCTCTCCATTTAAGCTATTATCCGGATAAATCCTGCGAAATGTACTTTTTTTGAAAAAATATTGCTAAAAAGTTTGGTGGAGTGATTTTTCTTGTATCTTTGTCATATAATAATAGTACAATGTTTCTATAATATAATATACATCTATATGATTAAGTTTTTATTGGATTATTCCAGCGGCGTACCGGTGTACCGTCAGATTATCGACCAGATCATATTTGGCATAGCATCCGGACAACTTAAATTGGGTGAACAGCTTCCTACAGTCAGGGCACTTGCTGTGGAACTGAAGGTAAACCTGAATACGGTATCCAAAGCGTATAAAGAATTGGAGATCAAAAATATTCTGGAGACTCAGCAAGGTACCGGCACTTTTATCAACAAAACAGAAAATGTGGTGTCGGAAAAGGAAAGGGAAGATAAGCTGAAAGAGATTTGCATGCAGTTTTCTTCTGTAGCGTTTAGTTATGGCTTTAATCTGGATGAAGTCATGCGGGAATTGAAAGACATTGAAACCTCTAAAAAATAATAGTTATGACAACAAATGTAATTAACAAGGGATGGTTTAATCCAATTTCTCTTACAGTATTGCTGGTATTGATTTCTGTATCGATCATTCTGTCTGTTTTACAGATTGTAAATGTTCAGGTCTTTGTGCTCTTAATCCTCTTTTCCGGATTATTGGCTACTTCTATCCGCATTGCCGACCAGTGGGAGCGGGCAGTGGTGTTACGAATGGGTAAATTCAAAGGTTTAAGAGGTCCTGGTCCATTCATGATTATTCCTATTATTGACAGTGTCTCTGCCTATATCGACCAACGTGTGAGAGTAAGCGCCTTTAAGGCAGAGCAGACCCTGACCAAAGATACGGTACCGGTGAATGTGGATGCTGTTGTGTACTGGACGGTTTGGGACGTTGAAAAAGCGGCTCTGGAAGTTCAGGAATATCAAAGAGCCATTGAGCATATTGCACAGACCGGTTTAAGAGATACGATCGGTAAACATGAATTATCTACTCTCTTGCAGGAACGTGATAAAATAGCCGAAGACTTGCAACATGTTCTGGATCGGAACACAAATCCTTGGGGAATCACTTGTCAAACCGTTGGTATTAACGACATCGCCATACCTCAGGATCTGGCCGACGCCATGAGTAAAGAGGCACAAGCCGAGCGTGAAAGAAGAGCACGTGTCATCCTGGGAACGGCGGAGACTGAAATTGCCGAAAAGTTTGAACTAGCCAGTCGAAAGTACACGAATAATCCGGTAGCCCTGCATCTCAGGGGAATGAATATGTTGTTTGAAGGCTTGAAAGAAAAAGGCTCTATGGTTATTGTCCCCAGTTCGGCGCTCGATTCCATGAACCTGGGTGCCATGGGAGGATTGGTTTCGTTGGCAAAAAGCAACGAGGCGTTTGCACACGAATGATATTTGTCTTAAAAATAGCGATTATGCGAGTTTACCTTTTTATTCTAGTATTATGTTGCTGTTTATTAGCCTCATGTAGTTCGATTGGTTCCGGTTTTCCCCTCGAAGAAACATTGACACAGGAATTAATGCCTTTGCAGGGGATAACCAATCCTATGCTGGTAGAAATAAAGTCTCCTTTTCTTATTTTAAAAAATTGGAAGATGCATGATAGTATATTTCATATATATGATCTTACCAGCCATGAATTGAAATGGGTTTTTGGTACAGAAGGACAAGGGCCGGGAGAGTTTATATCTCCGTCATTATTTCAAACGCAGCTCCCGGGTATTCTTATAGGTGATTTTGGAAAAAATGAGGTTATTCGTTTCGATATAGATCGAAACGGACAACCTGTGTTCAAAGAATCCCAGAAACTGGTTTATGACAATGCCCTCTATGATGCTGTCTTTATTAATGATTCTTTATATATTGCAGATCCTAAGTATATGCTTATTCCCAGTCTGTATCTTTTAGCTAGGGGAGATTCATTGCCACGGAAGATATGGACATACAGAAATCCGAACATACTGGATTATTCGTTAGATCCTGATAAAGGTGAGGTATATGCGAGTGAAAACCATATTGTTTTTTGTTACAGTTATAAGAAGCAGATTGATTTTATGGATACTGCCTTTAACCTTGTCAAAAGAGTGAAATTTGAGTATGATGATCCGACTGATATTACAGGAGATAATTATGATGATGTCAAAATTAGTTATACTAGAGGATATTTAGGTAAGCGTTATTTCTATGCTATGTTTTTGGGAAGATCATGGAAGAAACATCGCGAAAATTTTACTAAGGGAACTTTTCTTGAAGTATTTGATTTGGACGGTAATCCAATAATCCGATATTATTTGGAAGGAAAGTGTCCGAGTAACTTTGCTGTGGACGAAGAAACTTTCACTCTTTATGGAGCAACAGAAGACGGAGAACCGGAAGATTATTTATTAATGTACAAATTAAAAGGACTGTCATAGTTTTATGAATATGTGCCATCGGCAGTGGGAAAGAATATTTTAAACCGGGTATAACCCTCTTCTGTCGACAGGCTGAATCGGCATCGATGGTTTGTCAGTACCTCTCTGACAAACATCAGGCCGATCCCCTGTCCGGAAGATTTGGTGGTGAAGAAGGGGGTGAAAAGTTTTTGTTTGGCCTCCTCGCTTATTCCGGGACCATTGTCTTCTATGATAATGGATAAAGGGGAATGGTGGGTACTGATTTTTATCCTGCCGTTTTCCCCGATTGCCTCGTAAGCATTTTTGATGATATTGACCAGAACCTGTTCAAACTGGATGCCGTCTACGTGGATATATTGATCATTATCGGTCAGGGATAAAGACAATTCTATATTTCTTTGCCGGCATTCGATGCTGGTCAGTGAATACACCGAACGGGCCTGCTCATTCAGGGAGATCAGGGAAAAAGTCGGTTCGGGTATGCGGATAACCTGCGCCAGGTTACTGATAAAACTGGCCAGATGTCCGCAACGGTCGAAAGAGGCCTCGATAGCCGGCAACACATATTCCCATTTGTTGCTCCCGTCCTGCTTGAAAATATCGGCGACAACATTCAGCGTGGAACCGATCGCCCCGACCGAATTATTTACCTCGTGAGACATCATACGGATGATGCGTTCGTATGAATCTTTCTCTATTTTAAGCAGTTCATGCGTGATCTCTTCAATCAATATAAAAGGATGGTTGAATCCCTGGTCAATAAAAGACGAACGGATACAACGGTACACTTTGTTTACCGAATTGCGGACCATCATATCGTCGCCCTGTTTTAATTGCCCTAAAGCAGGGGCCAGTTCGAATGTGGAATCGTTGAAAGTCTTCCCTTTAATTTCTGAAATATCGGAAATGTTTAATAGTTTCAACCCCGAAGGGTTTACTTCTACGATCTGTTTATCAAAGTTCAGAATAATAATCCCCTGTGGCGATGCGTGGATAAGCAGGTCAAGGAACTGGTTTTTTTCGCGTACTGCCAGCCGTTCACTCCGTAACTGTGAGATCATCCGGTTGAAAATCCCGATCAGTTCGTTGGCATCTTTATTTTTGACCAGACGTAAATGGGTTGAGAAATCCTGGTCTTTGAGTAATTGCATTCCGCTAAGCAGAATGTGATAGGGCTTGACCAGTTTATGATAGATAAAGGTCGCCAGCAGGAGCGATAAAATGGCAATGCACTGTATCACCCAGAAAGGAATCGGTTCATTCCGGAACAAAACGAACCCTATACCACTCGATATACAAGCGATAAAGGCCGTGATCGTCCAGAATATCCATTTCGATTTCATTCGGGAAGTTTAATGTCGTATTTTTCGAGGCGGCGGTATAAAGTCTGTCTGCTCAGTCCCAATGCCGCAGCTATCCTGGAATGATTGCAACCATACAATTCGACCGCTTTTTGTATCATGTTCCTTTCCACCATTTCCAGGGAGAGGATTGTATTCCCGCCGGCAGGTTGGCTGGCAGGAACTTCAATATATTGCTGTTTGAAATCAATATCTGTGATGACATCCTTTCCTGAGATAAGAATTGTTCGTTCCACCAGGTTTTTCAGCTCGCGGATATTTCCGTGGAAAGGCAGTTTTTTCAGATATCCGAATGCTTCCTGCGATATTTCCGCTTCAGGCAGATTGTTTTGTTCAGCCTGTTTGCGGGCAAAATATTCAACCAACAGGGGAATGTCTTCGGGACGTTCGCGTAAAGCCGGCATCTGTATGGTGATCAGGTTGATCCGGTAGAACAGGTCTTCGCGGAATGTACCTTGCGCCACCATCTCCGGGAGATTCTTGTTTGTCGCACAGATGATACGGGTATCCACCTGCCTGGGCTTGCTCTCGCCCAGCGGTTCGAAGGTCTGGTCCTGTAAAACTTTCAATAGTTTTACCTGGCAAACCAGATCCAGTTCCCCGATCTCATCCAGAAAGATCGTTCCCTGATCGGCTTCCTCGAACAGTCCTTTCTTTTCCTTCAAAGCCCCGGTAAAGGCCCCCGCTTTATGGCCGAAGATCTCACTCTCGAGCAGTTCTTTGCTAAAAGCCGAACAATTGACCGCCACAAACGCCTTGCCCGCCCGGCTACTATGCTGATGTATGGCCTGAGCAAAGACTTCTTTGCCGGTTCCTGTCTCACCGGTCAATAATACAGGTACATCCGTCACAGAAACTTTTCTGGCCAACTCTACAGCCATCCGGATAGGCTTCGATTTCCCGAGAATCGACTCAAAGGAATACTTTTGTCCGACCTGTTTCTCCAATTGTTGCAAACGCCTGGCCATCTCTACTTTTTCCATAGCACGGCTGAGCAAAGGAATAATTTTGTTATTGTCGTCTCCTTTGGTTATATAATCGAATGCACCGTTTTTTATCGCTTGTACTCCATCCGGGATATTCCCATGGGCGGTCAGCAGGATAATCTCGGTCAAAGGTCCGAGCCGCTTCATTTCTGTTATAAGATCGACACCGCTTCCATCCGGTAAGCGGACATCACAGATGATCACATCGGGATTTTGCTGTTCCACTTGTTTCAACCCAGCCTTACAACTGTCGGCCTGAATGACTTCATAACCTTCCAATCCAATAATACGGGCCAATAGTCCCCGTAACTGATTTTCATCATCGATGATTAACACCTTACCCATTATACCCAGAATTAAATCGGTCTACAAACTTTATGAACTTAAATATCAAACCCCA
>ERZ857922.3838-NODE-3838-length-12248-cov-4.919954_pt1 | contig 12248 bp, 8 predicted proteins | sample MGYA00519579_ERZ857922 | MGnify/ENA primary metagenome ERZ857922 (study PRJEB31778, sample SAMEA3449375) | human gut metagenome | biome: human gut; feature: human-associated habitat; material: faeces | place: United Kingdom | collected 2010/2012 ... | reverse complement strand
AGGGTGGAGATCGAAGCCCGCACCGAGGTGAAATGGGAGACCTACACCAAAAAAATCCAGATCGAAGGGCGCGTGCTGGGCGACCTGACGATGAACCACATCGTCCCGATCGCCTCGCGCTACGAGGCGATGCTGCTGGACAAGGTATACAAAATGGCACAGATCGGCGGGCTGGACGCCTCGGCCGACATCGATCTGCTCAAAAAGATACAGGGGCACACGGCCGCCATCCAGACGCTCACGATCGAGATGATCGAAGCGCGCAAGAAGGCCAACCGCATCGAAAACGCACGCGCGAAGGCGATCGCCTACCACGACACGGTGGAGGTCTACTTCGAGGAGATCCGCCGCCACATCGACAAGCTCGAAGAGATCATCGACGACCAGATGTGGACGCTGCCCAAATATCGGGAACTTCTGTTCATCAAATAGGTTCCGTAATTTTCAGTTAGGTTGTGAGGACGCCGCGGAAATGCTTCCGCGGCGTTTTTTTGCAACCGACGCCACCGGAACAGCCGCGACACAACGAACCGCTGCCGATGCCGGCCTCCGATTCCGTACGCCGTACATTTCGGAACCACCCCGGCCCCGCTGCGCGAGGTCGACCTCTCGTTTTCCCGCACCCTCCGCATCCGTCAAAATGTCCTCCGTGCCGCCGAAGCCGAAGAAGACCGATGCAGCATGCCCATGCGAAGAGACCGACGGGGAGTTTTCGGGCAGACCGATCCGATTATTCGGGATTTTTTCCTACATTTGTTCGAATATTTCCGGCCAGTGCGGGCGGAGCCGCCCGAGAACCGCGCCCCGCATAGAAAACGAAACCCCGTAAACTCCCGACCGAAACGATGATCGTAATCGCAGACAGCGGATCGACCAAATGCAACTGGCAGCTCGTCGACGACAGCGGCAGTGTACGCCGCGTACAGAGCCGTGGCATCAACGCCGTGCTCCAACGCCCCGACGAAGTGGAGGCGCTGCTCCGCGAGACCTTCGCGGAACCGGTGCAGGCCGACGCGCTCCATTTCTACGGCGCCGGCTGCGGCGAACGCTACCCCGAACAGAGCGCCCGCCTGCGGGAGGCGCTGGCGCGTTATTTCCCCGCGGCGCGCATCGCCGTCGAATCCGACCTCATGGGGGCGGCCCGCGCGCTGCTGGGCGGCCGTGCGGGCATCGCCTGCATCCTCGGCACGGGATCGAACTCCTGCTACTACGACGGCGTGCGCATCGTGCGCAACACGCCGCCGCTGGGCTGGGTTCTGGGCGACGAAGGAAGCGGGACGTACATCGGCCGGCAACTCGTCGGGAACCTGCTGAAAGGGCTTTGCGACGAATCGCTGCGCCGGCTCTTTTTCGAGGAGGAGCGGCTCGACTACGACGAGATCATCCGCCGTGTCTACCGCGAAGGGATGGCCAACCGTTTCCTGGCCTCGTTCACGCGCTTCGTGGCGCGGCACATCGACCGCCCCGAACTCGACGAACTGGTCTGCGAAGCGTTCCGCGCATTCGTGCGGCGCAACCTCGCGCACTACCCCGCCGACGCCGAAGTGTCGGCATTGGGCGGCGTCGCCTGTCATTTCGAACGGCAGCTGCGGCACGTGCTCGCAACCGAAGGGTTGCGCGCGGGGCGGATCGTCGAGACCCCCGACGAAGGATTATTGAACTATCACATATGGAACAGATCAGAGTAACGGAACAGGCTTCGGCCTACGACGATTTGCAGCGGATGTCGGTGCACGACCTGCTGACGGGCATCAACCGCGAAGACCGCCGTGTGGCCGATGCCGTGGCCGCGACCATTCCCACGATGGAACGACTCGTCGAGCGGATCGTCGAGCGGATGCAGCGCGGCGGACGAATGTTCTACATCGGTGCGGGCACGTCGGGCCGTTTGGCCGTGACCGACGCCTCGGAGCTGCCTCCGACCTACGGGGTACCTTTCGACACGGTCATCGGGCTGATCGCCGGCGGCGACGGCGCCCTGCGCAAGGCCGTGGAACACGCCGAGGACGATACCGAAGGGGCTTGGCGCGACATGCAGCCGTGGCGGCCCGACGGCGGCGACATCCTGATCGGCGTCGCGGCATCGGGAACGACCCCCTACGTGGTCGGCGGACTGCGCACGGCGCGGGCGCACGGGCTGCTCACCGGAGCGATCACCTGCAATCCCCGGTCGCCCGTCGCCGCCGAAGCGGAGTATGCTTTGGAGGCAGTCGTGGGGCCGGAGTTCGTCACGGGTTCGACACGGATGAAGGCCGGCACGGCGCAAAAACTGATGCTCAACATGATCTCCACGGCCGTGATGATCCGGCTGGGGCGCGTCGAAGGGAACAAGATGGTCAACATGCAGCTGACGAACAACAAACTCGTCGACCGCGGCACGCGCATGATCGTTCAGGAGACGGGGATCGCCGAGGCCGAAGCCCGCGCCCTGCTGCTCGCCTGCGGTTCGGTCAAGGCCGCACTCGACAAGATCCGACGAGGCGAATAGCCGGCCTGCATCCGACGAATTACCCCTCCGTGCAACAGGCGTTGCACGGAGGGGTAATTTCATTTTACTTATTCACAAAAGGCCGTTCCAACCGTTCGCCGCGGCAGCCGGAATGCCACGGCCCGGACGAAAGCGATCCGCCGCTGCGGGGCGAAGCCTCTGCCTGCGGAGGGACGTCAGCGCCGTCCCTCCTTAGCCTCGATGCACTCGGTGGCGTGGGGCACCTTCATCAGGCGCTCCTTGGGAATGAGCTTGCCCGTGGTCTTGCAGATGCCGTAGGTCTTGTTCTCGATACGCACGAGCGCCATTTCGAGGTTGCGGATGAATTTCATCTGGTGGGCGGCCAACCGTCCGCTCTCCTCCTTGGAGAGCGTCGTGGCACCCTCTTCGAGCACCTTGAACGTCGGAGAGGTATCCTCCGTATCGTTGTCGCCCGTATGGGTGATCGTCGCGCGCAGCAATTCGTAGTCGGCGCGCGCCGTTTCAAGCTTTTTCAGAATCAGCTCCTTGAATTCGGCCAATTCCGCATCGCTATATCGGGTTTTCTCCTCTGCCATAATCTTGTCCGGTTTATTAACGTGTAACGTAAAAATAACATTTATTTCGGTAACTGCAAAATATTTTCGCAAAAATCCGTCTCCGATAACGGACGACCGCCGGCATCCCTCGGGAGCCGACGGTCGTCAATCGCTGCATGACTGCATTCAGAGCTTCGTCACGGCAATTTTCAACGGCTCCTCGTCGATCTCCGACTCCACGACGAACTCCCCTTCGGGAAGGGCCGCCGTGCGGACGTCGCGCGCCAGAGTCTGCTGACCGATATAGTCGGCATAGGCGGCGACGGCCCCGACGACCGCCTCCTTCGCCTCGATCTCGACCCGAATGCGGTCGGTCACCTCGAAACCGGAGTCCTTGCGGATATTCTGGATGCGGTTAATCAACTCACGTGCCACACCTTCGCGCCGCAGGTCGTCCGTGACGGTGATGTCGAGCGCCACGGTGAGCTTGCCCTCGGAGGTCACCAGCCAGCCCGGCATATCCTCCGACGTGATCTCGAAATCGGCCGCTGTCACCGTGATCCGTTCGCCGCCCAGGTCGAGCGTCGTCTCCGGCGCCGACTCGACGGCTGCGATCTGCTCCTGCGTGAAGGCGGCCGTGAGCGCCGCGATCTGCTTCATGTATTTGCCGTACTTCGGACCGAGGGTCTTGAAGTTGGGCTTGATGCGCTTGGTAATCAGGCCGGCCGTCTCGGCGACCAGTTCGATCCGCTTGACGTTGACCTCGTTCATGATGAGCGGCCACACGGCCTCGATATGGCGTCCCATCGCCGGATCGAGCACCGGAATGAGAATCTTCCCGAGCGGCTGGCGTACCTTGATGTTCACCTTGCGGCGCAGGGCCAGCACCATCGACGAGACGCGCTGCGCGAGCGACATCGTCTCTTCCAGCTCCTTGTCCGCAAGCGACGGATCGGCCGCGGGGAACTGCGCCAGATGCACCGAACCTTCGTGGCGGCCGCTCACGGCGTTCAGGTCGCGGAAGATGCGCTCCGAGATGAAGGGCGCGAAGGGTGCGCTGAGCGATGCGACGGTTTCCAGACAGGTGTAGAGCGTCTGGTAGGCCGCCAGCTTGTCCTCGGTCATCCCGCCGCCCCAGAAACGTTTGCGGTTCAGACGCACGTACCAGTTGGAGAGGTTTTCGCACACGAACTCCTGGATCATGCGGGCCGCAGGGGTCGGATCGTAGCCTTCGAGCGACGCCGTGACGTCGGCCACCAGCGTATTGAGCAACGAAACGATCCAGCGGTCGATCTCCGGCCGGCGGGCGACGGGCACCTCCGCCTCGCGCCCCGTGAAGCCGTCGACATTGGCGTAGAGGGCGAAGAACGAGTAGGTGTTGTAGAGCGTGCCGAAAAACTTGCGGCGCACCTCGTCCACCCCGTCGCGGTCGAATTTGAGGTTGTCCCACGGCTGCGAGTTGGTAATCATGTACCAGCGCGTAGCATCGGCGCCGTAGCTGTCGAGCACTTCGAACGGATCGACGGCGTTGCCCAGCCGCTTCGACATCTTGTTGCCGTTCTTGTCGAGCACCAGCCCGTTGGAAATGATATTCTTGAAGGCTACCGAATCGAACAGCATCGCGGCGATCGCGTGCAGCGTGAAGAACCAGCCGCGCGTCTGGTCGACGCCCTCGGCGATGAAGTCGGCGGGAAAGACCTCGCCGAAACCCTCCCGATGCTCGAACGGATAGTGCTGCTGCGCATAGGGCATGGCGCCCGAATCGAACCACACGTCGATCAGGTCGCTCTCGCGGCGCATCGGCTCGCCCTTGGACGAGACGAGCACGATCTGGTCCACATAGGGACGGTGCAGGTCGATCTTGGCATAGTTCTCCTTCGACATGTCGCCCACACGGAACTCCTTGTAGGGATTCTCCTTCATCACGCCGGCCGCGACCGCGCGCTCGATCTCGGCCGTCAGCTCCTCCATCGAACCGATGCATTTCAGCTCGGAGTAATCCTCGGTGGCCCACACCGGCAGCGGCGTGCCCCAGAAACGCGAACGCGACAGATTCCAGTCCACCAGCCCTTCGAGCCACTTGCCGAAGCGGCCCGTACCGGTCGATTCGGGCATCCAGCGGATCGTGCGGTTGAGTTCGATCATCCGCTCGCGCAGCGCCGTGGTCCGGATGAACCACGAGTCGAGCGGATAGTAGAGCACCGGTTTGTCCGTGCGCCAGCAGTGCGGATAGGAGTGGACGTGCTTCTCAATCTTGAAAGCCATGCCCGCCCCTTTGAGCGCCACGGCGATGTCCACGTCGAGCGTCGGCGCGTCGGGCGCGAGCGTATCGTCGTAGGCGTTCTTCACGTAACGGCCCGCATACTCGCCGTATTTCCCGGCGTCGACATACTGCTTCACGAAGGCCGGATCGAGCTCCTCGATGCGGAAGAACTTGCCCGTGCGGTCGACCATAGGCTGCTCCTTGCCCGCGCGGTCGATCACGAACAGGGGCGCGATGCCCGCCTGCTTGGCCACGCGGTTGTCGTCGGCACCGAACGTCGGGGCGATATGCACGATACCCGTACCGTCGGTCGTGGTCACGTAGTCGCCCACGATCACGCGGAAGGCATCGCCCATCGGCCGCACCCACGGGAGCAGCTGCTCGTAGCGGACGCCCTCGAACTCGGGTCCCTTGTAAACACGATCCTCGACCTCGAACGTTCCCTCCATCTTCTTGGTGAAGTAGGACGGCACCAGCTCGCGCGCCAGAATGACGGTCTGCGCCTCGTCGGTATAGGGGTTGCGGCACTTGACGCGCACATAGTCGATCGCGGGGCCTACGGCCAGCGCCGTATTCGACGGCAGCGTCCACGGCGTCGTCGTCCAGGCCAGGAAGTAGAGCTCGCCCTCGACGCCCTCGAAAAAGCGTTCGCTGCGTTCGTCGCGCACCACGCGGAACTGCGCCGTGCAGGTCGTGTCCTTCACGTCGCGGTAGCAGCCCGGCTGGTTCAGCTCGTGGGTCGAGAGACCCGTACCCGCCGCCGGCGAGTAGGGCTGGATGGTGTAGCCCTTGTAGAGCAGCCCCTTGTCGAAGAGCTGTTTGAGCAGCCACCACAGCGTCTCGATATACTTGTTGTCGTAGGTGATGTAGGGATCGTCCATGTTGACCCAGTAGCCCATGCGGCGCGTCAGGTTCTCCCACACTCCCGTGAACTCCATGACCGCCTCGCGGCAGGTGCGGTTGTACTCCTCGATCGAAATCTTCGTCCCGATATCCTCCTTCGTGATGCCGAGCTTCTTCTCCACGCCCAGCTCGACGGGCAGGCCGTGGGTGTCCCATCCCGCCTTGCGGTGCACCAGATAGCCCTGCTGCGTCTTGTAGCGGCAGATGATGTCCTTGATCGTGCGCGCCATGACGTGGTGGATGCCCGGCAGTCCGTTGGCCGAGGGCGGCCCCTCGTAAAAGACGAATGCCGGATGCCCCTCGCGCGTCGAAATGCTCTTGTGGAAGGTGTCTTCCGCATCCCACTGTGCCAGCACGTCGGCCGCCAGCTGCGGCAGATCGAGTCCTTTGTACTCCTTGAACTTCATATATCGAAAGATTTTACGAATCAACGGTTCAGTCGGCAAATTTAGGAAAATTATTCCGATTTCAACCGTTCCGCCGATCGAAAAACACCGCAAAGAACGGCGAAGCGGCTGAAAAGAAGACCCGAATGGCGGGAATCCGAATTTTATTTCTATCTTTGCACACGGAAAAACCATCGCGGCCCGACCGGCGAAACGATCGGCGGAACCCCCTTCGAAGGGCACGTCCGTATCGGGTCTGCGGACAAACGAAGATTTCGACCTCACATGTTCAAGATATATCTCCGCCTGCTCACGTTCGTGCGCCCCATCGGCAAATACGCCGTCCCCTATTTCATCTACTCGATCCTCCACGCGCTGTTCAATACGGTCAACTACATCATGCTCATCCCGATCATCCAGGCGATGTTCGACCCCGAGTTCCGTTTCGAGCCGCTCTACGTCCGTCCCGAATTCGCTTTCGACGAGGCGTCGCTCAGCGCATGGCTGCGCTACGCCTACACCTCGGTCTTCGGCGAGTACAACCCCATGTACGTGCTCATTCTGCTGGCCACGGTCACGGTGCTGATGAACCTGCTGTCGAACACCTTCCGCTACCTGGGGGCATGGACGGTCGAGAACATGCGCACGCGCACGCTGCAAAGGATGCGCAACGAACTGTTCGACAACGTCATCAACCTCAACGTCGGATTTTTCAGCGAGCAGCGCAAGGGCGACATCATGTCGCGCATCACGCAGGATGTGATGGTCGTGCAGTTCTGCATCACCAACACGCTGCAAGTAGCTTTCCGCGAACCGTTCCTCATCATCGGCTATCTGGTGGCGATGTTCTCCATCTCGTGGGAACTGTCGGTCTTCTCGATCCTCTTCCTGCCGCTCGTGGCACTCATCATCGGCAGCATCGTCAAGAAACTGCGCCACCCCGCCATGCAGAGCCAGCAGCGCATGGGCGACATGGTGAGCGTCCTGGACGAGTCGCTGTCGGGCGTGAAGCTCATCAAGGGCTACAACGCCACGAACTACATCCGCCAGAAATTCTACGACATCAACGCCGAGTTCTCGCGGCTGCTCCTCTCGATGGCGCGCCGCCAGCAGCTGGCATCGCCCATGAGCGAGTTTCTGGGGATCTCGGCCGTCGGCGTGATCCTCGTCTTCGGCGGTATGCTCGTCATCAACCGCTCGCTCAACGCCGGCGAGTTCGTGGCCTTCATCGCCATGTTCTCGCAGATCACGCGCCCCGTGCGTTCGTTCATCGACCAGTTCGCCAACATCAACCAGGGCGTCGCCGCCGGCGAGCGCATCCTCATGCTGCTCGACACCAAAACCGAGGTGCCCGACGCCCCCGACGCCCGCACGCTCGACGGCCTGCACGAAGGGATCGAATTCCGCAACGTGCGCTTCTCCTACGACGGCAACCGCGAGGTGATCGACGGCGTGAGCTTCACGATCCGCAAGGGCGAGACCGTGGCGCTGGTAGGACCTTCGGGCGGCGGCAAGTCGACGCTCAGCGAACTGATTCCCCGCTTCTACGACATCCAGGGCGGCGACATCCTGATCGACGGCACATCGATCCGCAACTACACGCAGGAGAGCCTACGCGCCCACATGAGCGTCGTGGCACAGGATACGATCCTCTTCAACGATACGATCGAGGGCAACATCTCACTGGGAAAACTCGACGCCACGCACGACGAGATCGTCGCCGCGGCCAAGGTAGCCAACGCCCACGACTTCATCATGGAGACCGACAAGGGCTACCAGACCAACATCGGCGACCGCGGCATGAAACTGTCGGGCGGCCAGCGGCAGCGGTTGTCGATCGCCCGCGCGGTGCTGAAAAATCCCGAGATCCTGATCCTCGACGAGGCGACCTCGGCACTCGACACCGAGAGCGAAAAGCTGGTGCAGGATGCGCTCAACTCGCTGTTGAAGGGGCGCACGTCGATCGTCATCGCCCACCGGCTCTCCACGGTGCACAACGCCGACAAGATCATCGTCATCGACCACGGACGCATCGCCGAGCAGGGTACGCACGAGGAGTTGATGGCGCGCGGCGGCATCTACTCCAAGCTCATCGAGATGCAGAGCGTGGCGTAACCGCCGCGGCGATCGTGCGACCGGAAACCCTGTCGAAACCCACTACAAACCGATAAAACCATGTTCAGAAGAGTTTTCCTCGCCCGGCTGCTGCTCGCAGCACTGTTCGGAGCACTCCTCGTGCCGGCACAGGCACAGGAGAAATTCAGCGAACCCGCCCTCTCCGATCCCGATTCGTGGACCGTCGTCCTGCTTCCCGACCTGCAAGGCTACGCCAAAAAGGCATGCAACCAGCCGATCATGGAGATCATGACCAGCTGGATCGCCGCACACGCCGAAGCGCTCAACACCAAACTGGTGCTCTGCGTGGGCGATCTGGTCGAGCAGAACGACCGCATCAGCAACGGCTACTCGGGCGACCAGTCGTCGCACAAGCAGTGGGAGGCTACGGCCCGCGCCTTCTCGCAGTTGGACGGAGTGGTTCCCTACATGACGGCCACCGGCAACCACGACTACACCTACACGCGCACGGGCGACCGCCGCACCCATATCGGCGAGTATTTCCCCGTCGACAAGAACCCCCTCAACCGGCGGATGCTCAGCCAGTACGGTCTGGACGCACAGGGCAATCACGCCGTCGAGAACGCCGCCTTCGAGCTGCGGAGCCCCGAAGGGATCGACTACCTCTTCCTCAACCTCGAATTCGCACCCCGCGACACGGTGATCGGCTGGGCGCGCCGCATCGTGGGGCTGGAAGAGTACCGCAATCACCGCGTAGTGCTGATGACGCACTCCTACCTCAACGCCGAGAGCGAACGCATCGCGGGCGATCCGGTGCGCGTCACCAGTTACGAGCCGGTAGTCAAAAACGGCAAGATCACCAAATTCAAACAGGAGTTGCCCGACGCCAATCAGGGCGAAGCGATCTGGCGGAAACTCGTCTACCCCGCCTCGAACATCGAACTGGTGCTCTGCGGCCACGTATCGGGCTGGGGATTCCGCACGGATGCCAACAGCGCAGGCCGTCCCGTCCATCAGATGCTCTTCGACTCGCAGTCGATGGGCGGCGGGTACGAGGGCAACGGCGGCGACGGCTGGATCCGCATTCTGGAATTTCTCCCCGACGGCCGCACGGTGCGCGTGATGACCTATTCGCCCCTGTTCGCCCTCTCGCCCACGACGCGGCAGCACGCCTGGCTCACGGAGGAGGGCAACCAGTTCACCTTCGAGTTCCGGCAGCGGTAACTGCGGAAGGCATTTCGAGTACAGCGCACCCCGGAACGCGACGCCGGTTCCGCACCGGAACGGATCGCGCCATCTCGTCACCGCTCCCCGCGCGCAGTCCGGCGGTCGTTGAGAATATCGGCCATATTCGCATTGGCCCACGCGACGAGCGGATCGATGCACGCCAGCAGCGACTGTGCGCGGGACGTAAGGCTGTACTCCACCCGAGGCGGGACTTCGGGATAAACCTGCCGCGTGAGGTAACCGTCCTCTTCGAGCGTGCGCAGCGTCACGCTCAGCATCTTCTGTGAAATGTCGGGAATCGCCCGCTGCAATGCGCCGAAACGCATCGTCCGCGCACCGCTCAGCGTGACGATCACCAACAGCGACCACTTGTCGCCGATACGCGCCAACACGTTGCGGATCGGGCAATCGGGGTTCAGGGCGTCCTGTACGGTCGTTCTGTCCATAGTCTGTATTCGTTTCATGATTATCGGCAGCCCTGCCGCACGACGAACCCGCGCCGCCACGCCGACCGGCTGCCCCGCTCCGGTTTACAAAAGTAAGTAAAACTACTTTACGCCGCAAATAAAAAACGCCGAATCGAAGGATCGGGGCGCTTCCCGAAGCATCGATCGAGAAATTTTTCTTCTCGCAGATTTTTCTTGCGTTTTGGCTTGATCCAAAAGCACCAAAAGATCAGGCACCGCGAAAAGCACCGGGTGACGGCGATCGGGGCGTTTTTGCGGGAGGCGGAAAAAATCCAAAAAAAATTCGCCAGTCAATCCGTTCACGCCCAGCGATCGTTACCCGGAGGTAACTATCTGACATTCGAGTATCTACTTGACACGTACGATCCGTCGGACTATATTTGCACTCGAAAAGTAACCGAATAACTTTTCGAAACCTATAAATCCGGACAAAATGAAAAAGAGATTCGCTATTTTATCGACATTGTTAACGATTACAGCTATGGCACAGACGAAAGGAACATTCGAAACGCACGATTTCGACAATTTCAGACTGCATGTCTACCACACCAACGACGCACTCGGCGACGCAAGCTACATCGTCGAGGGAACGCAGGCGGTCGTCACGCTGGAACAGCCGTTGTTCCGCGAAAACGTCGCCGAATACGACGCCTACCTCGACGCGCTCGGCAAGCCCGTCGAAGCGCGCATCGCCGACTACCATGTGGGCGGGACAGGCGACCACGCGACGGTCATGCCCGCAGGGATGCCCGCCTTCACGAAGGATGCGGTCTACGACGGCATGATGCGGAACTTCGCGCAGACCTTCGGCGACGCGATCGTCGATCGGCCGACGGGAGCGACGGACGAAGTGGCCTTCGGCACTACGCAGCGGTGGGCGGGGATTCCGTTCCGTTTCGACCGCGGCGCCGCGACCGACTTTCCTGCCGCGAGCATCCTCATCGGCGGCAAGGTCTGCTACACCCACTGGGCTCCCACGAAGGCACACGCGAATTCCCTGCAAATCTCCTCGCCGGCAGCCGTCGACGCCGAGATCGCCGAGGCCCGTCGGGCGCTCGCATCGGGCGCCGAGCTCTTCATCGGCGGACACGGCGGAGCAGCCGGGGCCGATGCCGTGCGCTTCAAGATCGACTATCTGGAATGCGTGAAACGACTGCTGGCCGCAAACGGGACGGCCGACGAATTCGCCCGTGCATTGCGAGCGGCCTATCCGGAACTCCCGGGCGAAGCGGGACTGGATGCATTGGCGCAGGCGCTCTACGCCGACCGATAACGATCCCGCCACCGTAAAACGAAGGGGCGTCCCGTGCGGGACGCCCCTTCGTTCGCTCCGTCAGCACTCCGCCTGGCGCTGCCGCCAGTCGAGCGGCAGCAGGAACGAGACGTCCGATGCGCCGATCCAGAAGAACACGGCCGGATTCCGAAGCTCCGCAGCGACCCGTGCTGCCTGCCAGCGCCTCCGAACTACTGCCGCACGCCGGAAGCGACGGCACGGGCAGCAAACGAGTAAAAGTCTCCTTATATTCAGCAGGCAGTTTCAGGATTACGGGACTGCGCGACTATTCGTCGTAGTAACGCCATACGATCTCGACGGCCGGATCGTGCGCCATGTCGTTGGGATTGGTTCCCGCCACGCCTTCGGGAACGGGCATCCCCAGCGCGGCGAAGTGCTCCGACCAATAGGCCGGCAGCTCGCCGTCGGCCGTGCGGAAGGTCATGGGCCGGCTCCGGAGCAGATGCGTCGAGTCGTCGGCCGCCACGAAGCACTCCCACGCCAGCTCGCTGCAATAGAGTTTGCCGTTGGCGGGCAGAAACTCGTCGTCGTAGGGAAGTCCTAGCCGCTCATGCGCACGTCGCAACGCACGCCGCACCACCGTGCTGTCCGCACCGCGCACCCGTCCGACGGCTGCTATCGGCCGC
>ERZ857922.3835-NODE-3835-length-12257-cov-3.202918_pt1 | contig 12257 bp, 15 predicted proteins | sample MGYA00519579_ERZ857922 | MGnify/ENA primary metagenome ERZ857922 (study PRJEB31778, sample SAMEA3449375) | human gut metagenome | biome: human gut; feature: human-associated habitat; material: faeces | place: United Kingdom | collected 2010/2012 ... | reverse complement strand
TCCGTAAGAATTTGAATATGGAGAAACTGGAAGTTAAGGCAGAGAATCTGAAGAATGAATCTGTTGCAGCAATGATGACACTTTCGGAGGAAAGTCGTCGTATGCAGGATATGATGAAGATGTACAATATGTACGGAATGGATCCTGGAATGTTTGGCGGTCAGGAAACTTTGGTGCTGAATGTGAGTCATCCGCTGGTAAAATACCTTGCGGAAAATCAGGAGTCTGAACATGCAGCAGTAATCTGCCAGCAGTTATATGATCTTGCAATGTTGAGTCATAAACAGTTATCGCCAGATGAAATGACCAAATTTGTACAGAGAAGCAATGAAATTCTGATGCTTCTTACAAAATAAAAGCAAAAATTTAAAGACAATATAAAAAGAATCCCGAATATTTTCTTTTATGTGGAAAAAATTCGGGATTTTTTTATATTTTGTTGACAAAAAACAATAAATTCTATATGCTGAAATTGTATGGCGAACCTATGATTTTGTAGTTATAACATGAATAGTGTGACTCTTAAAATGTCGTTTTTTTTCGAAGAACCACGAGTTTGGTATGTAAAAGAAAAATAAGAAAAAATTGTCGTATAATAATGAGAAAACAGGAAAAGGCGGAGGGAGAGCACATGAGAAAAGTATATCGATTAATCAGACAGCTGGGAATGACCTCAAAATATAAAGGATATTATTATGTTGCCGAAGCAGTAATGATGTCGATGGAACTTCAGGATTATCCAATTAAGATCACGAAGGACATCTATCCATATCTGGCAAAAAAATTCAAATCAACACCAGTTAATATTGAACATGATATTCGGACGGTCATTAATGTATGTTGGACAGCTAATAAAGAAACGATGGATCGAATCGCAGGTTATCCTCTTCGCTACAGACCTACAAACAGTGAGTTTGTAGATATGCTGGCATATTATCTCATCCAGACAGAACTGGATGCAGAAAATGCAATTGAGGAAGCCAAAAAGAATCTTACAGCCTGTCAAAATCCAGTCGATGTTTTTGAAAAAATTTCGGAACTGCAGAATCCCATGTGATTTCAGGGTGTCTGTCCAGAAGAAATGTATCGGAAGAAATTCCGGTCGTACAGAATAATTCGTTGTTTTTATATTGAAGATTTAAATTTAATCCGCGAATCTGATCAGTAGAAATCTGAAAAGAAGAATCTGCAAATAATAGTGAATACTGAGCCGGAGACAGCTGAAAAACGATTCGAAACTGTATTGGCAGTAATTTGCCGCGTATGATTGAAAAACAGTAAGATTTCAGCTCTTTCCAGGGGCAGTAATCTGAATCATTAAAATTCATATTTTGCACGGTATCCGTGTCAAAAAAATCTTTGTGGATTTTTCCGTCAATTGTGAAGTTACTGAAAGTAGTAATGGATGCTTCTACCAGAGAAAAAGAATCGAAGGTATCTCCGATCAGTAACTGATTCATGAAGTTTTTGACATCGTTGATTTTAAGTGCAAGCATTTTTGAACTCCCATAATTTAGTGTAGTTTCCATTATAAAACAGAATCAAAAAAAAGAATAGAGTTTTTCGAAAAAGTCTTTTCAAATATGTAGCTATATGGTAATATAGATGTGGTATTCGATACTACATATTATGGAAAAGAGGACGATATAATTGAGCTATAAAATTGTCATAGATAGTTGTGGGGAATTATTGGATGAGTGGAAAAAAGATCCTCGCTTTGAGTCGGTAGCACTGACTTTGAGCGTTGGTGGTGAAAATATTATAGATGATGAAAATTTTGACCAGGCTTCTTTTTTAAAAAAAGTAGCTGACTGCCCGGAATGCCCAAAATCGGCATGCCCGTCACCGGAACGCTATATGAGGGCGTTTGACTGTGATGCGGATCACGTATATGCAGTTACGCTTTCAGCAGAACTTAGTGGCTCGTATAACAGTGCTGTTCTGGGAAAAAGTCTTTTGCAGGAAGAAAATCCTGGTAAGCAGATTTATGTGTTTAATTCGAAATCGGCATCTGTCGGACAGTCCCTGATTGCGATGAAAATACAGGAATGTGAAGAAGCTGGGTATTCATTTGAGAAAGTAATTGAGACAGTAGAAGCATATATTGCTGACCAGCACACGTTTTTTGTTCTGGATAATCTGGAAACGCTTCGCAAAAATGGAAGACTCAGTAAGGTAAAAGCTCTTGTGGCAAGCGCATTAAAAATCAAACCTGTCATGGGCTCTACAGATGAAGGAGCAATCTGTCAGCTGGATCAGGCAAGAGGCATGAACAAAGCTCTTGTAAAAATGGCTCAGAACATTGTAGACAAAACAAAAGACAGTGAAAATAAAATCCTTGCAATTTCTCACTGCAACTGCAGGGAGAGAGCAGTGCTTCTGAAGAATGCACTGGAAGAGAGAATGCCTGTAAAACATATCGTTATTTTGGATACTGCGGGAGTAAGCAGTATGTACGCTAATGATGGCGGTGTGATTGTAGCTGTATAAGCCCTTCCCTTTTGTGTGAGAGTGTGATATAATAACAAAAGTTTAAGCTTATACAATAAAGGAGATTCTTGGAATGAGTCAGAAAAAAGTAGACAGCTATAAGGCAGGCAAAGCAGGCCGCTCAAAAGCATCCAGAAAAGAAAAACTGATTGACAAACTGGAAATTCTTGCATGGATTGCAATCTGTGTGGCAATGGTTGGATGGATTGGATTTTCCGCGTATGCAAAGATCGAGACAAAACAGGAGTCTGTTGTTACAGAGACAGTAATGGATACTTCTGCAATTGATAATTATGTTTCGGATCTTTCGTCTGATGTACAGTAAAAATGAAAATGAGACAATAAAAAACCCCGGTTTTCACCGGGGTTTTTTATTGAATGGTTTGAAAGGTTATTACAACCTTGAAGTATCAGAATTATAATTTTGTAACGTTAGCAGCCTGCATTCCGCGAGCGCCTTCTGTTAAATCATAAGTTACAGCCTGTCCTTCATCCAGTGATTTGAATCCTTCACCATTAATCGCAGAAAAATGAACGAATACGTCAGCGCCGTCCTCTCCTGTGATAAAGCCATAGCCTTTTTCTGCGTTGAACCATTTTACAGTTCCCTTGTTCATGATGTTACCTCCATAAAAATAAAAAGTTAAATGTCCATCTGACGAAAAAATCACCAGATTTTAGAGACTATATCGTGGGTAATATATAATCTCTAAAAACTAGTGATTTTATATTAAGGTTCTCTTCGTCTATGAGTAGAATTATATCTCCCGCTTCTAAAAATGTCAAGGTGAATATGTAAAAAACACTTTATTAAATCGTTTGTTTCGTGTATGATATTAGTGATAATGTATAGAAGAAATATGAAGAATATAAATTCCAGGAGGAAGCAGTTATGATCAATAAGCTTATTGAAAAAATCCGCAAAACTAATGCACCGATCGTTGTAGGTCTGGATCCGATGCTGAATTACATACCGAAACATATCCAGGAAAATGCCTTTGCAGAATTTGGAGAGACTCTGGAAGGTGCAGCAGAAGCAATCTGGCAGTTCAATAAAGGAATCGTAGATGCAACATATGACCTGATTCCTGCAGTAAAACCACAGATTGCAATGTATGAGCAGTTTGGCATTCCGGGACTGCAGGCATACAAAAAAACCGTTGATTACTGTAAATCAAAAGATCTTGTAGTCATTGGTGATATCAAGCGTGGAGACATCGGATCCACATCGGCAGCGTATGCAGTTGGACATCTGGGACATGTTCAGGTAGGATCCAAGAAATATGTAGGATTTGATGAGGATTTTGCAACAGTTAATCCATATCTGGGTTCGGATGGAGTGAAGCCATTTATCGAAGTCTGCAAAGAAGAGAATAAAGGTCTGTTTATTCTTGTAAAGACATCCAATCCTTCCAGCGGTGAATTCCAGGATCGTATCATTGACGGACGTCCACTGTATGAATGGGTCGGAGAGAAAGTTGCCGAGTGGGGCGCAGATCATATGGGCAAAGAATATAGCTATATCGGAGCTGTAGTTGGTGCAACTTATCCGGAAATGGGAAAAGTACTTCGTAAGCTTATGCCAAAAACATTTATCCTGGTACCTGGATACGGTGCACAGGGTGGAAAAGGCTCTGATCTGGTGCATTTCTTCAATGAAGATGGTCTTGGTGCAATTGTAAACTCATCCAGAGGAATCATTGCAGCATACAAACAGGAAGCATATGCGGAATTTGGAGAACTGAATTATGCAGATGCTTCTCGCAAGGCAGTGGAAGTGATGATCGAAGATATCAGTGGAGCCCTTAAGAATCGCTAATGAGGGCAGGAGGAGACAGATGAGTACAAAAACAAAAGAGACTTTGACTGTTATCGGTCAGGAAGAAATCGGCAGAGATATTTACAGTCTCTGGCTTCAGACTGATCAGATGGCACAGAATGCGCGTCCGGGGCAGTTCCTTTCTTTATACACAGGAGATGGAAGTAAACTTCTTCCGAGACCGATCAGCATCTGTGAGATTGATAAAGAAGACAGCAAAATCAGACTGGTGTATCGCGTGACTGGGAAAAATACCGGAACAGAAGGATTTTCCAGACTGAAACCAGGAGAAAAGATTGAGGCACTGGGACCTCTTGGAAATGGCTTTCCATTGGAAGAAGCAGAAGGGAAAAAAGTATTTCTGATTGGTGGCGGTATCGGAATTCCACCGATGCTTGAGACTGCAAAACAGCTAAAAGCTGAAAAAACAGCAGTTCTTGGATATAGGGATGAATTGTTCCTGAATGATGAATTTACAAGATATGCAGATGTTTATGTTGCTACAGAAGATGGAAGCGCAGGGACAAAAGGCAATGTATTAAATGCGATTTGTGAAAGGGGACTTGAGGCAGAGGTTATTTTTGCCTGTGGTCCAACGCCGATGCTTCGTGCACTGAAAGAGTATGCAGCAGAGAAGAATATCACATGCTGGATTTCCATGGAGGAAAGAATGGCGTGTGGAATCGGAGCATGTCTTGGATGTGTCTGCAAATCAAAAGAGATTGATGCGCATTCTCTGGTGCATAACAAACGTGTTTGTAAAGATGGACCGGTATTCTTGAGCACGGAGGTGGAGTTATGATTAATACAAAAGTAACTCTTGCTGGAGTTGAATTAAAAAATCCTGTCATGACTGCTTCCGGTACGTTTGGTTCCGGTGCAGAATATAGTGAATTTGTAGATCTTAATAAACTTGGTGGTGTTGTGACTAAGGGTGTTGCAAACGTACCATGGCCAGGAAACCCGACTCCGAGAGTGACAGAGACTGCAAGCGGAATGCTGAATGCAATCGGACTTCAGAATCCGGGAATTGATCTTTTTTGCAGAAGAGACATTCCATTTCTGAAACAGTATGACACAAAAATTATTGTAAATGTTTGTGGAAAGAGTACAGAAGATTATTGTGAAGTGGTGGAAAAACTGGCGGATGAGCCGGTCGACTTACTGGAAATCAATGTATCCTGCCCAAATGTGAAAGAGGGTGGTATTGCATTTGGACAGAATCCTCATGCACTGGAAGCAATCACAAAAGAAGTAAAGAAATATGCAAAACAGCCGATCATCATGAAACTCAGTCCGAATGTGACTGATATCACAGAGATGGCCAGAGCGGCTGAGGCTGGTGGTGCAGATATTCTTTCTTTGATCAATACACTTACCGGAATGAAAATTGATATTTACAGAAAAACATTTGCTCTGGCAAACAAGACGGGCGGGATGTCCGGCCCGGCAGTGAAACCGGTTGCAGTGCGTATGGTTTATCAGGTTGCACAGGCTGTAAAACTCCCGATCATCGGCATGGGTGGAATTGCAACAGCAGAAGATGCACTTGAATTTATCATGGCAGGTGCAACAGCAGTGTCAGTTGGAACCGCTAATTTCTTTAATCCATATGCAACAACAGAAATTGTGGATGGGCTGGCGAAATTTATGGAACAGCAGAAAGTTGAGGATATCAATCAGCTGATCGGTATTGTAAAATAGTAGTTACAGAAAACAGAATAGAAATACATAAGAGACAGCAGCGAAGGTTGAAAAACTTTTTCTGCTGTCTTGTATCGGGAAAGGAAATATTTTGAACAAACAGAAAACAAATGACATGACTGTGGGAAATCCGGTCAGACTGATCATTCAGTTTATGATACCGATGTTTCTTGGAAACATATTCCAACAGTTTTATAATATTGTAGATTCTATTGTGGCAGGACAGTTTATTGGAGTAGATGCACTTGCTGCAATTGGAAGTACCGGATCACTGATGTTTTTTGTGACCGGTTGGCTGAACGGACTGAGTAGTGGATTCGCAATTATTGTGGCACAGATGTTTGGAGCGAAGAAGTATGACGATATGAGGCATTTTGTGGCAATGTCCATTTATCTTATGTTTGGTTTTGCTGCTGCTATGACCATAGGATTTTTGGTATTTAATGTGCCGATTCTGCGACTTATGAATTCTCCGGCAGATCTGATGGGAGATGTGGCCGGATATATGGGAATCATTTATGCAGGTCTTCTTGTTACTGCAGCGTATAATACGTTGGCTGCGTTTCTGCGTGCACTGGGAGATTCGAAATCCCCGTTGTATTTTCTGATTATTTCAGCGGGCATCAATGTTGTGCTGGATATTGTACTGATTCGTTTTGCAGGAATGGGAGTAGAAGGCTGTGCATATGCAACTGTTATCGCACAGGGCGTTTCAGCAATCTGCTGCCTGGTTTATATAAAAAAGAAATATCCGATTCTTCATCTTGAAAAGAAAAACTTTGAACTTCGAAAAGGCAGTATGAGTAAACTGATGATTCTTGGAATTCCCATGGGACTTCAGTTTTCCATCACGGCAATAGGAACGATCATCGTACAGAGTGCGGTAAATATTTATGGCGCTACCTATATGGCTGGATTTTCCGCTGCAGGAAAGATCCAGAATGTAATTGGTATGGTGGCTGTTTCTATGGGGGCAACGATCGCGACATATGTCGGACAGAATCGTGGAGCAGGACGTATGGACCGGGTAAAACAGGGAGTAAAATATTCCTGGATCATGCTTCTGGTATGGAGTGTGGTTGAGATGGCTCTGGTTTATTTCGGTGGAAAATATTTTACATATCTGTTTATCAGCCCGTCACAGACAGATGTTGTGCAGGTGTCTGTGATATATTTCCGTACAGTATTCTGGGCATATCCGTTTTTGTGTACAATTTTTGTATTTCGAAATGCCCTGCAGGGGATGGGATACGGAATGGTACCAATGCTGGGAGGCGTTTTTGAACTGGTTGCCAGAACACTGATCGTAGTTTTGGTTGCGGGAAGAACGACGTTTGCAGGCGTTTGCCTGGCGGATCCAATGGCCTGGATCGCAGCACTGATTCCACTGATTCCATATTACTATTATGTAATGGGAAAACATATGAAAGCAATGAGACAATAGGAGTAATAAAAGCCAACTTCAATCCGAAACGGGAAAGTTAACAGGATTGAATAGTTGGCTTTTTTATGTTACTATAAAGAAGATATTCAGAGAATGATCTGAACAGATTCAGACAGAAGACAGGCAAAAAGCCGTGTAGACAGGAGGTCCAGAATAAAATGGAACAGTATAAACAGGAATTTATTGAATTTATGGTAGACAGTCAGGTGCTGAAATTTGGCGAATTTACATTGAAGAGTGGAAGAAAATCTCCGTTTTTTATGAATGCGGGTGGATATGTAACCGGTTCTCAGTTAAAAAAACTTGGAGAATACTATGCAAAAGCAATTCATGACAAATATGGTGATGATTTTGATGTGCTGTTTGGACCGGCATACAAGGGAATTCCACTCAGTGTTGTTACAGCGATCGCATTCAGCGAACTGTATGGCAAAGAAATTCGTTACTGCTCTGACCGTAAAGAGGAAAAAGATCATGGTGCAGATAAAGGAAGTTTTCTTGGAAGCAAACTGAAGGACGGAGATCGGGTAGTTATGATCGAAGACGTTACTACTTCCGGAAAATCTATGGAAGAGACAGTGCCGAAGGTAAGAGGTGCAGCCAATGTAGAAATTGTTGGACTGATGGTTTCACTTGACCGTATGGAGGTTGGAAAAGGCGGTGTGAAGTGCGCGCTTGACGAAGTACATGACCTGTATGGCTTTGAAACAAATGCAATCGTTACCATGGCTGAAGTTATTGAGCATCTTTACAATAAAGAATACAAAGGCCAGGTTATCATTGATGATGAACTGAAGAAGGCAATTGATGCATATTACAGCCAGTATGGTGCAAAATAGTTTCTGGCTGATCAGTGGGATGAACGGTATCTGCATAAGGAGGAATTGCCATGAATGAAAAAATATATAAAACAATGAGTCGTACGGGCGCATGCAGTATTGCAGTAGGGATTATAACCCTTGTAACAGGTGTTGCTGCAGGAGTGCTGATGATCGTCAGTGGAAGCAGACTGCTGAAAAGAAAGTCTGATATTCTGATCTGAAGCTGGATAGGGGTAAAAATTGAAAGACAGTACAAAACGTAAAATCAGGTTTCTGAGTGTGCTTTTGTTTATACTTTATGTACTGCTTCTTGTTTATTTTCTTTTCTTTTCAGAAGAATATGGGCGCGTTACAGCGGAAGAACGGGTGTATCGGTATAATCTGGTTCCGTTTGTAGAAATCAGAAGATTCTGGATATACAGAAAACAGCTTGGGATGTTTGCTTTGATCACCAATCTTTTTGGAAATGTGATAGGCTTTATTCCATATGGTTTTATCCTTCCGGTCATTGCGCATAAATGCCGTAACGGTTTGTTCATTGTTGCATCCGGTTTTTCACTCAGCCTTTTGGTGGAAACAGTGCAGTTAATTGCAAAAGTGGGATGTTTTGATGTGGACGATCTGATTTTGAATACACTTGGGGCAGCAATCGGATATATGCTTTTTGCTGTCTGTAATTATCTGAGGAGAAAACGATATGGCGAGAAGATATAGATACGCGATCATAAAAAAGAAAGAGGCTGCAAAAGGGAAGCTGTCAGTGGGGCTGGCAATTGCTTCCCTGCTTCTGTTTGGAGGGGCTGTTGGGATAGCTTATGTACTTGAAGGATCCTATGGATTTATTGTGGGAGGCATCTGCCTGTTTGCAGCGTTGCTTTCCGTATATGGATTTCTGATGGGAATCAGTAGCTTTTCAGAAGAAAAATGTACACACAGGACCAGAATTATCGGCTCAATCCTTAATGGAATCTTTATGGTAGGCTGGTTGGCCTTTTTTTTGATGGGAGTGTGAAAAATGGAACGCTTACAACAGCAGATGAAATTTATTTTGGAAGTGGATAAAGTAAAACAGATTATACGTCAGACATATCTGGCAGACGGGAGCCGTAAGGAAAATGATGCGGAACATTCCTGGCATCTGGCTCTTATGGCTGTGTTGTTGAAGGAATATGCCAATGAAGAAGTTGACCTGGCAAAAGTGATCCCTATGGTTTTGCTCCATGATCTTGTGGAGATTGATGCTGGAGATACATATGCATATGATCAGGCAGGACTGGCAACGCAGAGAGCGCGTGAGACAAAGGCTGCAGACCGTATTTTTGGTATGCTTCCGGAAGATCAGGGTACAAAGTTCAGAAATTTATGGGAAGAATTTGAAGCATATGAGACAGCAGAGGCGAAATTTGCACATGTGCTGGACAATTGTCAGCCACTGCTTCTGAATGATGCTTCCGGAGGAAAAAGCTGGAAGGAACATACTGTACATAAGAGTCAGATATACAAAAGAAATGAGCATACTGCAGAAGGTTCCAGGGAAATATGGGAATATATGCAGCAGCTGATAGACAAACATATTCAGCTGGGACATGTGATCGATGACTAAATTAAATTCAAACGGAGGAGATGATAAAGTGGATGAATTGCTGAAAGAACGCTATGATCTGGCAAAAGATCGAATTGTCGAAATCTGTACTGAAACAACTGTAAAGCCGGATTTTCTGGATTTCTTTCAGAATATGGCGGCTTTTTTGGAGAAAACAGCAGTCATACTGGAAAGAGATGAAGAAAAGCTTTCCATAGAAGAATTGCAGAAAGAAAATACAGAACTTTATAAAGAACTGTTTCCTCAGAATTATACACACTGTTACGGGAATCCTGCATACGCAGAAGAAAAACTCGGTGAATATGGAAGGGCATTTACATTTCTTTACGCAGAACTTCGTGGAGCAATTGCCTATGCATATGAAAAAAAAATCTGGGATTATACAGTGACAGCAGAACTTTTTCTTGAAGTATATGCTGCTTTTGAAAATGGTGAACTGCCATCTGTAAAAAATGTGGAAGATGTGCTGCGTTCTTATGTGAATGACTATTGTCAGGATATGATGGAACAGAGGATTGCGGAAGCGGTTGATCCGCAGCTGGATTTTGCTGTAAGAATCGTAATGGATTCTGATCTGTCAGATCTGCGTTATCTGTACAGATATGGAGAATATGTTTCTGCAAATGAAATAGGAGTTGCAGAATTTATGAACAGTCTCAGTCAGGATGAGATTGACAGTATGGCACGCACATATACGGAAGGATACAGAATTGGTTTTATTAATGGAAGAAAAGACATTACCAAGAAAAAGACGGTAAACATTCGTTATAATCTTGGATTTGAGCGAATGGTACGTGCTGCAATCCTGCAGTTCCGTGAGATGGGGCTTGAACCGGTGATCTATCGCCATGCCACACATGCAGTGAATAAAAGAGGCAATGCATGGATCGGCTTTGTTGGTGGAAATGCAAATCCGCAGTATGAGTATGATCACAGGCAGGATCAGGCACTTTTTATGGACAGTGATTATGTACAGCGCAAACTTCGTTCTATGCAGAATGCATATGAGAAATATAAAGACCTGGCTGCAGTTCATGGCGGACCGGCATGTATTGAGACTTTTGGAGAAGAACCATTTGCTCCTGTTTCTACAGAAGGTGCGTGGGCTTTAAACGAGGCACAGCAGAAAATGCAGGTAGAGCTGGATAACGAATCCGGTCAGATCGTAAATCGTTACATCAGGGGCGATGAGAGAAGCTTTACGATCATTGCCTATCCGGTGCCGGAGATCGGAGAGAAGTACGAAGAAATCTTCGACGAGATCATACGTATCAATACGCTGGATGCCAAATTATATGAGAAAGTACAGCAGACGTTGATCGATGCCCTGGATCAGGGAGAATACGTACACATTCTCGGGACAAATGGCAACCGTACGGACCTGAATGTACAGCTTCATCCACTGAATGATCCGAAAAAAGAGACAATTTTTGAGAACTGCGTGGCAGACGTAAATATTCCGGTCGGGGAAGTATTTACCTCACCGGTACTGGAAGGAACGAACGGAGTCCTGCATGTTAGCAAAGTCTATCTGAATGAACTGCAGTACCGTGATCTGGAAATCACATTCTCGAACGGTATGGTATCAGAATACAACTGTGCGAATTTTGAACGTGAACTGGAGAATAAAGCATATATTCATGATAACGTGCTGTACAAGCATCCGACACTGCCGCTCGGTGAGTTTGCAATCGGAACGAATACAACCGCATACGTAACTGCGAAGAAGTACGGAATCGAAGATAAGATGCCGATCCTGATCGCGGAGAAAATGGGACCACATTTTGCAGTGGGAGATACCTGTTACAGCTGGTGTGAGGATATCAAAGTCTATAACCCGAACGGAAAAGAGATCATTGCCAGAGACAATTCGGTATCGATCCGCAGAAAAGAAGATGTGTCAAAAGCATATTTCCATTGCCATACAGATATTACGATCCCGTATGAAGAACTGGGCAGTATTACAGTTATTACAAAGGATAAAAAAGAGATCACATTACTGAAAAATGGAAAATTTGTACTTCCTGGCACAGAGATTTTAAATGAACCATTGAAAAATTCTAATAAATAGGGTATGATTTATTTGTCAAACTTATAAGAAAGGATGAAAATTATGCCAAAAGTAGGAATTATTATGGGCAGTGACTCAGATCTTAAGGTTATGAGTAAGGCTGCAGTAATGCTGGAAGAGTTAGGAATCGAGTATGAGATGACGATCATCTCAGCACATCGTGAACCAGATGAACTGATTGAATGGACCAGAGGAGCAGAAGACCGTGGAATCAAGGTTATGATCGCCGGTGCAGGAATGGCAGCAGCCCTTCCGGGAATGTGTGCAGCATTATTTGCCCTTCCGGTTATTGGTGTACCTCTTTC
>ERZ857922.3828-NODE-3828-length-12285-cov-5.725593_pt1 | contig 12285 bp, 10 predicted proteins | sample MGYA00519579_ERZ857922 | MGnify/ENA primary metagenome ERZ857922 (study PRJEB31778, sample SAMEA3449375) | human gut metagenome | biome: human gut; feature: human-associated habitat; material: faeces | place: United Kingdom | collected 2010/2012 ... | reverse complement strand
GGCGCAATGCACCAGCAAAATCCGCCGCGCCGCGTCAATTTTGTTTTTGAGTTTGGCAATCCGGCGGTCATATTTTGCCCTCACGGCAGGATAACATTCATGAATACTGCATCCGGTATCAAAATCATGCGCGGAATATATGCCGGTCGCCAAATCGTCCACCTCGTCAAAACGAGGCTGTTTCGAACGCAGACGCAAATTCTTTTCGAGCAGAAAATCCTTAAAATCCGTTTGCAGCAGCTTTTCAACCACGTCGGGATTTTTAATGTAAATCCAGTCAAACGGAAACGATTCATACTGAAGATGCAAACGCCGCAGATTGAAAGAACACTTGCATTTGCTGCCGATAGGAATAATCAAATCATATGTCTTCTTCATAAAAAAATCTCCGACAAAATTGGGCAAATAATATCCTATCCCCATAAAATGTCAAAGATTTTCCGGCCCCGCCTCAAACCGACGGTTGACTCCGCCCGACATTAGACTATTCTGACAGACAGACAAACAATAACAGGTAACCATGACAAACGATAATAAACAACCGGGCTATACCCTGAAAAAACACATCGTCAAATTTCTGACTTTCTGGATCTTTCCCGAGATTCTGCGCAAATATGCCGCCCGTCGCCTGCGTTGGCACTTCGGCATCGGTGCCAAACCTGAAACCCTGGCTGAACGTCTGAATTATCAGCGTCACATAAAACGGGCACGCAAAGAAGCCGCAACAAAAAACATCTTCGCCTATCGGATTGTTTCTCTCGGCAGCGACTGCTTCAGCCGTACGATTCCGACCCTGTGGGATATCAAACCGCGTAAAAAACAAGGAGAACCGGGCTGTCCGTTTGACCTCAGCACCAATTTTCTAAGCGGAATCGTCCGCAATATTGAAGAAGACTTCGCAAACTATTTTAATACGCTGCATTTCAACGGGCGCTTTTGGGAAATCGCGCGCAGCAACACCGTTTTCAGCCACGAAAACGACTGCGGGCCAAATGATGAAGACACCGTCCGCAAAAGGTTTTCAGGACGTATCGACAACTTTCGCCGCGCACTGGCGGATGTCAGGCCGGTTTTGTTCGTTCATCACTTTATCAGAGGATTAAATGACGCGGCTCCCGATGAAACGGCAAAATTGCTTAACCGCCTCTGGCTGTTGCTGAACGACAAACGCCGCGGTCTGCCGTTCCGGCTGCTGATTGTCGACCATTGCAACTATATTCCCGCCGCCGAACTCATTCCCCAAATCTGCCTTTTCGCTCCGGATTACCTGCCGGACGATTACCTCTGGAATTACCCCGAATTCGAATTCTCCGCGGCCGGCCTGCGCTTTGAAACGGAATTTATCGACATCTCTCAATATCTCATCCGACTAATGCTTCAGTCCTCTGCGGATTGACAAAAAAATGTGCTGACACACAAATAGTACAAAAAGAGAAAGAATACAATTCAAAATTGTTGATCAGTCATCATTTTTTTTCCTTAAATATAAAAAAACAAAGGAAAAAAAATGCCAAAACATATTCTGCCTCCCAATCCGCGCGGTCATAACCTTCCCTCAAAACAAGCCGCAAGTTATAAGATAAGAAAACATATTGTAAAAATACTGACTTTCTGGATTTTCATCCCACCATTACGCAAACAAATTCAACGTAATCTGCGCTATTGGTTTGGTATAGATTTAAAACCGGAAAGTTTTGCCGAACGACACCGTTACCGGCAGGCCCAAAGAAAAAGCCTGCAACATTTTGCCCATACAGATCTTTTTTCTTACCATATCGTTTCACTGGGTTGTGATTGTTTCTGCCGAACAATTCCCACTTTATGGGGACTAAAGCCGCGTAAAAATCAGGGAGAACTTGGATATCCGTTTGACCTCAGCAACAACGCCCTGCCCGGTATTCTGAAAAATCTTCGCGAAGATTTTTCAGAATATTTTACCAATATGTACTTTAACGGAAAACATTGGTATCTTCCGCAAAGTGACTCTCTCTTCTGTCATGAAGACGACTGCGGACAAAATGACGACGACAAAATCCGCGAACGTTTTACCCGCCGTATCAAAAACTTTCAAAACGTAATCAGCCACGACGTTCCGATACTCTTTATCAATCGCTATTGTCCGGCTTCAAACCTGACCAAGGAAAAAGCCGTTGATTTATATAATGAACTATTCGAAATTCTTCTCCAAAAAAGAAAAAATAAACCGTTCAAGCTGTTGATTGTTGACTACCAACGGCAATTGCCGCAGGAAAATCTCAATTCTGAAATTTACATTCTGGCCCCGGATTACCTGCCCGAAACCTATGTCTGGAATTACCCCGAATATCGAATGTCTGCGGCCGGCCTGCGCTTTGAAACGGAATTTATCGAGATTTCCCAAAAACTGATTAACCAAATGAAAACAGACAAAAAATCAGCCACCGAACCGACTATACCTGCCGACTGAAAATTTGGCAACAGTTAAGACTCTACGGCATCTTATGATTCTGGCACCTTTCTTTAATATAATCAGCCAGTTCGCTCAAATCGCTTTCTGACAACGGCAGCTCAAAATCAGTATTCTGCATCTTCAAAAACATTGTCGAAATCGTTCGCCCGTTGACAACGGTTTTTTCGTTACAGCCGGTTCCGATACAGATACCCAGCCGGTCATACAATACATGCAGATTTTTCGTATCTCCCGGGTCAATGTCAAAAGCCTGTAGTGAAATAAGCACATAAATGCCGTTGCAGCTGGTTGCCACCCATTTCCAGTTTCGCAAATCATATGCCGTTTTAAAACGTCTGCTTCCGTATCTGGAAAGTCCCTGCCCGCCGGCATACGGTCGGTTGTCATAACTTTTTCCGTCAGCCTTATAAAAAAGCGGCCTGCCTTCTTCGTCTTTCTGCCGCGCCAGAAAATCAATTATCTTTTTTCTTTCTTCTTCCCGCCGGTTATTATATTCAGACTTTATTTCCGCAAATGTCATCTTTGACAGCATCTCATATCCCCCCCGATATGCCAAACCGCTTAATATCGCCATTTTACCACCAACAAACGCGCAAATCTACAGAAATTTACCCCACCGGCAGCCGCCCCTCATATCAAAAACAAAACTTACCGACACAACAAAAAACCGGTTTTTCCAAAAAGCAATCGCGGCAATTTCTCTTTAAAAAAGAAACGGCTAAAAATCCAAAACCGCCCGGCGTGCTGCATTCGCTGCCGCTTGTTCGCCGGTAACAACTCGGCACAGCACCATTAAAAAAACCGCCTAAATGGCGGTTTTTTTAATGGTGCTCGGGGACGGGATCGAACCGCCGACACGAGGATTTTCAGTCCTCTGCTCTACCAACTGAGCTACCCGAGCATCAACTGACGAAAAGGTTTATAATTCATATTTTTCCGCTTGTCCAGCAGAAAATTAAATTTTTAATATTTTTTTATCAGTTATTGCATATCCGTCCCTGCCATAAAGCGTTTGCCAACAGTTTCGTTCGGTCCGGATGCGTCTTTCTGAAGGTGCGATATCGGCGGTAAACAGTTTCTTCCGCCGCCAGCGCCCGCTCGTTGTTCCGTCTTGCCGCGACAATGCTCTTTAATGTCAGCTGGCTTTTGCCAAGCGCTTCAATATCGGCAAACAGTCCGCGGTCAAAATCACCGTCGTCCAACACCCGGCGATGCGTCTTCAACACTCTGGCAATATGCCGGCGGGTCAGCCCCTTGATATATTTCTGAACTTCTCCCGGTTGTCTTTCATAATCGCCGATACCGGTCAGCGTGCTTCGCGGCGCGGAAACATCCGGCGCCGTATCGTCATAAACAGGCAAAACATAATTTAATACCGCTGCAGCATTAATATCGACAGCCAACCGTCCGACAACATCGTCCGTCAGGCTGCGGAAAACTTCCTGTCCCCACCGCAGCTCGCTGACCAACTGCCGATAGTCTTCCTGATGATAAATCGAAAAATCTTCCGCCGTGTCGGATTCCAAACGTTTTTTATTCTCAATGGCGCTGATTTCCATTTTGCGCAAACCTTTGTCAAAGAGCTTCAGCGCATTACGCTTTTCCAAACTCTGCGGCAAAGCGGCCAACTCGTCGACGGACTCATATCTAATACCACGGGAAGACAGCAAAACGGCCTGATTCTCACCCAGATTACGGTCAAAGGCATTAAACAGCATATGCAGAGAACTGAACGTAAAATCATCCCAGAACCCTTCCGGCTTAAATCCCCTCACAACTTTCCGGTCAACCGGCGTATCGTTCAATTCTATGTCATAATAGCTCTTCACCACCGCCGCAATGTCAAGAACTTCCGCGGCAAAATCCAAAACGGCTTTTCCCAATTTCCGGACATATCGGCATATTCTGCCGGACGCCAACTTTCGGCAAACTCATCGTCCTCGTCTTCGTCGTCGAAACTTCTGTCCTCCAGCTCATTCAGCAAAACGCCCGTTTCATACAAATCATTGTCCGCGGCCCTTATAATCTGAGCAATCATTTTTTCGACGTCTTCGGCCAGCGCCCCGCTGATGTTTTCGGCATTTTCATAATTGTCCCAGTACTCTTCCGGCGACCCCGGCTTAAAAAGCGGCTTATCCGCTGCAAAACTGCCGACATTGTCAACCTCGGCAAAAATTTTTTTCAAATCATAATGCTCCGGAATCTCAAAATCAGCGTTTCTGATACCCAAATGCTGATTCAGGCGGCTGTTTCTCTCCAGTCTGAAATAGGTTTCGTCGCTCATTACGTTGTCAAAATCGGCAGCCGCTGCCCGGGCTGCATCCTGATTACGATAGTAAAGATAAAAATCGGCACGGTTTTTGGCAACAATCTGCGTAAACTGATCCGTAAATTCGGCTACCGTTTTCCGAACCGGTTCGCTCCGCGCATCCCAGCTGCATTCTTTTTGCAAACGTCTCGCCACCTCGGCGGCAACTTTCTTTTCGCTGACAAATCCCGGCGTTTTGGAAAAATTTTCCGCGGCATCGGCCAATACCGAACGCACGCCTTCCACATCGGAAGCATTGATAACGCCCCCGCGGCGGATAACCGTATACATCATTCGTTCGGCCAGACGCGTCTCCAAAAATTCGTCCATCATTCCGGAAAAAATTTCATCCTGCATCTCTCCCGCAAACGCCGCCGACAAAACCATGCCCCGATTCAGCCAATAACGGTCAAACTCGCTGCCGCTCTTCACAACCCAGTCGGAAACGGCGTTAACGTCTTTGGCGAAATCCCCATTGCCCGGATTAAACAAAACCCGAGCCCGGACAAAATCTTCGTTGCGCTCCCCTTGTTCGGCTATTTCGCGGTACAGATGATAAAACGCCTCCGCAGCGGGAAAAGCCCCTTGCGGACTGTCATCGGGAACGGATACTCGAAAACCGCAGTTTCGGTTAAGCTCGGCCGCCGCCAGTTTCAACGCCGGATAAAGCTCGGCAACCTCCCGTGCCGAACGCCAATACCACATGTCCCGGCCTTTTTCAATCTGCAGTCCGTCCATCATAACGCCCGCCGTATTGACAAAAGTCTTAATAAAATTAATCCGCACCGAATTGTCAGCCATAAAAAACGCCCTTTCGCATATTATGCCAAAATATAAACAAAAGAGCGTTTTTTGTCAAATATTATTAACCGTCCTACGTTTTAAGGTTAACAACCGTCTGCGTCATCTCGTTAGCCGTGGTAAAAGCCGTACCGTTAAGGTTATACGCTCGCTGCACCACAATCAGATTGGAAAATTCCTTAGACGGATCAACGTTCGACCCCTCCAGCGATTCGGAGCGAAAGGCCGTATTATCGTTGGTCGTCGAATCAACGACAAAAAAGCTTTCGCCGACATCGTTGGATACTTCAAAAAGCGTTCCGCTTATCGGAATAAGATTTTCCGGCGCCGAAAACCCGACCAACGCCAGTTTTCCGCTGGCAAGCGTTTCGCCGTTGGTATATTTGGATTGAATGACACCGCCGCTGTCAATGTACGAATACTGATAGTCGCCGCCGACACGCCCGTCCTGGGAAACATTGACGATTTCGGAACTTCCGGCATATTGCGTCATATGCGAAATATCCATCACCACCGTACTTGCGGTTCCGTCCGGCCAGGTAACGCTGACGTCAAAGGTCTTCGGCGACAGAATCCCGCCTTTTTCGTCAAAGACCACTTCCAGCGGTTCAGCTGTCGTTACCGTTCCGCCTTCCATGTTAAAAGTCACGTTCCAGACATTATTCTGCCCCTCGGCTTTCTGAAACAGCATATTAACGGTTTTTTCCTGATTGTTTTCGCCGTAAAAGGTCAGGCCGTAACTGCTGTTGTCCACATCCGCAGGCACATTAGCGCTGATTTCCATCTGAGAGGTGGGCACCGCCGGAATTTTGTCCGGATATTGAATCGTCAGGTTCGACAAATCGGAAGCAAAGGTGCCGTCCTCATTGGCTGCAAAACCCTGAACATAATAACCGCTGGAGTTAACCAGATAGGTTGTGCCGTTTTCGCTGCGGGTGGTAAAATCGCCGGCTCGGGAATAATATGTCTGGTTAAGGGAATTTTTTACCACAAAAAAAGCATTGTCGCCGGCCTCAATCGCCACGTCAAACGGATTTCCCGTCGCCGAAATCGTTCCCGCCCTGGTAATGCTGGTGCGATCATAATACCCTACGCCGTCAATATCCACGCGCGACGACGACAAGCCGCTTGAATTGCTCTTAACCAGCGGCTGAGACCCCAACAGCGAATAAAACATCGTTTCGGCCGACTTGTAACCGGTCGTTGAAATGTTCGCCAGGTTCGTGCTTACCGTTTCCAACGCATGCGACTGAGCGTTAAGACCGGAAACCGAGGGAGAAAATATACTTAAAGCCATCTCTTTTCACCTAAAAATTTACCTTATGATTTTTCATGCAAATTCCGTGCCGGTTTTAGCCGAGTGCCACCATAATTATTCCGACCGTAATCAGGACAATCCCGGAAGCGGAAAGCATCGACAGGCTCTCTCCCAGAAACACGACGGCGGCAACCGAGGCAATAACCACGCTGAGTTTGTCCACCGGCGCCACTTGCGAAACCCGTCCGTACTTCAGCGCCGCAAAATAAAACAGCCACGACATTGCGCCGGCCGTACCGCTCAAAATGATGAAAGTCAGCGCTCTGCGGTTCGCCAAAATTTCGCCGACATGTCCGAAATTGCGCTGAACAGCCATCACCGCTATCAAAAACAAAGCCATGATAACGGCGCGGATAACCGTTGCCGTATCGGCGTCAAGCCCCTGCAAACCGATTTTGCCGAAAATGCTGACCAACGCCGCCATAACGGCCGACAAAACCGCATAAACAAGCCACAAATGCTCTGTCATCGTCCTCTCCTTAAAAAGTTTTCCTTTTCCTTCATGCAATAATCATACCATTCTCTTATTTATCCATAAGTTGTTAAAAACATAAAAAGACAACCGAATTTTGGAGTATAATGCATATTGAACAAAAAAGGGCAAAAATCAGCTTATTTTGTGCAAAAAAACGACATTTTTACTCAAATTAAGAAGATTTTTGTTGTTTTTATCTGAAATCGGGGGTATGAGTCAGGAGTATTTTTTGATTAACAAAAGCGAGTAAACAAATTATGTCAAACCCCCTGGACACTAAAGTTATCAGCAAACTGGCTGAAATTCTTGATAAAAGCAACCTTACCGAACTTGAATACGAAGACGAAGGTTGCCGCATCTGTCTAACCAGAGATTTTTCCGGCCGCATTGCCGGCCCGGCCGTTGCGTGCGCCGATGGCTCCCGTTCCGCCGGTTCCGGCGCCTATTCCCGCCATATCCGCGCCGGCCGCTGCTCCGGTCGTTTCTTCCGAAGAAGATTACGCCAAGCTTCCCGGCTGCGTCAAATCCCCGATGGTAGGCGTTGTTTATCTCTCTGCCGACCCCAACTCTCCCGATTATGTCAAGGTCGGTTCAACCGTTGCCGAAGGCGACACGGTTTGTCTGATTGAAGCAATGAAAACATTCAACCCCGTTAAGGCTCACAAGGGCGGCAAGGTAACCAAGATTCTGGTCGCCGGCGGCGATCCCGTAGAATATGGCGAACCCTTAATCATCATTGAATAATAACTTCTAGGATTATCACATGTTTGAAAAAGTATTGATTGCCAACCGCGGCGAAGTGGCTCTTCGCATCCATCGCGCCTGCCGCGAAATGGGCATCAGAACCGTTGCCGTTCATTCGGAAGCCGACGCCGACGCCATGCACGTCCGGCTCGCGGACGAAGCCGTCTGTATCGGCCCGGCACGCTCAAGCGATTCTTATTTAAACAAACCGGCAATTATTTCCGCCGCGCTGATTACCGGCGCCGACGCCATCCATCCCGGGTTCGGCTTTCTGTCCGAAAACGCCGACTTTGCCGAAATGGTCGAACGCCACGGTATTACCTTCATCGGTCCCACTGCCGAGCAAATGCGTCTGATGGGCGACAAAATTACCGCCCGCAAAGTTGCGCAGGAAGCCGGCATTCCGGTAACTCCGGGCTCTCCGGCACTGGAAAGCGTCGAAATGGCCATTGAATGGGCCAACAAAATCGGCTATCCGGTCATCGTCAAAGCCACGGCCGGCGGCGGCGGCAAGGGCATGAAAATAGCCTTCAACGACGAGGAAATGAAGGAAGCCTACACCATGGCCCGCGCCGAAGCCAAAGCAGCTTTTACCAGCGACGTGGTTTATATGGAAAAATATCTCCAGAAACCCCGCCATATCGAAATGCAGATTCTGGCCGACAAATACGGACACGTCGTTCATCTCGGCGAGCGCGACTGCTCAATCCAGCGCAGCAACCAGAAAGTCATCGAAGAATGTCCGTCTCCCGCGCTCAACAACCAGCAGCGTCGCGAAATCGGCGAAATCGTCCGCAAGGCGATTGAAAAAATCGGCTATACCAACGCCGGTACGCTGGAGTTCTTATATGAAGACGGACGTTTCTATTTCATGGAAATGAATACCCGTCTGCAGGTCGAACATCCGATTACCGAAGCGGTAACCGGCATCGACATCGTTCGCGAACAAATCCGCATTGCAAGCGGCGCCTCGCTGGGTTATACGCAGGATGACATAACCTTCTCGGGTCACGCCATTGAATGCCGCATCAACGCCGAAGACCCGGAAACTTTCGTTCCCTGCCCCGGCAAGATTACCGAATGGCATGCACCGGGCGGTCTCGGCATTCGTGTCGATTCGGAAATTTATTCCGGCTATTCGATTCCGCCGTTTTATGACAGCATGATTGCCAAACTGATTGTTCACGGCAAGACCCGCAACGCCGCGCTGATGCGTCTGCGCCGGGCATTGGAAGAGTTTGTGATTGAGGGGGTAAAGACCACCATTCCGCTCCACCAGGAAATTATTTCCCAGGCCGAGTTTATTGACGGTCAATACAACATTCACTGGCTCGAAAAATTCATGGAAAAAATGAAACAGGCCTCCGGCAAATAACTATTAACAGCCCCGAAATTTTGGGGCTGTTTTTTTTGCGCGTTTGCCTTTATGATGAAGATTGAAACAACAAGTGAGGCATAATGAATCAGAAGCTATCCCTAATCGGCTCAATACGCGGCGGCCTGGTTTTCATGGGCCGGCACGCTCTGCTGTCGGCACTTTTTTTCCTTCTCGCCTACGGTGCGGTTTACTATGCTCAAAAGCTGAGCATCTCGACCGACCTGCCGGTTATGTTTGCCTACCTCGTCTACACATATTTCTTCTATTACTTCTTTGTCTGTTTTTATTTCAGACGGAAGCCGCTTTTCAGCCGGCGTCGTTTCGGCAATGCACTGGTTCGAATGCTGGCGATTCTGCTGCTGGCCTTTGCAGCACTGCTCGCGCTTAAAATCGGGTTCAAAATTCTGTTTTTCCTTGCCGGCACCCTTAAAGCCTTTCCCGAATTTTACGAACAGCTTCGTTTGGCCTATTTGGGATTGCTTGTATCGCCGTATTTTGCATGGTTTCTGCCGGTCTTCATGTTCATCATTCTGAGTTTCACTTTTTTTATTCCGGCTTTTGCCTGGATATCTGCAGTCATCGGCGGCGATTCTTCCATTACCATGACTTTTGTCCGCGCCAAGGGAAACTATATCCGCCTGATTATCATGTTTCTGCTCATTTACGGGATGCTCCCGCTGACTATTCTTATTTTCAGGGGATACTCTGCCGGAGTTGTCGCCGCAGTATCCGCATTGATGAGCCTGGTACAGATTGTCATTTATCTGAAAGTTTATGAACATTTCTATCCGCAGAAATGAGTTCATGGCACCGTCGCTTCCAAAGATGTCTAAGTCCTTTATGGAAACGCACGCAACATTTTATAAGCCGACTGACAAAAAAACTCCGCTTTCCAGCGGAGTTTTTTTTACTTTGCCAATTTTTACGCTGCTTTGGAAGCTTTCTTGGCCGCAAAAGCATTCATCGTTTCGATGATGTAATCCTGCGATTCCTTGTCCAGATAAGGATGCATCGGAATGCTCAGAACCGTCTTCGCAAGCTTTTCGCAAACAGGCAGCGAGCGGGTATTCCACTTTGCATAGGCGGTCTGCGTATTGACCGGACGCGGATAATAGGCGCCGCAGGGAATGCCGTTTTCTTTCAGATATGCCAGACATTCGTCGCGGTCTTCACAGGTAACCGTATACAGCGCATAAGCCGATTTGCAGTTGTCCATAACCTTCTGTTTGCCGTAATATGAACTCAAACCGTCATCATAACGTTTGGCAATTGCATAACGGTCTTTGAGTTCCTGTTCAAATACCTTCAATTTCTGCAAAATTACGGCAGCCTGGAAAGAGTTCATGCGGCCGGTCATACCCAAACGAACATTGTCATAGTGGTCTTCCGGACTCATGCCGTGAACGCGGCAGGATTTGACCAGATCGTTTTCGGCAACATTATTGGTAAATACGGCGCCGCCGTCACCATAACCGGCCAGAGGTTTGGTCGGATAAAAGCTGGTCGCGGTCATGTCGGCAATGTTGCCGGCGCGCTTGCCGTGATATTCCGAACCATAGCTCTGCGCAGAGTCTGCCAGAACCTTCATACCGTTGGAATGGGCAATTTTCATAATTTCGTCATAGTTGGCCGGGTTGCCGAAAATATCAACCGCAATAACGGCCTTCAAATTCAGTTTGCCCTCTTTCTTAACATTGGCTATTGCTTTTTCCAAATCTTTCGGATCCATATTGAACGTATTGGGGTCGGAGTCGACAAAAATCGGCGTAGCGCCGACAATGGCAACACATTCGGCCGAAGCGACAAACGTAAAGGAAGAAACGAACACAGCATCGCCGGCCTTAACGTCCCAGGCCATCAGAGCCAGTGTCAGCGCATCAGTGCCCGAACCGCAGGTCGAGCAGTATTTCGTACCGGAATAGGCTGCCAGCTTTTCGTCCAGTTCACGACATTCCGGACCCTGGGCATAACCGCCGTGATTTAAAATGGTTTCAAATGCTTTCAGAAAATTTTCCTGGCCGATTACTTTCTGCGAAGCCTGAACGTCAAACAGATTAATCGGTTTAGAAGGTTTATTGGTCATTGTAAAGTTCCTTTTGTTGTAAGTTTTAACTGAAGCTGATACTACGGCAAAAAAAATCCGAATGCAAAACACAAAAGGTTTCCGCTTTGTAACAAAAGCGCGGAAAACAAAATAAACATTCCGTTTTATCCGAAAATAAACAATTTTATTGATTTACGCAAATTTACTGCTATATTTAGAGTGATTTTTGCAAAAACTCCAGAATAAGGAATTTATAACGTGTGTGGAAAAATTAGACTGCTTGCCGCCTGTTCGCTCATTGCACTCACAACTGCCTCCTGCGCCACACAGAATGACAAGAATGCACATGGAATCCCTCAGGAGGAAAACGGAGCGCTTGAAACCTATAACCGCGGCATGTTCAAATTCAACTATCAGGTGGACAAATATGTCCTCAAGCCGGTCGCCAAAGGTTATCGCGCCGTTACCACCCCCTATGTCCGCGAACGGGTCAACAACGCCCTCGCCAACATTAAGGAGCCGATTTCCGCTTTCAACCACATTCTGCAGGGTGAATTCAGGGAAAGCGGCATAAACCTGTCGCGGCTGGTCATCAATACGACGCTCGGCCTTGCCGGCATGTATGACGTCGCCGGAGGCTGGGGGCTGCAACAGTCCAAAGCCGGATTTGACGACACGCTGGCCAAATGGTGCATCAAAGACGGCCCGTTTATCGTTTTGCCGCTGTTCGGACCTGCCACGCCGCGCTCAACCGTCGGCTTGATTGTC